>Ga0272441_10004122_pt1 | contig 26741 bp, 24 predicted proteins | sample SSMProp6N_FD_193582 | JGI IMG/M metagenome (GOLD analysis project Ga0272441, IMG submission 193582) | Marine sediment archaeal communities from Little Sippewissett salt marsh, Falmouth, MA, United States - SSM-Prop-6N | ecosystem: Environmental > Aquatic > Marine > Wetlands > Sediment ... | reverse complement strand
ATCAAAGTACCATAAGGTTGAGGACTTGATTTGTCAAATGTTAATGAACATGTAGATATTGCTTGAGTTATATTAACAAACAATGTTTTTGAACTTACATTATAATTATTATTGCCTGGATTAATTGCTGTGAAATTATAATAGTCAACACCTAATAAATCTATGTTAGGATTTGATCCTAATAAAACTCCATTTTGGTATAACTCAATCAAACCAGTAGATGTTGTTGCAGTTGCATTGACAATCGTAGGATATTGATAGGTTGCATTTTGTTGAAGACCATTAATATAAAGATTTGTTGTTGTAGCTGCTTTGTTAATTGTTAAAGTATCAGATTGTTGTGAACATGCTGTATAATTTTCACCTTGGGCAATATAACATACGTAGTTGTATGTACTTGCATTTGTTCTAAGATCAGGCGATGAAACTGCATTAGTGTTCATTGTGAAATTATAGAATCCGTCATTAAGTCCTGCACTAACTAAACAAGTTGTACTAGAAGCAGTTGTATCATAAGTTCGTGTCCAGCCTTTATCAGTGCTTAAATTACATGTTCTTGATGCTCTTAGAACTTCCAATGTTTTTGTGTCTGATGTTGTTGTATAATTTGCACAACCTGTTGTGTTATAAACATAAGTATAATTACCTGCTGCTAATATGCTGTTGTCAGATACACTAGAACCTGTATCAATCAACTCGTTATTTCTATACAAGTTGTAAGTACAATCATTATCACCTTGGTTTGATTCTGATGCACTATAATCACTTGCAGCACCATAAGTAATTGGTGATGTTACACTTGAAGATAAGATAGGTAATGCTTGATTAACAATAACAATTGCATTTTCTTCATCATAAGCATGCGTTGCATTACCTGGCAATTGGCATGAATAAGTATAATTGCCTGCAGCTAGTGAAACTTTAGTATTGTTTTCATCAGATATGTTTTGGCCATCTCTATAAAGATAACCATTGCAAGTTGCATTGATCAAAGTAGGATAAGTTACAGTTGTGTTAGGAGTAATATTTAACATCGCATACTGAGGCATCAATGGTGTTACAACTAACTCATCAGAATATGACGCAGAAGTATAATTTTGATTACCAGTTGTGTTATAAGTATATAGATATGTTCCAGGAGGTAATGATTGAGAATCAGGCGGAGCAACTTGACCAGTGTCATTTCTATAAAGACTGCAAGTAAGTTGTGAAGGACAACCTGATACAGTTACATTTGATTGCACACCTAAATTAACCATATCTGAAGGATTTATTGTTAAGCTTAAACCAGGTGTTGCTCTTGCTATAGTGAAATTAGATATATTTACAGCGCCAGTGTAGTTCTGCGAAGCACTTACATTACATACATAAGTATGTGTTTGTGCACTCAATAATGTCAAGACATTATTTTCACCCGGCACTGGTAAACCATTTCTGTACAATGTTGCACTTGCTTCTGGATTTGTACAACTGCAAGATGCATTAATCAAAGTACCATATGATTGTGGACTTGATTTGTCAAATGTTAATGAACATGTGGAAACACCAGGAGTTATATTTACAAAATAAGTCTGTGAACTTGGATTATAATTATTATCGCCGGTGTTTATTGCAGTGAAGTTATAAGAATCTACTGCCAAAATTTCTATATTTGGATTGGACACAGGAGCACCATTCTTGTACAAAGTCGCACTGCCCGCTGTTGTTGTTGCTGTTGCATTGACAATTGTTGGATAAACAAAGGATTGACTGGATTCAACACCATTAATGTATAAATTAGTTGTTGTATCGGCTTTGTTTATTGTCAAAACATTTTGTTCGGAAGCGTTTGTATAATTTTGTGAACCTGTTGTGTTACATATGAAATCATAACTTGAAGCATTCAAACTAGCAACATAAGGATTACTTACAGGAGTGCCATTTCTGTAAAGAGTTACAACAACTTCATTGTTATTTGCAATACAGCTAATATTTGTTTGAGCACCATAAACATAGTTCCATCCGCCTTCTGAAGATAAATTTAATGTAGTTGTTGCTTTTTGTATTTCTAATGTTTTTGTATCAGTTGCATTTGTATAATTTGCACAACCAGTAGTATTGTAGATATATGTGTAAGTGTCTGCTGCTAATATGCTGTTATCGGATACACTTGAACCTGTATCTATCAACTCATTGTTTCTGTACAAGTTGTAAGTGCAACCATTATCACCTGCATTTGTTTCGTTTGCTTGATAATCTGATGCTGTGCCATAAGTAATTGGTGATGTTAAACTTGAAGATAGGGTTGGTGTTGCTTTTGTAATTGTGAAAGCGAATGTGTCTGAAACATTCCAGGCATTTTGAGTATCGTTAGCATAAGACTTCCAGTAATAAGAACCTGCAGACAATATTGTAGAATAACCATAAATATCAGAACCTAAAGGAGTCATTGTATAATTATAGGCTGCCCCACCATAATTTGATTCAAAATAAACTACATCTACAGACACATCATCTTGCCAAGTAATATTAAAATAAGATGTTGTTGTTGGTGAATATGTCGATACAATATCAGTATTATTATTACTCCAATAAGGTGGAGGATTATAAGGCGGAGTATAATTGACTATAACAGACCTGTTTGCAGAAGCAAATGCAGAATTTTCGGATGTATCATAAGCCTCACAATTCCAAGTATAGTTACCATTAGGTAAATTTAAAACCTGTTGAATGCTTGCATCTAGTGACGTGAATGATTCAGTATAATTAGGAGAAAAGCTTTGATTCTGGTTATTTGTTATATACAAAGTCAAATTTTCCAATTGAGTCTCATCAGTTGCAGAACAATTAAATGTGATATCTACAGGGTCAGAAGAATCATTATAATAATTTATTGACGGTTGATTCAAAGTAACTACAGGATCAATATTGTCTGAAGCAGTATAAGTAACATTAAAATAAAGAACATCCCAGCTTGCGGTTTGTGCAGCACTAGGGCCTGAGGAAGTTCTAGTCAACTCAGATTTTGCAACTGCTCTAGTTCCGGTCGCACCAAAGAAATTTGCACAAGTCCAAGTTTCTGAACCCGTTACATCAACACAAGTCACACCTGGATTTAGATCAATTTCTGGACATGTTGTTGTAGCAGCAGTATAACTAGCACCGCCATTTGCATCAACCGATACATCACAATCTTGAGGGCCTCTTGATCCAGCATACCACCATTCATAACATATTTGAACATTTGTTATTGATAAACAGTTAGTAATTGAAGTGTTTACTGATTCTATTCTTACTCCGCCATAGTCATTCTTATCAAAAGTATGGGTTTCTACAGTACCATCATTTTGTTCAAGATAACTTCCTGTTACATCATCACAAGCACCAGCAAAGCTACCTTTTGTAGCTTCGTCTTCAGCAGCACAAGTAGATATATATTCTGCAAAACCAGGATCGTCAGGTGTTAATGTAAATGTATACTCTTGTCCAGGCACTAATCCAGTCTTGAACAATACCCATTCACCATAACAGCTTTGAGCTTCAAAATCCCAATCTTGACATTTGTACAATGATGTACCTTTTGCAGTCACAGTAACTGTAGCATTTGTGAAATTAGTGAATATTGGATTTATTGCATATATCTGAATAAAATCAGAACTATCAGTAGATACATTATCAATGTCTACAATTTGATTTACATCGCCAGATAAATCAATTTCAGGATATTCAATTTCATCTATGATTTTATTAATTGGTTTAATCTTTAATTTGTATTTGCCTTTTGGCAATTGTTTTACATGCGAAGTTTTAGTATCATTATAAATCATTATAGAGGTGTTATCAAGAGACTCGTCATAGATCTCTATCGTTGTATTTATATCAGTTCCAATCGCATCTTGTACAGTCTCACTTAGAGTTACATTTTCTACAACATCAACAATAGGAGTTCCTGCAAGATAAATATTATCAACATTACAATCTTCATTATTATTACCTGAAGAACATCTATATCGTATCTTTAAATTTACATTATTATCCGCAGAACTTGATAAGCTATAATTATATAAGGTATAACTAGAAATGTCTTCGGTTTCAGGCAACACATTAATCCAACTATCACCATCATACCAATCTGCAGCAATATATTCACCATTATCCATACCGCCTGTTATAGCATAAAAACTAAAATAAATATTTTCATAACCCGATGTATCAATATTTGTTTCTATTATGCTTTCCCCGTTTGTATTTTCAGTATAAAGAGAATATGTTCCTTGATATGCGCCAGCTCCTTCTGATTGAGTTATATACCAGGGATTCCCATCACCACTAGTAGTCCAACCATTTGTATCTAAATTATTAGATTCAAAACCTTCAAAGAAATTATCACTTTCACCAAAACCAGGATCATCTGGTGTTAATGTAAAAGTATACTCTTGTCCAGGCACTAATCCAGTCTTGAACAATACCCATTCACCATAACAACTTTGTGTTGAAAAATTCCAATCTTGACATTTGTATAGTTTTGTACCTTTTGCCGTTACTGTAACTGTTGCATTTGTGAAATTAGCTTTTGTAGGATCAATTGCATATACTTCAACATAATCAGTACCTTCTTCAGGTACATCATCAACATCAATGAATTCATTCAAATCTTGGTATATTTCTACATTTTCAACATAGATTTCCTTTACAGGAGTTTCTTCTAAAGTGATCTTGATATTGTACTCGCCTTCTTCAACAGTTTCTTTGTATTCATAATTTTCTTTAACTGCTACAGTTTCATCTGTTAGTTCATCTATAATCTCAATAGAAGCATCAAGTTCATCACCATTTGCATTTCTGACATCAGCTTTAACATCATATTCTTCAGCAACACCAAATTCAAAAGCTTCTGTGTGTGAACCGACCAAAATTCTAAATCGTTCATTTTGCCAATTATATACAATTAAAGTAACAGACTCGCCTGCTACTGATGCATTTTGGCTAAGAGTATAATTCTTAATTCTACCTTTAATAAGAATTGGCAAAGATTCTTCAGAATCATGATGAAATACAATAGTAAGATCATTTGTTTCATTATCTTGAGATACTGAATCAATTATTGCATCATAATTTTGATCTGCTTTGATTTTTTCATACTTCTCAGAATTAGTCAAAAGAACAGGATTATTTTCTTCCGAACTTTCTTCAAAAGAAGTAACATTTGATTTAATTGATTCATTATCGTAAGAAATATTATCTTTCAAGCAAGTATTATTACCTGTTGCATTAAAATCAGATGTTTGATTTATATCGATAGTCGCATTGCAATCGGTAGAATTGTCATCTGTAACATTACAATCAATTCCAGATTCCAAAACAATGTTCCCAGCAATAGAATTAGAGGATAAAAAAGAAAAATCTATGTGTGGAGAAAACATAATTATTAACAAAGAACATACGAACAGTACTTTCAGTAAAGTCTCTACAGGATTTCCTCTTTTTATCTTGGCCAAGATCTTTCCTCTTTTTTATTAAAGTAATATAAATTTATTAAAATAATTAATAAATTATATATTGCAAAGTAAGAGAAATTCTTTTATAAATGTTTGTTCATACTTAAGAATAGTAAAAACAACTTTATAGACGACAACAGAAAAATCATACTCTGCTTTTCAAAAGCATAGATTTATAAATAAAAGCAACTTTTGGTTGATTTATAGCGGGATAGGGCAGTCAGGAGTGCCCGTCGGGCTCATATTGCTGCAAAGCATAAGAAACCCGGAGGTCGGAAGTTCAAATCTTCCTCCCGCTATTTTTCCTTCCACTTTTTTATTTTTCTGAAATTTTTCAAAATATATAATCAAATAGCTAAATTAGTAAAGTTTTTATATATGTTACACAAAATAATAAAACGCAAATTAAAAACAAAGAGGTTGAATGTGGAATTTTTAATTAATTCAGAAGTATTAATTACAGGATTATTGATTTTCTTAGCAAGAATTATAGATGTAAGCATGGGTACTTTGAGAATTATTTTCATCTCAAAGGGACGGAAAATACAATCTACAATAATTGGCTTCTTTGAAATTTTGATTTGGTTAGTTGCAATCACAAGAATTATGGAAAATCTTACCAATCCAGTTTATTATATTTTTTATGCAAGTGGTTTTGCTATTGGTACATATGTTGGAATCTTGATTGAAGAAAGATTGGCACTGGGATTTTTACTAGTAAGAATAATAACAAAAACAAATGCAAGAAGATTGATAATGGAACTAGAATTGCAAGGATATCCTGTAACGCACACTGATGCTCGAAGAAAAAGGCAAGATGTGCACATTATCTATGCAATTATACATAGAAAAGATCTAGAAGAAATAATCAAAAGCATTAAGCAATTCAATCCAAAGGCGATATATTCTGTTGAAGAGATAAAAAAAGTCAGCGACGGTGCTCTTCCGCCAATTAGAAGAAATAGGTTCAACTTAAATATACTAAATGGCAAAGGCAAATAAGATTAAAATTGGAAAAGTAAAGATTGATTCTCCAACTGCCTTGGCACCGATGGCAGGAATAAACAATGCCACATTCAGATATTTCTGCAGAAAACTAGGTTGTGGTTTAATATACTCTCCTATGATCCATACTGATGCCTTGTTAAATAACAAAAAATTAATTCTTGATAAAAATGCATTCCATAAAGATGAAAGACCATTGGCTATACAGTTGGTAGGTTATGATCCTAAATCATTTTCCGACGCTGTAAAACTTATAGAAAGAAAAGCAGACATAATAGATATTAATTTTGGTTGTCCTGATACAAACATTGTGGAATCAAAAGCAGGAGCATATTTTTTGAAACATATTTATAAGATTAAAAATGTTGTTAATGCGTTAACAAAAGCAACAAACAAACCTATAACTGCAAAGATAAGAACCGGATTTTCAAAACATGAAACACAAAAAATAATCAAGGCATTGAATGATTGTGGTGTGGATGGAATTGCGCTCCATGGCAGAACAGCAAAGCAAAAATATTCTGGAAAAGCAAACTATGATGAAATAAAAAAAGCAGTGTCAATATCAAAAGTTCCCGTCATTGCAAATGGAGATATTGATGATAAAAACATGCAAGAAGTGTTGAATTATACTGGCGCAGAGATAGCAATGATTGGTAGAAAAGCAATTGGAAATCCTTTTATTTTTAGCAACAAAGAATACAATAGATTGAAATTCATAAAAACATTTTTTAACGAATATAAAAAAAGAGAAAAGCTGATTAAAATCAGTGAACTAAGACAACATTTAACATGGATATCGAGCAGTTTTGACGGCGCAGCTAAACTAAGAGCAGAAATAATGCAATGCAAAACAATTGAAGACCTTAATATATGTATTAAAGAGAACATTTGATAGTTTATATTCTTATTACACAATAAAAACCTTTTTAAATGAAAGATATTCTGTATTGACTATGCCGCGGTCGCATAGTCTGGCCATTGCGTTGGATTGCTATGATCTTTGTTCGCAAAGATCCAATGTCCTTCGGGGCACGAGGGTTCAAATAGTTAGCGACGGAGTCGATAACGACAGAAAGCGTTAGCTTGATAGTCCCTCCCGCGGCGTTTTTTATATTTTCTAAGTTGAAAAGTTCATAGTATTTGATTAAATAGTTTTAGCAAAACCACTAGACACCACTGGACACATCTCACCGAACTATATAAAGCATCTAGTGCATAATATAGATTGTTGTTTTGGAGGTGATTCAAATGGTTGTTTTAAATTACGAACAAACTGAAATGTCAAAAGCATTTGTAGGACATTTATTTGAACAATGTATGATTAATTTTACAAGAAAAAGCTATGATGAAAAAAAACCACGGGGTGATGTTATATGAAATTCGATACAAAAGATAAAGAAAACGTTATTTTTTACAAAGATGAAGAACAAAAAGAAGTTGAAGATGTATATGATCTTGCAAATTGTTTTATTGAAATTGGGGATTTTATGTCAATTGAAGAACAAGGATTTATGATAGGATATTTATCAGCATAATTATCTTCGCGCCTCTTTATATCTAAACCCTCTTTTTCCCTTTTTTTTATTTTTTTAAGGGTTAATAATTCAACAATGAACTTTTTTTCTTATCGCTTGATTGTGGTTTGGATTTCTTATTATCCTCAACAAACTCAAAAGAGACAACATAGTTGAGTTGTTTAAATATACTTTTTGCAATAGCTTCACCGACTATATTTTTGACATGATTAAAATCTTTTTCAGTTATGTCTGATGTTGTTTTTATTCCTCTTGCAAATAATTTTCGCGCTCTTTTCTTACCTATGTTTTTCAATCTCAATAGATTCAATAGTTCTTCTTTTACACCATATTTTAATCTTTTTCTTTGCTTTGCTAAGAATGGAACCACTTGTTTATAACCAAGTTGTTTAGAAATTTCAATTGAACTATACAATAGCCAATCAAAAGTTTCAATCTTATTCCTTAATTCACCTGGACGCATATTATATTTTGTCATCAACGCATCATCCTCTATTTCATTCATCCAATCAAAAATAATCCAAGATAGTTTCAATGCACTTAAAAAATAAGGGTAGTTTATGTCATAGGATTCTGGAATAGGCAATAAAAAACTACTTTGATATCTTAGCATGAGCTCTTCTAATTCTCTTTCATCTGCAACTCTTACAGTCGGCAAAGGCCGTAGTTCTAATAGTTCTGAAAGAACGACAAAAAAAGGAAAAGAATTTGATTTTAGATATTCAAGATCATCTTTTGCTTTTGATAATCCTTGAATAATTCTATATGCTGAAACAGGATCAAGATACAATCTTGCAACTAAAATTCCTAATGGTGTTGCATTATAATTTTCAAAGTTTTCTTGTTTTTGTTTAGATAGTAATTTAGCTGCACTTTCAAACAGACTGTTTTTTTTTTCGTTTCTTGACTTTATTTTTGATACAAATCCAAATTCATCTAACAGTTCGAGCTGTTTTTCCACAAGATGATGCAGTTTTGACCTATCGGAATATTGATGAGCAAAAAAAGTCTTTTCAAAAAAATTCATGATCGATGATTTTGAGTTTACAAAGTTCATAGATACTAATGCTAACAAATATGTTCTCAAAACTGGTTCAACTGCAAGCTTTGAAAATATGGGTTCAGGTTGAGCATACAAGAATCTATCTTTGATTATTTCAAGTTCGTTTTCAGATTTTGCAATAACAATAGATTCGCCATAATCTTCTTGACCTTTTCTACCTGCCCTACCCGCCATCTGTAGATATTCCATTACAGGAATCCAGTTATAACCCATACTACTATATCTTTTTAATGAAGTTATTATTGTTCGGAAGGCAGGCAGATCAACACCCATAGCCAAAGTAGGTGTAGCAAAGATGATCTTTACTTTATTATCTCTAAAATTATGCTCTATCAAATGTCTTTGCTTTGAAACTAACCCTGAATGATGAAATGCAACACCTTGTTTTATGCATTCAGATAATCTATTACATTGTTTTGTTGGTGATGATAATACTGTTTGAATATCATTAGATAGTTTTTGCATATATTCATCAGGATTTTTTGATTTTGACAATAATTTTGCCAAAGATTCTGCACCTGCTTCAGCACTTGCCTTTGTTGGAACAAAAACTATTGCTTGTTTTTGCTTATCTAAGGTATTATTTAGTACAAAATTCAAATCAGAAGCAAGTTTTGCCATGAAAATTAAACTAATTATTGTATTTTATAAAATTATCTTATATTTATTTTAAAAAGAAAATATATATAAATAAAAGGATACTTCTTAAGATATAGATAAATATGGATAAATAATTAGATTTATCTAAAAAAATAAAAAAGAGGGTGAGCTTTTGGACACAGTTTTTTTTGCTCTTACAGCTATTTTAATTGTTGGAACACTTTTTGCAGCGATAGCTAAATTCTTTAAACAGCCTCTTATTGTTTCTTATATTATCACAGGCATTGTATTAAAAATTATATTCCCTGCAATTTTTGATGCTAATTTTGCACAATTTGGTGAAATTGGTGTTGCACTACTATTATTCATTGTAGGTATGAAACTAAATCCTAAGTTTATGAAAGACTTAGGTAAATTCTCACTTATTGCTGGTTTTGGTCAGATTGCTTTTTCATTCATATTATCTGTTGGTCTAGCTAAATTTTTGTTTGGATTTTGTTGCGAAGAAGTCTTTTTTATTGCTGTGGCTATGTGTTTTAGCAGTACAATTATATTAATCAAGATCTTAACAGACCAAAAACAGATAGAAAAATTATATGCAAAGCTTACAACAGGCATTTTAATATTTCAAGATCTTGCAGCAGTTGTTGTAATTTTCATACTATCAAATATCTCAAATGGTAATCTAGCAAATAATCTATTGCGTGTTGGATGGGAAAATGCAACAAAAGGTTTCTTGTTTTTATCAGTCATTTATTTAATATATACAACAGTATTGCCACGAGTTGTGAAGTTCTTCAGCACAAACCAAGAGTTATTATTCCTATTTACTATGACTTGGTGTTTTGCATGGAGTGCAGTTGCATATTTATTGGGATTTTCAATTGAGATTGGTGCACTTCTTGCAGGTGTGGCTTTATCAGACATACCGTTCCATTATGAGATGGAAGTAAAAATAAGAAGAATACGTGACTTTTTCCTGATTATTTTCTTTGTTTCACTAGGTTCATATGTTAATCTAAATCAATTAATAAATCATCCTAATGCATTATATCATATCTCTTCGTTGACTATTTTGGCATTACTTATCAATCCTTTTATCATATTCCAATTATTAAAACATACAAAACTTACATTCAGGACAATTTTTCTAACAGCACTAAATTTTAGTCAGATGAGTGAGTTTGCTTTTATCATATTAGGTCTAGGTATAAAAAATGGAATCTTAAATAATGATTATGTTCTACAAATATTAACTATTGTTGCAATAATAACTATGACAATATCAAGCTATCTTATCACATTTAATGAACAAATATTGCAATGGAAATGGGTTCAGAAATGGGGGAAAAAACATAATCATAAGCACATTAAGCACACATTACATCTCTTCAATAAAGACGAGAAGATGATGAAAAAGATATCTAAGAAAAAATACGAGCATATTTTCTTTGGTTATAATGGAACAAATCATTCATTAATCAAAAAATTTCAAAATAAACTACACAAAATATTAATTGTAGATTATAATCCTAGAATCATCCATAAGCTGTGCAATAAAAAATTACAATGTCTGTATGCAGATGCAGATGACGAAGAGATTTTAGATGAGATAAAACATCCAGGCATAAAAACTATTGTCTCAATACTAGAAAATACTGATGCTAATTTCAAAGTAGTAAGAACATTCTCAAAGATAAGACCAAAACCGGTTATTATTGTAAGTGCACATGACCCCGAAGATGCTCTGAAACTATATAAAATGGGTGCAGATTTTGTTGTTATTCCTAGATTGATTAGTAGTGATGTTATTGCTCAGATTATCAAAGACGAGAACAAAAGAAAAGATATCAAGCACAAGATAAAAGAATTTAGACAAGCTCAAATGAAGAGTTTAAAAGAAATAAAATCATTTTAGTTCTATAGATTTAATCAACAGTAAATAAAACATTATCATGATCTACTTCAAATAAACCTAGTCTTGCACCTGCATCTAACCATCCGTGCGCATAGTTAAGTGCTGCAAATGCATTGATAAAATCTTTGTTTTCTCGGAAAAACAAAGCATCTTTATAGTATCTTTCAGCCATATCATAATAATCTTCAGCAATCTTATGAAGATGAGTATTTTTTGGTATTATTATCTTAGCTTTTTCTAATGCTCTTTTGGTTACATCTTCATATTTATCTAATTTTTTTTCTGTAATTGTATCTTTTATTTCAGTCATCATAATTCACCATTATATCTTTATAGTATGCAAATAATCTATTATGTTCAATTGCATCATCATAGCTTAGTCTTGGACAAGCTGTATTTATCCAATAATCAATAAAATTAAAATTATCAAATTCATTTAAGTTGGTATTGTCAGAGTAAAATATTTGATAATCTTTTTCATTCTTCTCAAGGAATTGTTTTAATGATTTTAAATCCTTATCACCTATTTTTTGTCCGGGTTTTTGACTTACAACAACACCTATTTTCTTAACATAATGAAATTTAGTTAATGCTGCTTTTTTGGTATTGAGTATTTTTTGAATATCATCTTTGATTATTTCTTGATATGAATTATTCATAATGTTTATAGAATATATTATTGATTCAGGATTATTTATCTTTAATATTTTAGAGTGAAAAAGTCCATCAACAATATTTATGAAAATAGTATTCTCATCTGTCTTAAAAAAAGAACATCCCAAAATCTGACCATCATAACAAGAATGATCGTGTGCGGGTATCATTCTTAGGTTAAGATCTTTGCTCAATCGTTCAACAAGATTAAGATATTGTATGCTTCCTGAAATCAATATGTTCTGGTCTTTGTTTTTTTCTAGTATTTCAGAAACAAGTTTTTTTGTGTTTTCATATTCACTATCACTAAACTTGTACCTTGCTTCAATAAAAAGAACCATTTTATTATTAAAAGAATCAAATTTATCTGCTGGAATCGGCTTGTCTTTCAAGTTCAACTTTCTTTGCAATAGCAGCTGATGCTGTATTAAAATTATAAGCATTAAGAATTTCGTCTGCTAAAGTCTGTTCAATTGTTTTTTTCTTTTGGAAGGATTTTTGGATTGCGCCTTGAGCCATATATCTCAATGCAAGATCAATTCTTCTTAATGGTGCAATATCAACCGCTTTAGGATATCTTGCGCCACCATATTCAATTGTAACAACACCTTCTCTAGGTGATGCATTTTCTAGTGCTTTAACAAAAACAGAAATAGGATTTTCATTTGTCTTTTGTTCGATTATCTCAAATGTTTTTTTGACAATATTATAAGTGGTTATTGCCTTACCTGTCTGGGAACCAGATTTTTGGATATAATGATCTTTGGATTTGTGAGTATTGATCATTAATTTATTAATCAATCTTTCAACAATAAATATTTTGCCTTTATGGAATCTTCTACCTGCATATCGTGCACCGGATTTAGGTACAACTCTAGGTTCTAAGGATATATAATTAACCAAACCAGGATCTTGCACAACGATTCCGTCCATTGACCATTTATTAAATGCTAAAACCATATTAATTACCTTATCTTCTTGCCTTTTCAATCTTGCCTCTTCTCAAAGCATTAAGAGACTGATCATTTACTTTGATAACAGCGAATCTTACACCAGGAATATCTCCCTTAGATCTTCCTTGCCTACCACCTATGGATTCTATGATAACTTCATCATGTTCATTGATAAAATTTTTTGCACCATCACCAGGCATAAATGCAGTAACATGTCTGCCATTCTTAATCAATTGAACTTTAGCGCATTTTCTCATTGCTGAGTTTGGTTGTTTTGCTTCTAACTCTACTTTCTCAAGAACAATACCTCTACCTTGACTACAACCTTCAAGAGGATCTGCTTTTACCTTAAGATTATATAGTCTACTAACATATGTCTTTTTATGCTTTCTACTGATTGTTCTTCTGTTCATCAATTTTGATGCAGCATTTAATCCATTTGGTTTTTTCGCCATTCTAGGCTGTAAAAAATAGGAAGTATTTATAAAGTTTATGTATTTATAGAATATATTGTTTATATACTATAAAATAGATAAGTTTAAAAATGAAAATCCAAATCTAAGTCCTAAAAGCTTTATTTTTTATTAATTTGGAGGTTTATTAAAATGGAAGCACAATCAAGACCTTTAGACACTCTAAACAGTGCAAAAGGAAAAAGAATTATGATCGAATTGAAGAATGGGAAACAATATTTGGGTGTTTTAAAATCATTTGACATCCATATCAATGTAGTACTTCATGAAGCAGAAGAGCACGTTAATGGTGAGCTTAAGAGAAAGATAGGAACTGTCTTCTTGAGAGGCGATACAATTATACTGATATCTCCTGAAGCATAAATAATTTATTGGAGTTGATTTAGAATGAAAGGTACACCTTCACAAGGAAAGAAATCAGGAAAATCAAATATGGTAAATTGCAGAAGATGCGGTAAAAAGACTTTTCACGTAAGAAAGAAGAAGTGTGCTGCATGCGGTTATGGCTCAACTGCTAAACTAAGAACTTATAGTTGGATGAAAAAGGATTGATTCCTTTTTATCTTGAGGGGATGCCGGAGTGGCCAAACGGGACAGGCTTAGGACCTGTTGGCTTAGTGCCTACTAGGGTTCAAATCCCTATCCCCTCATTCAATTACCCTAAAAAGGAGGCGTGGCCAAGTGGCTAAGGCAAGAGGCTGCAACCCTCTGATCCGGGGTTCGAATCCCTGCGCCTCCTCTTATAATAAAAATGAACAAAGTTCTTGAAAAAACATTAAGGAAAATAAACACAAAAAGAATTGATGCAGAGATTTCTAAGATATATAGTGATTTGAAGAAAAAGCTAGAGTCAGCTATATCTTATAACTGCGAAATATTCTTAGGCGGTTCCTTGGCAAAAGGAACAATGCTCGCAAATAACAAGGAACTTGACATATTTATCAGATTCTCTAAAGAGTACAAGAACAAGGAACTATCTGATATGCTTGAAGCTGGCTTAAAAAAAGCAAAAATCAAGTATAAGAGAGTTCATGGTTCAAGAGATTATTTCAGATCAAGCATTGATGATTATACAATTGAATTTATTCCCATATACAAAATTGATAATGCTTCAGAAGCAAAAAACATTACAGACATAAGTCCATTACACGTACTTTGGGTAACAAAAAAAATAAATGGACTGATGGACGATGTTAAATTAGCCAAACAATTCTGCAAATCAGGAAAGATATATGGTGCTGAATCGCATATTCAAGGTTTATCCGGTTATGTTCTAGAGATATTAGTAATTCACTATGGTGGATTTGAAAAATTACTACAGGCCGCTACAAAGTGGAAAGATAAGACTATAATTGATGTGGAAAAGCAATATAAAAATAAGAACGAAATATTGTCTGTAATGAACATAGCAAAAATCGTAAGTCCTTTGATAGTTGTTGACCCTGTACAAAAAGAAAGAAACGCTGCTGCTGCACTAAGTATCGAAAGTTATGGCAAATTCATATCATTGGCTAAAGAGTTCTTAAAAGAACCTTCAGAAGATTATTTTAAGATTAAAGAGATTAACGAAAAAGAATTAGTAAAAGAAGCTAAAAAACTTAAAGCCCATATTGTTCATCTATCTATTATTGCAGCTGGAGATAAATCAGATGTTATAGGTGGAAAAGTAAGGAAACTAAAACAGTTCTTAGAGAAAAATCTGAATAAAAAAGGTTTTCATATTATCAAAGATTACTGGACACTTAAAGATATCTGGTTATTCTATAGTCCCGAAAAATTACCTTTAACATATGAACACAGAGGACCGTTAGTAGCAAACAAAAATGAACACTACAAAAAATTCATAACAAAACATAAAGACACTTTTGTTAAAGGCAAATATGTTTATGCAAATGTAAAGAATAAACATAGAGACATTGAATCTTGTGTTAAAGACGTATTTAATATGTTTATTAAGAACTATAAGAAAGACATTAAAATAACAAAAATAACCAGATTATTATAGATAAATTTATAAAATATCGATTTGATTATGTTCTTATATGGCGACCGTGGTGTAGCCTGGTTAGCACATGGGTCTGTGGAACCCATAGCTCGAGTTCAAATCTCGGCGGTCGCCCTTTATTATTCTATAAGCTCTAGATGATTTTTTCCTCGTAGAACAATAAATGATACTCTGTAATCTTTTAGCCTTCTTTTTAGCTCTTGATCTTGTGTTGCAATTACTATGTCATACTCATTGTCATGAAGTTTAACAAAATCAACAATCGCATCATCAATATAACTTGTAGAAGTCCTAATAATATTCAAAGAATTGTTCTCTATCTTGTGTTTAACTAAAGCCATTGTTGTCCTGTCATCAATTTCATCTAAAGTCTTATCAAATACAAATAGTTTATATGAAATAAGCAGTCTATCAATTTCGTCAAAAATATCTACATTGAATTGTTTGGGGATATACAAAAAATTTGTGTCCAGTATTACATATTTCATTTTAGTTTATCTCTTAGCTTGATCATCATAAGAGCATCGCGATAAGGATCAGGACTTTCATTGATGATAGTTATTTTTTTAATATTTGAATCATGTATCGCTTTTAATAGTTTTTGTGCTGATGACTTAGGGGTCATGATATGTCTTCTTTCACCTTTTTCACCAAATTCAATACCTGAAAAATGCGCATGAACTTCTTTGAATGGAATCATATTGACCATTTCTTTGTACGATATTGCATTATTTGTCCTTGCAACAACATGTGAAAAATCAATACAGTATCTTACTTTAAGATCATCATACAATCGATTTAATTCTTCAATGGATCCAAACTGTGATGGTTTTCCTGTTGTTTCAGGCATTAGTTCAGCTTTGATACTATTATCTTTAAGATAATCTTTCAATTCAGCCATTCTATTTTTAATAGTTTCATAAGTTTGCTCAGCTGGTTTTTTCAGATAAAATCCTGGATGAAAGACCACAGGTTTTGCACCTAATACATCTGCTGCGCTTGCAGAATCAATAATTCTTTTCATTGAAGCTCTGACTTTAATTTTTTCATCGGAATTTAGATTAATATAATAAGGTGCATGCACACTCAATATAGTCTTGTTTTTCTTTGCCAGTTCAATTGTATATTTTGCACGTTTTTCACTTAATCTAACACCATAAGTAAACTCTATCTCTGCACAATCTATTTTCGGATCATCTACAATTCCAGCTGTACCAATCAGTATTTTCATATTATAGTTTTATAGGATATAAATCCTTTTAAATATTTTCTATATTTTATATATTAAAAAATGGGGTTATTCGATATCTTATTATGGACAGTGATAGCAATATCAGTATATTTCTCAGCATGGTGGCTGATTGCACTTAATAGAACTTTAGCAAATAGTAGACTATTTGATAAAGAATCCGCAAAAAAATATTTATCTGAAAACATAAAAGAACTACCTGTTGTAACAGTAATAATACCTTTATGGAATGAACAGAAAACAATCAAAGGTACAATACAATCGGTTCTAGATATTGACTACCCTAAAGACAAGCTAGAAATAATCATAGTAAATGATGGTAGCACAGATGATTCTGAATATGAAATATTTGAGATTATCGATGAATTCAAGAAAATAAAAACTGAACAAAGATCATTGAAAGTTGTTAATGGAATCACTAGAAAAATTTATTACAAAGAAATAAAAAGAAAGAACAATCAATCAATAAAATATATCTATCAAAAAAATGCAGGCAAAGGCGTTGCGTTAAATGTGGGCATCACACTTGCACAAGGCAAATATTATGCTGGGCTAGATTCTGATTCGTATGTTGCTAAAAGCACTTTACTGAAGATGCTTGCAACATTAGTCTATTACAATAAAAAATTAAAGACAAATAAAGTCATAACAATAACACCAGCTATGAGAATAAGCTATCCTAATACTATCGTAAGATATTTACAACATTATGAATATCTTATGAGTATGTTTGTCGCAAGAATAATGAGCGAACACGATATGATATATGTTACTCCAGGGCCGTTTTCATTATACGACCGGAAAAAAATAATTGAGTTAGGAGCATATCATGAAAATCAAAGAGAAATACTTACAGAAGATCAAGAGCTTGCATACAGGATACAAGATAGCCAATACTATATCAAACAATGTGCAAATGGTTATGTTTATTCAACAGGTCCGGAAACTCTCAAAGGTTTATTAAGACAAAGAAACAGATGGTTTAAAGGTAGCTTGATATGCTTAAGTAACTATAGGCATATGATATTCAATAAAGAGTTTGGTGATTTTGGCATACAACAGATGAGCATTAATCTTTTAAGAGTATTTTTATCTATATCTGTATTATATATATTCTACATACTTACAATAAACCCAATAATACAATTATTTCAGAGGATGTCATTGTATGGTTTTGATATTTGGCCTTTTATTACTGATTTTGGTATTAGATTTAATCTACTTAACTATAACTATCCTAGACTTATAGGATCAGGAATAATCTTGTTATTAGGTATTTTGATGCTTGTTATGAGCCATATCAATGCAAACATCGGCATAGAGAAAAAAGATTTAAAATACTTAGTGGTTTACTTTTTAGTATATCATATTATGATGGCATATGTTATGCTTGTTGTAATATTCGAGATAATCATAGGCAAGAAGCAATGGTGGTAAGATGGAAAAGAGAAAGATAAGCTACGAATACTATATAATCAGTTTAAATATAGTTATAATTATCTTATTGATCAGTGCACTTGTATTCTTTGTTGTTGATAGTAAGCGTTATTTATCAAAGCAAGACGAATCTGAAATTCAAAACACCAACTATCTTAGCTTACAACTACAATACACTTTAATTAACGAACTTATCGAGACTAATTCTCAGAGCTGTAGTGCATTGAACACAGCACTACAAGATTCTATCAAGGACTTAGGTTATTCTATGGATAAACTATTAGAGTATAAAAAAGACAGTATGAACGATGAGTATTACGAAAATCTAGAAAGAAGATATATGTTAGATAACATCAAATATTGGATGTTTGCAAAAAAAGCAAAAGATATATGTAATCTCAATAAAGTCATAATTCTGTATTTCTATTCAAACAATTGCGAAATCTGTCCTAATCAAGGCGTAGTATTATCTTATTACAAGACAAAATATGATGAAAATATTCTTATCTTTCCAATTAATGCAGATAATGCACAATACGAACCCGTTGTAGAATTACTTATGTCAGTTTATGAGGTTAACGCATATCCTACTCTGATTATCGATGACACTAAGTATGAGGGCATTGTATATAATGATGAACTAGGCAATATCTTTGCAGAGGAATTTGAAAAATTCGAAACTCTTAAAAATACTTCAAATCAAAGTTCTTAATATGATTATATTAAATAATATAAAATATTCTGGTAAAGCTAGAACTAGTACTGCTTCAATAAATAACAAAGAAATTAGAACACCATTTTTCATGCCTGTTGCAACAAAAGCAGCTGCACGTCATCTTACAATAAAAGATTTACGTGATGCAGATGTTGATGCAGTTATTGTCAATTCAATGTTATTATCATTAAAACCAGGTAAGCTTTTTGTTAATAATTGTGGTGGAATACATAAGTTTATGGGTTTCAATAGAGTAATTTTTGCAGACAGCGGAGGGTTTCAAGTTATGAGGCCTTTTTTCAAATCTATAAACAACAATGAAATCGAATTTTACTCGCCATATGATAAGTCAGTTCATAAGATAACACCTGAAAAATGTATAGATAATCAGTTTTTGATTGATTCTGATGTTGCTATGGTGCTTGATCATATGCCTTTGTTTAATGCAACAAAAGAAAATGTAGTTGAATCGATGCAAAGAACATTTGAATGGGCAAAGATACAAAAGAAGTATCACGATGAACTAAAAAAACAGATGGATACACAACAGAATCTGTTTGGTATTATCCAAGGCGGTTATGATCTTGAATTGAGAAAGCAAGCTTTATCTGATATAACATCATTAGATTTTGATGGCTATGCACTAGGCGGTTTAGCTATTGGAGAAACAAGAGAAGAGATGAACAAAGTCTTCCACGAAATAATTCATATGATGCCTGATAATAAACTAAGATATATAATGGGTGTTGGTCATCCTATAGACATATTGACTGCAATTGAAAATGGTGCTGACTGTTTTGATTCAGTTTATCCTACACAAATAGCAAGACACAATCATATTCTTACTAATCAAGGCATAATTAAGATAACTCAATCGCAGTATAAAGACGATCAAAAACCTCTGGATGAGAATTGCGATTGTTATGTCTGTAAGAACTTTTCTAGAGCCTATATAAGGTTCATTACAAAGATAGACGAACCTATTGCTTATCAGATGAAAAGTTATCACAATGTATATTGGATGATGAACTTCATGAAAAAGATTCGAGATGCAATATTTGAAAATAATTTTGATGAATTGAAAAAGAAATATCTTGACATATTAGACAAAAACTGATTTTAATATAAGTTCGTACAAATATATATTTTAGCATAATCATATTTATAAATCTGCATCTAAAGGGTTATTACTATGATATATCAAACCACTATAGACAATAGTATATCTTTAGATGGCATTAATGTGTATAATGGAAAGAAAAACAAAGTAACATTTCACCCTGCTGAAGAAGATACTGGACTAGTATTTGTACTAAAAAATTCAAAGATTCCTGTTAAGTTAGAAGCGGCAAAGCATGCGAAAAAAGCTATTAGTCTTGATAATGGCCAAAAATCAGTTTATCTAGTAGAACATCTACTATCAGGAATATATGCCTTGGGAATTGATAACCTTGTCATCGAACTTTCTGATAAAGTGTGCCCTACTTTTGATTATTATTCATTACCTATTTTAGAAGCTCTGATAGATAATAGAGTTGAACAATCATTACCTAAGAAATTTTGGACTTATGCTTTTGATGAACCCCAAACAATAAATCGAAAAGGATATCCTGATTCATTAACAGTGAAACCTAGCGATAGTTTTGTTATTGATTATTTTGCAAGCTATCCTCATAAAGCAGTAAGATCACATCACTATAGTATAGAAGTTAATGAAGAGCAATATCTGGACAATATCGCAAAAGCAAGATCCATTGTGTTTTTTAAAAATGAATTTTTTATGAATATGGCAGTTCAATTAGGAAAATTAGGATTTCATGGAGGAAGTGAAAAAAACTTTCTTATTGTCGGTTCAAAACATGCAGAAACTTATGCAAATTCAGAAAAAAACAAAGATAGATATAACGGAGAAGAGTTTGTCAGACACAAAATATTGGATGTTTTAGGAACACTTGCTTTAACAGGACGACATTTTAAGAACACTAGATTCAATTTTCATATGACTGGCCATAAGTTCGATCTAAAGGTATTAAAAGCTTTATTTGAACTAGATTATTTCAAAGAATATGAATTAGAATAAAAAATAAATTTATATTTTCTCAGTGTACTTGCATTTGCCACAAGCATATCTGTCTTTGTGCTTACCTAAGTAAGAACCACATTTAGGACAAAGCTTAGTTTTTCTAGTAACAGCTTCACCTTTTACTTCGTATAAAGCATGTAATTTCTTTGCTGCTTTTTTAGTCTTTTCTTTTTTGCCTTTTGCTTCTTTTTTTGGTGCCATTTTTATTCCTCTTTTGCCTCAAGTACTTCTTCTTTAGTTTCTGTTGTTTCTTCTTTTGTTTCAACTGATTTTTCAGCTTCTGCAGCTGCTTTTGCTTCTTCTTCAGCTTTTTTCTGTTCTTCTATTTGTTTCTTCTTCTCTTCATATGCTTTTTTAGCTTCTTCAGCCATCTTAGCTCGTACTTTTTTAGGAATTACTTCAACTTTGTTCATTGCTTCTGCATTATCATAAGCTTCAAACTCTGCTTCAGCAATCTGTTTACCATATTTAGTAGACAAATCAAGAATTTGAACTAGATTAACATCTTCTATTGCTAAATTTTTTGCTATCAATTGTTTTGCTGTATCGATTGAGATTGTATTTTCAAATTCAATTGTTGCAACACCTTCAACTCTTGCAAAAGAATCATTATGAGATTTTTTAATAGATTGTATCTTTGCCATAATTACTTCACCTTCAATGCAAATCTGCCATTATCATTATATCCTAATTTACTAGCTATTTGTGATTTAGTCTGATCAAAAACAAATATTTCGCCTCTCCAAATATTACTTGATTGAGAACTTTTACAAAGTGGACATTGATTTTTGTCCTTATATATGTGTTTACAGTTCTTACAACATTTGTATTTTATTTGTTTTGGAGCCATCTTATTTCTTTGTCTTTGTTTCCTTTTGCTCTAACCATTCAAGCTTGCCTAGACCTTCTTGTCTCATAGTTAAATTTATTTTTGGATTAGCTATGTCCTTATACGAAATAGCTACTATTCTTGCTTTGCACAAATCATTTACTTTCAATACTCGTTTTGTATCTTTACCTGTCAATACCTTATCTTTGCTAAAGCTTACAAAATCATCCATTGTCTGACTTATGTGAGCCATACCTTCAATAGGTCCTAAAAGCATAAATGCACCAAAGTCAGTTATATCACGAACTTTACTCATTACAACTTCATTAAGTTCAGGCTTGAAAACAAGTAATTCAAACTCAGTATTGTGATAAGCAGCACCATCACCAGGTATAATCTTACCTTTTTCAATATTAGTAACATCAACAACATCAACAACAATACCTAAGTCTTTAGAGATAAAGCCTTCATAAGTAGTTCTTATGTTTAACATTACTGCTTCTTTCAGATCTTTGCCAAAATCTTCAGGCGGTACTCTTATAAAAGATTTTAATTTAGTCGCATAAAACATTTTTATTCATTAAAGTTAGGAAAGCTTTTTAAATGTTTTGTCAGATTTTATATTCTTCAAAATAAATAATTAAAAATAACTAAAAATTTAGTTATTTAAAATCTCTGGAAGTATAAATCTTGATTTTTCGGCTTGACGTTTTTGCAGTCATTGTGATAACTTTTGTCACCTTAGATGATTCTAATTTCTTGATGAGATTATCATCAACAGTTCCATCAACAATCACAGTATCAACATCATCGGTATTTTCAACAGTTACAGCAAGTTCAGACAAAGGAACTTTTCCAAGCAATTTGAAATCACTATTCAATAAATATGCGCCTCTTGAACCTATAATATCATTCAATAGCTTATTGAACATTGCTTTGATCTCTGGAGCTAAGACAGTATTTGAAGATGAGCTTTGTCTTTGTTGATTTGACTGAGATGATCTGTTGTTTTGGTATCGTTTGTTATTATCATTCCGTCTTTGATCATATCTAGGTCGTCTTTCATACTGTCTATCCTTTCTTTCTATACTATCAGAACTATGTTTTCTTTCCAGATCTAGTTTGACTTGCTCGATCGAAACTTTGCCTCTGATTGCTTTATGAATTTCTTTCTTGGTTAGTTCTTCTACTTCTTTACCATCAGGAGCTTTTGTAACAAAATCTATCTCCGCGACACTCATCAATTCTTTGATATTAAGGTCACCGCCTCTGTCACCATCAACAAAAACAGTCATAATTTTTTCCTTAGATAAATTTATGATAGTCTGCGGAACAGAGCTACCGTTTGTAGCAATTGCGTTCTTTATGCCGTATTTAAGCAGATTAAGCACATCTGCTCTGCCTTCAACAACAATAACTTCATCGCTTTCTTCAATAGCAGGACCTGCTGGTAGCTTATCATTACCATATTCCTTTATTTCAAACATTCTTACAGAATGTGCTACTTCTTCAGCTATTTCTTGAGAATCAGGCATTACTTTATCTACCATATTTCTAAGCAATTCTTTTGCTCTTTCAACAACAAATTGCCTTTTGGAAACTCTTACGTCTTCAATATCCTTAACTTCAATCTTTGCATTGCAAGGACCAATTCTTTGAATAATTTCCAGAGCAGCACCAACAATAGAGACTTCAGCCATATCTAAGCTAGAAGGGATTGTTATATTGCCAGATGTCTTACCTTGTTTTGATGTAAGATCAACTTCAATTCTTCCTATCTTGCCTGATCTTTGCAGTTCTCTAAGTTCAAGCTCTGTGCCTAATAGACCTTCTGTCTGACCAAATATAGCGCCAATAACATCAGGTTTTTCTACAATACCATCAATAGTAATAGTAGCGTGAATAACATACTTAGCCGAAACTAAGCTTATTTTTGCCATTTTAATACACCCCAAATTAGTGATTTCTAAACTCGAGAAGTAGGGTAAACTTATTGTGATTTTTACCTTATTTTACAGTTACATACCGTCTAAATGATAAATTTGATATGTGAATATTGATTATAAATGCTCTCTCGGAGTTTAGTGATTTGTTTAATTATTGAATTATGAATTGATAATTCTTATAGATATTATTAGATTTTCTAGATTTATAAATGTTTTGTATGTTTAAAAATATTTATAAATAATATAGATTTCACTAGTCACATGTATCCACATACACATTTTTTATTTGCATATCTAATATCTTTAATATTTGTTAGATTGGGCTATTTTAGCCATTCTCAAGCAGTATTTATAGCGATTTTAGCGGTTCTGATAGATTTAGATCATTATATTAGTTATGTGATGACTAAGAAAAATTTCAGCTTAAGAAAAGCATACAATGGCTGTGCAAAGGGTCATAAAAAATACGGAAAAACTAGATTCCACTTCATGACAGGCATTGTTTTGGTATCAATAGTTGTTGCTTTGCTGTATGTATATAATCTGAAGATTTATTCTGGGATTATTGCTATTGCATATTATTCGCATATTTTATTAGATCATATCCATCTTAATTATATTATTCATCTTGATAAGAGATTCAAATACAATATTTTCGGATTTCATACAATGATGAGCTATCCTGAAGTTGTATTTGATTATATAAATATAATTGCAATACTATTACTTCTTTTTCTTTGATAGTTCAATCTTAGCCAATACCATCTTATGCATCTGTTGCAAGAATTCATACTTTGAGTTTGATTTTAATATATCAGAATAACCTTGCATTATTGTGTTAAATGAAAATGGCGATGGAATCTTAGTATCGTATTCTTTTATTTTGATATTCTTATTATTTAAGTCTTTGATTATGTTCAAAGCATTTTCAATATCCATAGAATCATGCATGATTTCTCGTTCAGCTTCCTTGAGTATAGGAAAATCCTGATCCAATGGAAGTAGAGTATGCAATAATAATCTGGCATTGAAGTGTTGTCTACCAACTTGCTTTTTTCTACCCATATAATTTCTCAGTATCATCAATGATCTTGTTGCAGCATGTCTGAATCTTGTTTTATATTGTTCAGTTGTTTTCACAGCTTGCTTAAGTATAAAGACAAACTTTTCAGGATCAAAATTGCTCAACAATGTTTTTAGATTGATTTGCTTTTTTGCACTATAAGACAGATAGAACGCATTATCATTTACCCCTATTTCAACATTGCATTTACCTATCTTTGCAACTGCAAAGGCCATTGCCTGGCTCAATGCATTATTTATTCTTCTGCCAGTCATTGTATGAAATATGTGAAAGACTTTTTCATCTTCATAATAAGAATAATAAGATTTATCAGAGATTCCACCAACTCTGTATGATTTGTAATGTTCAACCAATAGGATTTTATCATTAGGTATGATACAATAATCAAACTGCTCTTTGAAATAAGAATACAATGCTTTTGCAGCATTATTGTCAACATAAAGATGTGATTTGATGAATTTCATTATCTCAGATTTTGTTTGTTTGTTCTGGAATTTTTCGTTCATCAATCCACGAAATCGTGCAATTGCTCGTGCAAGATCAAAACTCAAAGGAAGCATCTCACTACTCCATCTTGGAATCGTAGGAGGTCTACCAATTGAAACATTAACATTAGCAACAGTATTCCGCATGAATCTAAATATATATGCTTGACCACCAAGAACGAAAACATCGCCTGGTTTTAATCGTTCAGCAAAAGGTTCATCCAAATAACCAACTAATTCTCCATTAACTTTTACTTTTATTCTTGCTTCATCAGGAATCGTTCCTATATTAGTCATGTACAACATTCTTGCAAGTTTTCCTCGACATCTTATTGTTCTCGTATCACGATTATAAAATATCTTAGCATAAACATGCCTCTGCTCAAGATCAGTATATTCTCCGGCTAAATATTCTAGTAAAGCTGCAAAGTCCGCATAATGTAAATCATGATAAGGATATGCTTGCTTGATTGTTTCAAATAAAAAATCTATATTGAATTCATTAACAATACTAAATGCAAATATCTGCTGTGCTAAAACATCCAGAGGGTTATTTGGAATGATTATCCTATCAATCTTGTGTTCAATCGCTTCTTTCAAAAGAACAGAACACTCAACAAGATCATCTCTATCCATAACCATGATCAATCCTTTGGCAACAGCATCTAAACTATGACCTGCTCTACCTATTCTTTGCAAAGCACGTGCAACTGATTTAGGTGAACCTAATAATATCACAAGATCAACAGACCCAATGTCAATACCTAATTCCAATGATGTTGATGAAACAACACATTTCATCTTCCCTTCACGTAATCTTTGTTCAACAATTTCTCTCATTTCCTTACTCAATGAACCATGATGAGCACCAATGTTTGATTCACCATAGTCTGAAGGAAATTTATTTTTTAGCTTATCAACAACACGTTCAGTTGCAGATCTTGTATTGGTAAATATGATTGTTGTGTTATGCTCTTGAATGAGTTCGTGTAGTTTGACATATAATTTATTTTGCACCTCAGTGAAATCAGTATTGATCATATCATCAACAGGACTCATTACTTGGATGTCTTTTTTCTTCAAGTAATTTACATCAACAACAATACAGTCTCTAGGTGTATTTTGTTTTTTGTAACCAACTAAGAAATTAGCAACTTGATCTAAAGGAGCAACTGTTGCTGATAAACCTACTCTTGTGAATCCTGGAGAGAATTGTTCTAACAATTC
>Ga0272441_10004117_pt1 | contig 26757 bp, 16 predicted proteins | sample SSMProp6N_FD_193582 | JGI IMG/M metagenome (GOLD analysis project Ga0272441, IMG submission 193582) | Marine sediment archaeal communities from Little Sippewissett salt marsh, Falmouth, MA, United States - SSM-Prop-6N | ecosystem: Environmental > Aquatic > Marine > Wetlands > Sediment ... | reverse complement strand
ACTCCTAAATCTCTCCAATACATTCACCCTCTCGTTTCATGGGTGGCTCGCGCCACACCACATCACATCCCACTCTCTCCTTCACGCCGGTTACAGACGCCGCCTGCGGAAGAGACCGACCAGGGCCGCACCGAGGCTGCCCAGAACAACCGCGCCCGGAACCGGAACGGGACAAGGATTGCCACAATCTTCCGTTAGCACAACGTTGTCCAGCAGAGCGCCGATACTGTCGTCGCTTTCCACGTTGTAAAAGAAGATATGGTGCGACAGTCCGTCGCCTGGAATCACAACGGTTTCCGTCGAAAAACCCTCGGCAAAGAAGCGTGTGGGCATCCACAGGGGCACTGGACCCATATCGGCGAAACCAACCCACACGGTCGTGCTCAACTGCTCCTCCAGCCGCTGGCTTCCGGCAAGGTCGAACGTCAAGGTGTACGTGCACCCCGTCTGAAACAGAATCGGCTCCTCCCTCGCCAGCATGCCTGCCTGGTTCGTGCTGCCATCCAGGTCAACATAGAACCCGTAGTCCTGCCCCGCAAAGAAATCCGACGATGGGTCGTCGGGGTCGGGCAGGATGTCCACCGTGCCGCCTAAAACGATCCACCCTGCGGGAATTGCGTTCGCGCCCGCTGGCCCGTCGTTGAAATTGTCTTCGAATAGAACCGTGGGGGCGGCCATAGAGGTTCCCATCGATACCAAAATCGCTATCAAAGCTCCTGTTAACTTCTTCTTCATTACGCTCCGCTCCGCTTTTACATCATCCATCGTTCGAGGTTAGCTTGAATGCTTGTCTTTCGCCGTCGCTCTGAGGCAAACATCCAAGCACGTTGTCGCCAACTGTGGCACTACAGCACCTTCGTGATGGAAGGGTCCTGCGCACCGACCCTCCTGTTCGAGAAGGTGGAGGCAACATTGGCTCAGGGCCGTCGCGGAGGTCCACGCGCCAGTTGCGCGAAGGTTGGATATGCCAAATGAGATGCACGAGAAGCCCAAGACCCGCAGAAACAGCACGACGCGCTGCGGAGATTGGTCGCGGCCACAGCCACGCTCCCCGCGGCCACCGCTAAAAATAGCGATGACACGACAGGCAGACCTTCTCTTCTTCTCTCCAACACCTTTCCTCCTCCCAAGTGTACGCATATAGCTCCCGCTCGAACAGCAACCTAGCGCGTACAATTAGGAAACACCCATACTCCGTAACTCACTCTCCGTGTGGAAACTCCGCATCCGGGACCTTCCACAAGTGTTTATTTTATCGGGGGACGATCAGTGGGTCAAGAAAATTCTTGAAAACGGCGGAAATGGCTGCACTGCTGCACTGGTCAAGTGAAGCGTTTGAGTTCGTCCGGCGCCAAACGAAGCGCCCCGACTTCCTCGGCATCCCATAAACCCTTTGTAGACAAAGAGTAATGCGGCGGATGCACCGGCCGGGCCGGAGGACGGAAAGACAATTCGTGACGACCAGAAACGTTCGGCCCGGCTCAGGGCTGCCCGAAAATGCGCCCGGATTACCGGTTCCTGTACATCGACTCGTAGTATTTCTGATAATCGCCGGAGACGACGTTGGCCAGCCACTGCGAATTCTGAAGATACCAGTCGATCGTCCGGGCCATCCCCTCTTCAAACGTCACCGACGGCTTCCAGCCCAGCTCGTTGATGATCTTGCCGGCGTCGATGGCATAGCGGCGATCGTGTCCGAGCCGGTCTTTGACGTGGCGGATCAGACTCCTGGGCTTGTCGAGCCGCTGCAGGATGATGTCGATCACTTCGAGGTTGGCCTTCTCGTTGCAGCCGCCGATGTTATAGATCTCTCCCGCCGGCGCCTGCTCCAGGACGCGCCAGATCGCGGTACAGTGATCGTAGACGTACAGCCAGTCGCGAACGTACAGACCGTCACCGTAGACGGGCAATTCCTCGTCCTTCAGGGCGTTGTTGATCATCAACGGGATGAGCTTCTCGGGAAACTGGTACGGGCCGTAGTTGTTGGAGCAACGCGTGATGTTGTATCGAATCCCCCAGGTGTGACCATAAGCTTGGACGAGGAGATCGGCAGCGGCCTTGCTCGCCGAATACGGGGAGTTCGGACTCAGCGGCGTTTGCTCCGTGAACACCCCCTCCGATCCCAGCGCACCATAAACCTCGTCGGTCGAGACCTGAAGAAACCGCTCGACCTTCTTGTCACGGACCGCCTCCAGCAGGGTCAGCGTGCCGGTAACGTTCGTCTCAATGAAAATCTTCGCTCCGGTGATGGAGCGGTCCACGTGGCTTTCCGCGGCAAAATTGACAATCGCCTCGACCTGATGCTCGTCGATGAGCTTCTCGACGAGCGGACCGTCGCAGATGTCACCGGCGACAAACTTGTGCCGCTCGTGGTCGATGAATTCCGCAAGGTTCTCGAGGTTCCCCGCATAAGTCAGCTTGTCGAGGTTCACAACGACAATATCGGGACGCTCCGAAAGCACCATCCGGACGAAATTGCTCCCGATGAAGCCGGCGCCACCTGTCACCAGAATGCTTTTCATAATTGCCTCAAAAAAGATTCGAGGGCTTCCTGCCAGGGCCGAATCGGCAGTGCCAACAAAGGGCGAATCTTACCGCAATCGAACCGGCTGTTCAACGGGCGTTGTGCCGGCGTGATGAAATCGCTGCTGCGGCAAGCCGACAGGTCGGTCTGCGGCGCGCACCGTTCGAGAATGAATTTGGCCACATCGAAGCGGCTGGCGTATCCGGCGCCGGCAAAGTGGAAGAGTCCCTCGGCTCGTCGCTCCAGAAGCGTGCAGGCCGTGGCGGCTACCTCGGTCGTGGCCGTCGGAGAACCGACCTGGTCGTCCACCACCTTGAGGCTTCCTCCCTGCCGGGCACGCTCGATCACCTTCGTCACGAAGTTCTTTCCGTGCAGGCCATAGGTCCATTCGATGCGCACGATACAGCACGGGCAGCCGCTCTCCAAGAGGCGCTGCTCGCCGGCCAGCTTGCTCCTGCCATACTCATTGATCGGATTCGGCTCGTCGGTTTCCACGTACGGCCTGTCCTGCCCGCCGTCAAAAACGAAGTCCGTGCTGAAATGCAGGACCCATATACCGGCATCGCGTGCCAAGGCCCCCAACCGCCCTACCGCTTCGGCGTTGACGCGGTGCGCCACGGCCGTCTCCGTCTCGGCCCCATCGACGTTCGTATAAGCGGCGCAGTTAATTACGGCATCCGCCCCCTCGATCGCTCCCTGGAGCTGCGCAGCGTCGGTGATGTCAAACGCGGGCAGGTCATAGGCCCGCGCGACGATCCCACGCTTTCCACAGGCAGCCACCAGATCGGTGCCCAGCATCCCGGCGGCCCCTACAATCGCTACAACCGGCTCAGCCATCCCGGCGCGTCCAGTCATAGGGAATATCGTTGTCGTGCGGATGCGTGCGGAACTCGTCGGGTTCGGCCCTGTTGTACGCCTCCGAAACCATATTCACGATGTACGCCTCGGTCTGGCCCACGCACATCCAGCCGTGCTGCACGCCCGGCGGGATGCGGACCATGCCGGGGCAGTGCTCGCCTAAATAGATCTCGTGCACTGTGCCGCGGGTCGGCGAATCTTCGCGCGCATCGTGGAGACCTATCTTGATCGTGCCGCGCACGACATAGAAGTGATCGGTCTGCTTTCGGTGATAGTGCCACGCCTTGACCACACCGGGGTAGGTGGTAGTGAAATAGACCTGGCCGAACTTTTCAAACCAGGGATCATCGGCCCGCATGATCTCTCCAAGCCGGCCTCGTTCGTCGGGAATCACCTTCGCCCGGCGGGCTCCAAAACCCTCGATCAACTCACCCGAGCTGCGAACGATAAGTCCCTCGTCAGCCAAAACCGCTTTGAGCGGCAGCGCGTTCTTTGTCATTCCGGCGGTTCTCCTATTACCAGTTCGTTGGCCCGCATCAGGGAATCGAACGTGCCGGCGTCCGTCCACCAGCCTTCGAGAAAATCATAGGACATCTGCCCCTTATCGATATAGGCGTTATTGACGTCCGTGATTTCCAACTCCCCGCGAGCCGAAGGTTTCAACGTCCGGATAATGTCAAAAACGGCGGCATCGTAAAAATACACGCCTGTAATGGCATAATCGGACTTGGGTTCTTTCGGTTTTTCTTCAATGCCGAGCACCTTGCCGTCCCGAATCTCGGCCACGCCGAACCGATGCGGATCGGATACCTGCTGCAACAACAACCGGGCCCCCGCGCCTTGCTCGCTAAACCTCTCGGCGTGTTCCTTGAGACTCGCCTGGAAGATGTTGTCGCCGAGGATCACCGCCAGCGACTGTCCGTTGGCGAAATTCTCAGCCAGCGCCAGGGCCTGGGCGATGCCGCCGGCCTCGTCCTGAACCTTGTACGTGAACCGGCAGCCAAGATCCTTGCCCGAGCCCAACAGACCGACCACGTCACCCATGTGCTCCAGGCCGGTCACGACCAGAACCTCTTCAATTCCGATACCCGTGAGCTTCTCAATCGGGTAATAGATCATGGGCTTGCGTCCGACCGGGAGCAGGTGCTTGTTGGTCACCTTCGTCAGCGGGCGCAAACGCGACCCCGTTCCCCCGGCAAGAACAACTCCTCGTAAATTCGTCATCATCGAAATCTCCAAGCGATCGGGAAATTCTACCTGTCCAGGGCACCATGGTCAACCATGGCCGTTGCGAACAAGACGTACATCAGAGGCACCCCTTGCCGGCGTCCGATATTACCAGCAGTAGAACACATCCCTACGCGGAACGTATCGACCATTTGGATAGGCCGCTGAAAGCAAAGTGTCGGCAAAAAGACAGGTTGGCCTGTCGGCGGTAGCCTCTCAGCGGCGAAAGTGTTTGACATCAGAATTGGAAAGCTGTTATAGTACGGCCCCTTAGATACATACGGGAGTGTAGCTCAGTTGGTAGAGCAACGGCCTTTTAAGCCGTAGGTCTTGGGTTCGAGTCCCAACACTCTCATTCGCCCATTTTGCCCGCAGGCCGCATTAGGCCCGATACAACGCACGTCAAACCGACGTACACCCGAGACTTGGCGATCGAGCCATGAAAGGCGTTTTGCCCGATGAAAGCGATGGTACTGGCAGCGACGGCTCCCATCCAGGAGAACCCGTTGACGTTGCAGGAGATAGCGGCGCCGCAGCCGCAGAGGGGGCAGATTCGTGTGCAAATCACCGCGTGCGGCGTTTGCCACACCGAGCTTGACGAGATCGAAGGCCGGCTGGAGGCCCGATTGCCCGTGATCCCCGGTCACGAAGTCGTCGGACGCGTCGATGCGTTGGGGCGGGGAACCTCGCGTTTCAAGCCGGGAGACCGGGTCGGAATCGCGTGGATCTTCTCCGCATGCGGCCGATGCCCATTTTGCCGGGCCGGCAACGAAAACCTTTGTGCCGAATTCCAGGGGACCGGCTGCGACGCCGACGGCGGATATGCCGAGTATATGGTAGTCCCGGAGGAATTCGCGTATCCGATCCCCGAGCCGTTTAGCGACGTGCAGGCGGCGCCTCTCCTGTGTGCCGGCGTCGTTGGGTATCGCGCCTTACGACTCACGGGGCTGGCCGACGGTCAGACGCTGGGCTTCTTCGGTTTCGGGGCTTCGGCGCACATTCTGGTCCAGGTTGCCAGGCACAAGTTCCCCCGCTCGAAAGTGTTCGTTTTCACCCGGCCGGGCCAGACGGAACATCAGGAACTGGCGCGGAAGCTGGGGGCTCACTGGGCCGGCGCCACGGGAGAAGACCCGCCGGCCAAACTCCACGCCGCCATTGACACCACACCCGCCTGGGCGCCGATCGTCGAGGCAATGCGCGTGCTCGAACGAGGCGGCCGGCTCGTGATCAACGCGATCCGCAAAGAAACGCCCGACCAGAACGTCCTGCTCACCCTGCGGTACCCCGAGCATCTCTGGCTGGAAAAGGAGATCAAGACCGTGGCGAACGTCACCCGACAGGATGCCCTCGAATTCCTGCCATTAGCGGCGGAGGTGCCGATCCGCGCGCTCGTACAGGAGTTCGCCCTGGACCAGGCCAACGAGGCCCTGAAACTCGTCAAGGCAGGCAAAACCCAGGGCGCCGCCGTGCTGCGAATCTCCGAGCCGGCTTCGTAGCATGTCCGACTCCCCGTCGCCATCTCCGTACCGGCAACGCCTCCGAATGGATCGAAGGTGTTGACAAGGGCCTATTCGGCGGTACCATCAGAGATGTGCGGTTTGACGGCAGCCGCCCCGGGCAGGCGCTTGTACCCGGGTCCTGCCTGGAGCATGGAGAAGCACGCGCCGTTTTTGCATCCGTTTGTGCTGTATGCGTATCGATGAAGTCGTCACTGCATAAAGGAGGGCTGCAAATGTTCGAGCAAGACCCCAGAATCGCGAAGCACTTCATGCGTATCGCATTGCTTCTGGCAGTCGGTACGTCTCTGGCCGCCGGCAACGTGTCTTCGGCAGTCGGTGGCCAGACCGCCGCAATCGAAGGCACCTGGATCACTGCCCTGACCACACCAGCCGGAAACATGCTCCTGACTCTGACCGTGTCCCCGCTGGATCTGGCGCAGACTCGCTTCTCGGCCACGATGCAACCGGTCAACGAGAACCCGACGCATTTCGGCCTGTTCCCGCAGGCCGACCGCGCGACTCACTGGGCGGGACACATCGTTCAGACCGACCTCCAGAGATACCAGGGCACGTTCGTGAGCTATCTGACCCGGATGGTCGTGCAGAGCGAGGGCGATCCGCCGCAATCCGAGACGATTGCCATTCTGGTCCTGACCGCGCCGCTGGAGTTTACCGACCCCAACGCCCTGGCCGGTGAGGCCACGATCGCCGCCTACCGGGCGGATCAGGACGCCAACCAGGACGGCCTGCCCGACGACGGCGAAACCCCCGTCAATGTCTCGGCCTTCCCCTGCACGGCCAAACGTTTCGGCCCGACGCCACCGTCCGAACCGCAACGGCACGCTGAGACGATTGAGGTGACCGTCGGGGAGGAGTTCACAATCTCTCTCGATTCGAATCCGACCACGGGCTACTCGTGGGAACTGACCAGTCCGCTGCCGGCGTGGCTGGAGCTGGTCGGCTCGGAATACATACTCACGCCGACTGACCCGCCGGTCGTCGGGGGCGGCGGTGTCGAAGGATGGACGTTCCGCGCCAGTGACGCCGGCACAGCCAGCCTCACCTTCGAGTATCGCCGTCCGTGGGAAACAGATCAACCGCCGGCCGAGCGAAAGACGTTTGTGGTTATCGCCCGCCCTGCGGGAGAAACGATTGAAGTTACCGTCGGCCAGAACTTCGTGATCTCCCTGGAGTCGAATCCGAGCACGGGGTACTCCTGGGAACTGGCTACTCCGTTACCGGCGTGGCTGGCGTTGATCGGCTCGGAATACATTCCCACGCCAATCGACCCGCCCATGGTCGGGTCCGGCGGCATCGAAGAGTGGACGTTCCGCGCCAACGCCGGCGGCATGGCCACCCTCACCTTTGAGTATCGCCGCCCGTGGGAAAAGGACCAACCGCCCGCCAAGCGAAAGACGTTTATCGTCGTCGCACGAGCCCAAGGAGAACAGATGGAAGTCACCGTCGGCCAACATTTCGTGATCTCCCTGGAGTCGAATCCGAGCACGGGGTACTCCTGGGAGCTGACCAGTCCGCTGCCGGCATGGCTGGAGTTGATCGGCTCAGAATATACTCCCATACCGCCAGATCCGCCCGCGCCTGGGTCCGGCGGCGTCGAGGAATGGACGTTCCGCGCCAACGCGGCCGGCACGACCACGCTCACCCTGGCATACCGTCAGCCGTGGGCCACGGACGAGCCACCGGCGCAGCAGAAAACGTTTGTAATCGTAGCTCGTTGACGAGCGAGGCCACGGGTCGTCGCCTGACAGGGACATGACGAATCCGCATTAGCTGGAATCCGTCAATCCCTTTGTGGTGATGCCCAGCTCGTCGATGTACTTGCGAATCATCTCCCGCTGCGGCTCGCGAAAGCGATGGAACGGCTCGGCCAGAAAGTCGTTGCAGATACCCAGGCACGACAGCGCGCACTTGAGGCCCTTCAAAAAACTCGACCCGTAACGGCCCACGTTGTAGAGCGTCGCATCGAGCCGCAGGACCGTATTGTGCAGCGATGTTACCCTGGGCAGGTCCTTGGCGCAGGCGGCCTCGTACAGATCGACGTACAGCCGCGGCAGAAGATTCGCTCCGCCGCAGACGCCGCCGTGCCCGCCCAGCAGCAACGTCTCGGCCAGGAGCTCCTCGGGACCGATCAGAAGCGAGAAATCCGGGCGGTCTTCCAGCACCGATTGAAGCTGGCGGAAGTAGATCATGTTGGCGGAACTGTCCTTGAGACCGACCACGCCGGGCAGCTCGGCCGCCGCCCTGACCGTGTCGGGCTCGAACATGGGCTTCGGCCGGTTGGGCATGTTGTACAGGAACAGGGGCAACGACAGCTCCGGCAGCAAGTGCTTGAGGTACTCCAGCAGTTCGGGCTGTCCCGCCGGGAAATAATAGGGAGGAGCCAGTACCAGCCCCCGCGCTCCCGATTCGGCTGCCTTGCTCGCCAGATTCACCGATTCGACGAAAGACGTATCGGCGATGCCCACGAGCACCGGCACCCGGCCGGCAACCAGCGCGCAGACGCGCGCGGTCAGCTCGTGTCGCAGGCGATGGCTCAGGCTGGGCGCCTCGCCGGTCGTGCCCAGGATGAAAAGTCCGTGCACGCCACCGGCGATGACGTGCTCGATCAACCTCTCCAGGCCCTCGGCGTCAAGGGCATCCCGGCCCAGCAGCGGCGTCACCATCGGCGGAATGATCCCGCGCAACGGCCTGGACAACGTGTCCCCACTTCCATCCATCTCGATCTGCCTCCAACGAGCGATTCGGTCCCCACCGCACGCCGCAGTCAACGGTTCACGCGATAGCGGAAATACAAGACCCATTATGAGCGCCAGAGGCACCTTTGCCAAGCGTTTCCTGCCCGACACGCATAACGGTGCCTCGGCGCAGGCGGCGCAGGAACACTCCTGGAGCAAGTGCGGGCCGGCAATCATCACGCGGCTGAGAATTCGCCGGCAAGATGGCCGTTTTGGGGGGTATCTCCTTGTGGAACCGTGTTTCTCGACGAGCGCAAGGGCACCTGCGAACTTGAAAACCCCGGTGCAAAACGGTTATACTAACGCAGGAAGGTGTTGGATGATACATTGGGAAAAATGCAGAAGACATGCGGAGGCATTCATCGTCCTGGTTCTGGCGCTGGCGACCGCGGCGGGCGGCTCCCGACGGGCGTCCATCCTGGTGAACGTACAGACAGCCGGACCCGGTGACGTGCAGATCCTCGCAGAGATGGGCCTCGACATCTGGGAGGTCCGCGAAGACGAGGTCGTGGCCCTGGTCACACAGGAGGCGCTGATGGAGATCGACCGGCGCGGACTTGCCGCCGTAGTCGCCGCGCCCAACGTATACGAGCTTCTTGATTCGCCCCGCACGCGTGAAATCACCCTGGCAACCGATCCGAACGAACCGGAAGCACGCTACCATTCGTACGAGGAAATCGTCCAGGGTCTCTACGAACTGCTCCCGTCCGGCGTAGCCCACGTCGAGTCCATCGGAAGCACGATCGAGGGACGAGACATCGTCGCGATCAAGATCAGCGACCATCCCGAGATCGATGAGGATGAACCCGAGCTTCTGTTCGTCGGCTGCCACCACGCGCGGGAATGGATTGCCGCTGAGGTGCCGTTCTTCCTGGCCCGCCACCTGGCCGGCAACTATGAAACGGACGACGAGGTCGTGCGGTGGGTAAACGCCTGTGAGATATGGATCGTTCCGGTGGTGAATCCGGACGGCCTCGAGTACAGCCGCACCGCGGATCGCCTCTGGCGAAAGAATCGTCGGGACAACGGGGACGGAACGTTCGGCGTAGACCTGAGCCGCAACTATGGTCGCTTTTGGGGCCTGGAAGGCTCAGACCCCGACACGTCCAGCCCCAACTATCGAGGAACGCAACCGTTTTCCGAGCCGGAGGCACAGGCGATTCGAAACCTCGTTCTGCGGTCGGAGTTCCGTACCTTTCTGACCTACCACAGTTACGCTCAAGTGGTAATCTATCCCTGGGGCTACACGACCCTTGAAAGTCCCGATGATTGTCTGCTCAACGGCATGGCGCAGAACGTAGCCGGCCTCCTCGGCGCCGTGAACGGTCGGGAATACGTCCCCCGGCAATTGGGCTTGTGGTACTTGGTCAGCGGCGACGAGATCGACTGGACCTACGGCCAGTGTGGTATCACCTCGCTCTCGATCGAACTGCCTCCGAGAACCTCCGAACAAGGCGGCTTTGTCCTGCCGGCAGAGCAAATCGTGCCGACCTGCCAGGAGAACCTGCCGGCCGCGTTCTACCTGATGGCCTGGTCCCTCGGATACGGAACCGTCGAGAACGTCACCACGGGCCGGCAGTTCGACCACATCCAAAGCGCCATCTGCGAGGCAGCCGACGGTGACGAGATCGTCGTGCACGAGGGCGTCTATCCCGAGCACATCGACTTCCGGGGCAAGTCTCTGACGCTTCGCTCGGCCGACCCCAATGACCCGAACGTGGTGGCCGCCACCATCATCGCGGGACATCGCCCCGCACCGCTGGCAACCTTTTCTTCCCGCGAGGAGGAAACGTCCGTACTAAGCGGCCTTACGCTGACGGGAGGAACGGCGGGCGTGTATTGCGAGGCCGCCTCTCCCACCATTGCCAAATGCACGATTGGCGGCGCGGGCCCCGTTGCCGTGGAAATCTGGTACGGCTACGAGCCGGCCCGGCCCCACGTCATCGACTGTAACGTGCTGGGCACGACCGAGCAGCACCATCCGAAGATCGCGCACTGGAAACTCGACGAATCTGCGGGCATCGTGGCATACGACAGCGTCGCTGCGCACGACGCCCTTCTTCTCGGCGATCCCCTCTGGCGACCCCAGGGCGGGCGGCTCGGGGGCGCCCTGGAACTCGACGGCGTCGACGACGGCGCCGAAGCCGGTTTCGTCCTGAATCCGGAAAACACACCCTTCAGCATGTTTGCCTGGATCCGGGGCGGCGGGCCCGGCCAGGTCATCCTCTCCCAGTCGCGCGGGGACAACTGGCTCACCGCCGACCGGTTTTGGGGCCATCTGACCACGGAGATTTAAACGCACCATCCAGCATTCGGCTTCGCCTCGCAGACCCCCATCACCGACGGCGACTGGTACCACGTGGGTCTCGTCTGGGACAACGAGGGCACCCGCAGCCTGTACGTCGACGGCGTCGAGGCGGCCCGGGAGACCGACGCATACCCGCGAGCCTCCTGGTACACCGACGGCGGCGTCCGCATCGGTGCGCCTCGACAGCCGTTCTCCCCAACGTTCTTCTCCGGCCGGATCGACGACGTACGCATTTACAACCGCGCCGTCACACCGTGAATAAGTCACAGGGAACGGTCAGAGATCGTGGAGCATGCCGATGGACTCGCGCACAACCATCTCGGTCGCCTGCGGGGCATAAGCGGTGCTGCGAATCTCGTAGCCGCCTTCGACGTGCAGTTGCTTCGGCGCCAGGTAACCGGCCGCCCCGTTGCAGTGTGTGATGACGAACGTGCAGGCACAGGGAGAACCCGCCTTGATCGCCATACCGATTTCGGTCAGTACTTCGCCGCCCAGACCGACGAAAGCAACGTCGCCGATCCGCCCTGCCGTGACATTGAACGGCACGGGGTCGGGATTCTTCCCGGCGGTGTCTTCAGACGGCTTGGCGGGCAACTGCAGCCTCGCGAATGCGGTGCCGATCGCGCCGCCCGCTTCCGTCTGGCCGATGTCACGGTAAACGTGCACGACCTCCTCGCCCAGGAACGTGCCCAACAGGACCGGCTCGGGAATCCAGCCCGGTTCCGTGTTGAAGGCGGGCAGCACGCGAAACCACGGGTCGATATTGCCGGATGCCCCGGCAAAGGCAGGCGCAATCGTCTCCTGTCCCACAATCCTCTCGACGAACTGCTCGGCCAACCCCATCACGTCGCCGCTGATGGTGTAGTTCTTGCCGCCGAGACACGTGGCATGCGTGGCGTAATCGAACGCGGCAGCCACGGGCGTGCCGTCGGGCCGGGCAACCTTCATCACCAGGACTTCCTTATCGGTCGGCCCATAGGGGTCACGGCCCAGCACAATCGAGCTCTCGCCCTCGCGGCTGATCCGCAGCTCGCGCCGATTCGACCCGACGGGACAGTAGCCGACGCCGGTGCCGATCTCGACCGGTTCGAGACTCTCACACGCCTTGCGAATCACCGCGATCAGCTTGTCCTTCAAGGCGAGTGTGTACTCCAGGTTGTGCGGATGTCCCTTCTCTTTGTCGATCGTCAAGGTCGGGCCGGCGTGCGTGTGGATGGCGCTGAGGAAGAGCTCGGACGGCTTGAGGTCGCATTCGTCCAGGATGGCTTCGCGCATGTACGCGGCGGTGCCCCCGTAGAATCCGATCAGATCCGTCGAGACCAGCACGAGACGCTTGCCCCCGGACTCGAAGGCCAACACCCGCGCCGACAAGGGATCGTGGACGTCCGTGGACAACCCCTTGCGGCTGGCATATCCCGACATCCGCACGGGCTTGGTGGGCGTAATTTCAACCTTCGCCACACCTGCCTTCAGCACCGCCGGTTCATTCGCGCGTGCCAAGGGAGCAACACACAAAATACAGAGGATCAAGGGGACACCGAAGCTGAAGCGGAACCTTCTCATCGCACGTTCTCCCAATTGGACGTCGCGGACAATCGGTTGCATACGCGATGACGAGAATATTGCTTTTGCCGCTTGTATGCAATAGCCTGGAGGACAAATCGATCCGGGTTTCATACAAACGTCCCCCTGCAAGGGAGTGAGAAATGGCCCGACACACACGCAACACAGGCTTGACCCTTTGGGCTGCCATCGTCGCTTTGTCCCTGCCGGCTTGGGCGGCGGTTGCGGCCGATGCGAGTCTCGACGAGCTTGTCGGCGCCGATTGGGCGGGCCAGGAGCGCCGACGCGACAGGTCCCCCGACGATTCCGAGGCCGTCACGGCTGCGTACCGCAGGGCCCAGGCGCTGCTTCGCAATGCCGCCGGCCTCTCCGAGAAAGACGCGTTCGCGGCGGCGCTCGGACGGATGAGTGCGGAGGTCGCGCGGGTGCCTGAACTTGGCAAAAAGGACCGGCGCGCCCTCTACCACCGCATCCGCTCGGCGACACGCCGGGCCGTCCTGAACAATCCCCTGCTCGCGGGCAAGCCCCTGATCTTCCTGAAGCGCCGGCGTTTGATCTGCCAGATGCTCCACGAATATCTCGGCTACTTCTACGACTACGGCGACATCTCCGGCGGCGGCGTCTACGTGCTCGAGGAACCGGGCCGCTCCCTGGCCATCCGCGATCTCATCGCCGGTCGGCTGCCCAAGGGCAATTACACCACGCTGGCCTTGTCGTATGACGCCCGGACCGCGTATTTCGCCTTTGCCGAGCGGGCCGAGACCAAGCCGGACTTCTACTCACCCCAGCGCCGCTGCTTCCACATTTACACGGTAAACGTGGATGGAACAAACCTCAGCCAGCTCACCTTCGGCCCGGACGACGACTTCGATCCCTGTCCCCTGCCCGACGGGGGCATCGCCTTCATGTCCACCCGGCGTGGCGGATTCGGACGCTGTCACAATCCCTGGGAACCGCTGCCGGCCTACACGCTCCATCGCATGGACGCCTCGGGCCGAAATATACGAACGCTTTCCTTCCACGAAACCAACGAGTGGCACCCCGCCGTGCTCGGCGACGGACGAATCGTCTACTCCCGCTGGGACTACGTCGACCGCTCGGCCGCCAACTACCACGGGCTTTGGGTCAGCAACCCGGACGGAACGAACCCCGCCGTCCTTTTCGGCAATTACACGCAGCGCATCAACGCATGTTTTCAACCCAAGGCGGTCCCCGGCTCCGACAAGATCGCCTTCATCGCCGGCGCCCATCACGCCGACGTCGGCGGCGCGCTGGTGCTGTTGGATCCGGACCGGCACCGCCTCGACGGCGTCACCGGAGAGGACCGCTTCGAGTCGATCGAGACGCTGACGCCCGAGGTGTGCTTTCCCGAGGCCGCCGGCTGGCCGGACACGTACTTCCACAGTCCCTGGCCGCTGTCAAAAGACTGCTTCCTCGTGGCGTTCAGCCCCGCCGCCCTGCCGGGAATGGGATCGAACGTCAAGAGCGACAACTACACGGGGCTGTACTATTTCGACCGCTTTGGAAACCTGGAGCTTCTGTATCAGGACCCGAATTTCTCCTGCATGTATCCGATCCCGTTGACGTCCCGGCCGACGCCGCCTCTCGTGGCTTCCGCCCTAGAGGCCGAGTTCGGCGACGAAGGCGAATTCGTCCTCGCCGACGTCCGCCAGAGCCTGCTGCCCCTGCCCGCCTCGCGCCCGATTCGCCGGCTCCGCATCTACCAGGTGCTCCCGAAGACGACGACGCACGTGGCGAATCAGCCACGACTCGGCTACGCCAACGCCGAGAGCGCCCGCATGATGTTAGGCACAGTGCCGGTGGAAGCGGACGGCTCGGCCTACTTCCGCGCGCCGGCCCGCAAGCCGCTGTACTTCCAGGCCGTCGATGACGCGGGCCGCGCCGTGCAGAGCATGCGAAGCGTCACGTACCTGCAGGCCGGCGAGCGGCGCAGTTGCGTCGGCTGCCACGAACCTCCAGGAACCGTCTCGCCCCGCGACAGCGACCTCGAGGCGCTGCGACGGCGCCCGTCCCATATCGAGCCGGGACCGGAGGGCACGCGCCCACTGAGCTTTCCGCTGCTCGTCCAACCGCTCGTGGACCGGCACTGCATCAGATGTCACGACGGTAGCACGGGAGAACGGAAAAGCCCGCTCGTGCTGACGGGCGAACCGGCCGCCACGTTCAGCCGGTCGTACGAGAGTCTCAAGCCGTACGTGCGCTGGTACGAATGGGGCGGCGCCAGTATCCACGAGATCGGCACGCGCCCGGGCCAGATCGGCGCCGATCAAAGCCGGCTGCTGCGGATCCTGGACGACGAGCACCACGCCGAACACGTTACGCTGCCGCCGCACGACGAACTGCGGCTCTGCATCTGGCTCGACGCCAACGCCCCTTTCTACGGAACCTACGAGAAGAAAGCACAGATCGCCCAGAGGGCCGGACGCGCCGTGCCGCCACCGAGGCTCCAATAGCGGCGCCCTCGCCCGGAACGGCTTCATGGCCTCTTGCCTTGTTGCCGGGATACAGTATGATAGGCCCTCGACGAAAACGATTACCGTATGCTGTGCCGAATGGATCGGAAATACTCTTGCAGGGCGAGCTTGTCATCCTGAGGCCAAGCCGAATCCCGGTGCGCCGGGATGGCCACCGCACAGGCGGTTTTTTCCAAGCGCAGCCCAGATCCTTCACTGCGTTCAGGATGACAACAAGGATCATATGAATCGACGATCATCCACATACGAGAAGGAGTCACGATGAACCTCGACTTTTCCTACTACATGCCGACGCGTATCCTGTTCGGCTGCGGCAAGCTCAGGGAACTGAGCACCACACCCTTCCTGCCGGGGACCAAGGCGCTGATCGTCATCGGGGCCTCCGGCGCCATGAGAAAGCACGGATACCTCGACCGCGTGACGGGGTATCTTAAGGACAACGGCGTTGCGTCTGTTGTCTACGACAAGATTGAGCCGAACCCGGTCTCCGAGCATGTCGAGCAAGGCGCCGCGATCGCCAAGGAGAACCAGTGCGATTTCGTCGTCGGCCTGGGCGGGGGCAGCACGATCGACTCGGCCAAGAGCATCGCTGTGATGGCCGTCAATCCAGGGGCGTACTGGGACTACATCCACGGCGGCACCGGCAAAGGCAAGACGCCCGAAAACGGGGCCCTGCCCATCGTCGCCATTACCACCACCGCAGGCACCGGAACCGAAGCCGACCCCTGGACCGTCATCACCAGGAGCGAGACCAACGAAAAGATCGGCTGGGGCGCGCCCTTCACCTTTCCGACGCTGTCCATCGTGGACCCGGAACTGATGCTCAGCGTGCCCCCGAAGCAGACCGCCTACACCGGCATGGACGCCTTCTTCCACTCCGTCGAATCCTACCTGGCCACCGTCAACCAGCCCACCAGCGACCACCTGGCACTGGAAGCCGTTGGTCTGATCACGAGGTATCTGCCCATCGCGGTTAAAGACGGCGCCAACCTCGAAGCGCGGACCAGGCTGGCCTGGGCCAACACCGAGGCGGGCATCTGCGAGTCTTTGTCCTGCTGCATCTCCCACCACTCCATGGAGCACGCCGTCAGCGCCTTCTATCCCGACGTCGCACACGGCGCGGGCCTGACGATGCTGTCGGTCTCCTACTTCAGCTACTTAGCCGAACGTCACCCGGCCCGCTTCCCCGACCTGGCGCGGGCCATGGGCCAAGAGATCGAGGGTCTCTCGGAGAAGGACCAAGCCATGGCCTTCATCGCGGGCCTCAAGAAGCTCATCGCCAATGTCGGCCTCGAGCAACACAAGCTCAGTGACTTCGGGATCAAGCCAGACGACCTGCGCCGGTTCGCCGAGAACGCTTTCGAGACGATGGGCAAGCTCTTCGAGCTGACACCGGTCGAATTGACACTCGACGACGTGGAGGCCATCTACGCGGGTGCCTACGCATAGCGACCCGTCGCCGGATCAGGAGAACCGAAACGATATGCCGGGGCCTATGTCAACGCGACATAGGCCCCAACTTCTCCCAATCGGTGATGAACCGCCAACCGGATGACTCAGCCGGCCGAATACACGATCCGGCCGCAAGCCCTCCTGGCCGTGGGTCCCACCGCAGGTACACGTATCCAAGGTCACTCCGTTGCCGCTTCCCTCATCCACTTTCCAATCGGCGACCAGGAAATCGCCTATGACCAGAACCACCTGCTCCAACCCCAAAAGGCGATTATCCGAGTACCGCCAACATGCATAATTTCGATATGATCCAGTTCGCGGAGAAATGCTCCCCTTGCTGTTTCCCGCCGCACGTTGCGCACTCGGGCCTAAACCCCGCTGACGAGGTGTCTCTCGTTCCGGACGATCGACGCGCACTGTGCCACTTCCGACACAAGAAAAGCCTACCCTTCCACGACCGGGCCATCAGGCAGGTCAAATGCTCTACGAGCCGGTTCCGTCTCCTTCCCTGGCGAGACGCTCGGTGCCCGCTCTGCGGGACACGCTCCGGTTTCTTTCGTCTGCCACAGAGCACACCTTCCACAAGCAACACACCATTTCACTGCGCGACGAGTGAAACCGGCGTCCTGGAGAACAAAATTTCGCAGGTCCACACTACCGATAAGTATACCATGCGACCGATGGCCAAGTCAAGCCGGATTGTCGCAAAATTGCAGTTTACGCGGCCCCTCCCGCCCCGAACGCGCGGCAATCAGGGTCGCGGCGTACCCGCCGGGGCCGCGTGCGAGTTGACTCGCCGGCCGGAAATCTGCTATAATCCATCCATAGGTAACCTGCTTGCTTTTGGGTGGTTGCTCCAGAAAAGAGGGCGGTTTTCACGACCAACATTCGCAACCGAGCAGAAAGGCGGAGTGTCTGATGAGAGTTCTGATGCTGACCCTCACCCACGTGCTGATCCTAGCCGGTGTCGCCATCGGCGCCAGTCTCGATGGCGGCGAAATCGTCGATGAAGCCGGCTTCTCTGCCCCGGTCGCGGTCGCGCAGGGAGACGGCGCGGCCGTCCTCATCAACGAGATCCTCGCCTCGAACAGCACCGTGGTTCCGGATCCGCAAGGCGAATACGACGACTGGATCGAGCTGTACAACGCCGGCGCCGAGACGGTGGACGTCGCAGGAATGTATCTGACCGATGACCCGGAACTGCCGACGAAGTGGCAAATACCGACGGACCGTTCCGTGCTGACGACGATTCCGCCGAATGGATATCTGCTGATCTGGGCCGACGGCGACACGGGCGACGAGCCCGGCCTGCACGCGAGCTTTCGCCTCAACGCAAACGGAGACCTTCTTGCCCTCTACGATGTCGACGGCCAGACTCTGATCGACCGTATCGAGTTCGACGACCAGACGACCGACGTCACCTACGGACGAGATCCCGAGTCAAACAACCAGTGGCGTTTTCTGGGAATTCCGACGCCGGCGGCCCCGAACGCCGGCGCCTACCTTGGCGTCGTCGCCGACACCAAGTTCAGTCGCAACCGCGGTTTCTACGACGAGCCCTTCACCGTCACAATCACCACACAGACGCAAGACGCCATCATCTTTTACACCACCGACGGCCGCTCCCCCTTCGACGTCGGCCGGGATCGGCCCCAGGGCCTGGTATACACGGACCCCATCCCCATCACCACCACGACGTGCCTCCGCGCGTTCGCCTACAAGGCCGGATGGAAGTCCACGAACGTGGATACGCAAACGTACATCTTCCTCGACGACGTCATCCGCCAGCCGGCGCGTCCCTCCGGGTGGCCGACGGACTGGGGACACACCGGCCAGGGCGACTATGAGATGGATCCCGATATCGTCGACGATCCCCGGTACAGCGGAACGATCAAGGACGACCTGCAAGCCGTCCCGACGTTGTCGCTCGTGACCGAGCAGGGCAACTGGTTCGGCAACCAGGGAATCTATCGACGGGGCGAGCGGGACGAGCGGGCGGCCTCGGCCGAGCTGATCTTCGCGAACGAGCGCGACGGCTTCCAAATCGACTGCGCCGTGATGATCGTAGGCGGCAGCAGCACGAGCCGGTGGAAGATGGACAAGCTCTCCATGCGGCTGAAATTCCAGGGACAATACGGCGCCCCTCGCCTTGAGTATCCCGTTTTCGGCGACGACGCCACCGATGAATTCGACACCCTGGTCATCGACGCCCGCATGAACAACAGTTGGGCCTATGGCGGCGGCGTCGGCGTCAACCGCCCCGGAATGAACCAGCGCGACCTGGCCCAGTACACCCGAGACCAGTTCGCCTGCGACATCCACAACGCCATGGGAGGCTGCTCGCCGCGCGGCCGTCACGTCCACCTCTATCTCAACGGCCTGTACTGGGGGCTGTACTGGCTGCACGAACGCCCCGATGAGCACTTCGCCGCCGCCTATTTCGGCGGCACCGACGAGGACTACGACGTCCTCAAGCACAATTCCGGCACCGCGATAAACGGCACCACGACCACATACCGGGACATGCTCAACGCCGCCGATTCGCTCGAAGAAATTCAAGGGCACCTCGACGTGACCGACTTCATCGACTACATGCTGATGAACTACTACATCGGCAACACCGACTGGGCTCATCAGAACTGGTACGCCTCGCGCAACCGCACCGATCCGGAAGCTCGCTGGCACTATCATAGCTGGGACGCCGAACATTCGATGGAGGGTCTCTATGAAGACTCGACCCGCCGAAACAACAGCGGTGGGCCGACCCGCGTGCACTACAATCTAATGGATGATCCGGAATATCGCATCTGCTTCTCCGACCGCGTGCACAAACATTTCTTCAACGGCGGCGTCCTGACCCCGGAGGGAGCGACCGCTCTCTACCAGATTCGGCTCAACGAAGTGGACCGCGCCGTGACCGGGGAGTCGGCGCGATGGGGAGACAACCACCGCTCCACCCCGTACACGCGCGACATCGACTGGATTCGCGAGCGTGACTACCTGCTCCAGACGTACCTCGCCCGGCGCACGGACATCGTGCTCGATCAGCTCAAATCGCGCGACTGGTATCCCAACGTCAATCCGCCGAGTTTCTCCGTCAGCGGCGCGCCGCAGCACGGCGGATACGCGGCCGCCGGCGATACCCTGTCCATGTCCGCCGGCAGCGGCACGATCTGGTACACGCTCGACGGCACCGAACCGCGCGTCCCGGGAAGCACGCCGGAACCCGGCGATGTGGTGACTCTCGTCGCGGACAACGCACCGAAACGCATCCTCATCCCCGCCGGCCCCGTCGCCGAGGACTGGAGAAGCGACGTCGATTTCGATGACGACGCCTGGCTTAGCGGCACCGGCGGCGTCGGCTTCGAGCGAAGCACCGGATACGAGCAGTTCTTCGACATCGATGTTCGAGACCCAATGTACGGCGTCAACGCCACCTGCTACATCCGCATCCCGTTCAACCTGAGCGCCGCCGACCGCGCCGGCATCACCGATTTGTCCCTCAAGGTGCGATACGACGACGGATTCGTGGCCTATATCAACGGCGTCGAAGTCCAGCGGGCTCACTTCACGGGGGCACCCCAGTGGAATTCGTCGGCCGACGGCAGTCACTCCGACCTCGATGCCATCGAGTTCGCAACGTTCAACCTCAGCACTCATATCAGTGCCCTGCGCGACGGCGCCAATCTGCTCGCTATCCACGGGCTCAACATGTCAACCACAAGCTCCGACTTTCTGATCTCGGCCGAACTGGTCGGAAGCAAAGCCCTTGGGGGCAACCCCGCCGAGAGCGGTGTCTCCCCCACCGCGGCCCTGTACACAGGCCCCATCGCCCTCTCACGGACCACTCACGTCAAAGCAAGGGCACTGAGCGGCGCCACGTGGAGCGCGTTGAATGAAGCGGTCTTTGCGCTGGGGCCGGTGGCTGAGAGTGTGCGCATCAGTGAGATTATGTACCATCCGGCCGATGCCGGCAGTCCCGACGATCCGAATACCGAGTACGTCGAGTTGACCAACGTGGGCACCGAGACGGTCGATCTCAATCTCGTGAAGTTCACCAACGGCATCGATTTCACATTCCCCAGCTTCGAGCTGGCGCCGGGGGATTACTGCCTCGTCGTCAGGAATGTCACCGCCTTCGAGGGTAAATACGGGGCCGGCTTCAATATCGCCGGCCAGTACGACGGCAGTCTCAACAATGCCGGCGAGCGCATCGAACTGCGCGACGCGGTCGGTGCGGTGATCCATAACTTCCGCTTCGAGGACGGCTGGTTCGACATCACCGATGGGCTCGGCTTTTCGCTGACGGTCAAGGACCCCGCCGGCGATCCGAACGGCTTTGACAGCAAACGTGCCTGGCGGCCCAGCGCGTACGTCGGCGGGTCGCCCGGCTACGACGATACCGGCGCGGTCCCCGAGCTCGGGAGCGTGGTTATCAACGAACTGTTGGCCAATTCCGTCGGCGGCGAGCCCGACTGGATCGAGCTGCACAACACCACGAACCGACCTATCGATCTCGGCGGTTGGTTCCTCAGCGACGATGCCGACCTCCTGACGAAGTACGAAATCGCTGCCGGCACCGTGCTTCCCGCAAGCGGCTATCTCGTCTTCGACCAGGACCACCATTTCGGCAATCGCAACGACCCCGGATGTCATGAGCGTTTCGCCCTGAGCGCCGACGGCGAAACGGTGTATCTGCATTCCGGCGCCCAGGGCGAGCTGACGGGTTACAGCGAGCAGGAGCGGTTCGACGCCTCCGATCCGGGCGTAACGTTCGGTTGCTATCTCAAGAGCACGGGCACGTACAATTTCGTCGCCCTGAGCGCGCCAACGCCCGGCGCCGCGAACGCGGTCCCGCAGGTTGGTCCCGTCGTTATCACCGAGATCATGTACCATCCACCCGACGTGGCCGACGCCGAATACGTCGAACTGCTCAACATCAGCGACGCCCCCGTGACTTTGTACGATGCAATCCGCGACGCCCCGTGGCGCTTCACCGACGACCCCGACGACCCGGGCATTGAGTTTTTCTTCCCCGCCGACCCGCCCGTGACGCTCGCGCCGGGCGAGTATCTCGTCTTGGCCAAAGACGCCGACCTGCTCGCCGCCAACTACGCGGTGCCGGCCGCCGTCCAGGTTCTGGCCTGGGGCGCGGGCAGCCTGTCCAACGGCAGCGAGAAAATCCAGCTCAGCAAGCCAGGCGATGAAGAAGACGATGACACGCGCCACTGGCTGCGCGTTGACCGCGTCGTCTACAGCGACGGCTCCCGGGGCGACGATTTCCCGAGCGGCAGCGACCCCTGGCCCGCCGAAGCCGACAGCCTGGGCTCGTCCCTGACCCGCATCGACTCCAGCGCCTACGGCAACGATCCGGCCAACTGGATCGCCTCAACGCCCTCCCCCGGTTCGTAGGCACGCCAAGGGCTGCATTTCGCATAGTCCATGCCAATGGCAACCGAAGGGTGTGAAGGGTGCGAAGGGTGTGAAGGGTGTGAAGGGTGCGAAGCGTGTGAAGGGGGCGAAGGGATGCGAGGGGGAGCGATTCCCGCGTGCGACTGGACATGCCTCGCAATGACAAGCGGGCGAACGTTACCTTCGCCGTATGCCCCCACCATCGGAACACGGCGGCGGCAGTCTGGCTCTCTCTATCGAATGACAGAAACGGAGAAGTCTGCCCTTACACTTTCCTCATACGCCAACTGTGGCTTTGAAATATGACTACCAAGCGGCTATACTGCACTGCTGCACGCAATGAAGGCCTGTTCGGCAGTGCGCAGGGAATAGCAGGCCGCAGAGCAGAAAGAACAGGAGAAGAGCATGAGAGTATTGACCGCACTTCTGGCAACGTCCACGATTCTGGGCACCGGCGCGGCGCAGGCAGAACTGCGGGAGGAAATCAGGGACAAGACGCTGGTGGTGTGGGCGGCGCCCGCCGACCTGACCCAGGGTGGAGGCAGTACCCTGACCATCGATGACATGAAAAGCCACTTCGACGGGATCGTCTTCGGCGAGCTGGCCCCGGCGAAATGGATGGCCGGTAGTGACTTCCACCGGCGAAGCCAGAGAGACCAGAAGTCGCGGGATACTGAAACTGCCGGCCCGATGCGGTTCGTGCAGGTGGCCATCGTCTACAAGGGCAAAAACGTCACCATCTACCGCGACGGCGCCGAATACGCGGCCTACGCAATCGACGCGCGTCAGAGCTTTGGCCCCGGCAGTGTCGTTCTGTTCGGAAAACGCCACCTCGATACGACGGATACATCTTGTTTTCGAGGCAGGGTCGATGACGCCAGAATCTACGACAAGGCGCTGAGCGCCGAGCAGATTTCCGCACTCAAACCGAACCGGTCCTCCGATCCCGCGCCGCTGGCGTGGTGGACGTTCGACGAAGGCCAACGTGCGGATCGGATGGGCGTCTTCCCGGAGATATATCTTACCGGCGGTGCGAGAATCGCGTCCGGCTCTCTGGTGCTCGAAGGCGAGCAGCCCACGATGATCGCCGCACCCAATGGATTTCTCGGCGGCATGATGTCAACCCGGTCTTCTTCCAGCGATCAGGGCGCGCTGATCTCCGGGCAGCGGCAGTTTCGAGAGAAACTCCTGAACGACCCGCATCGCCCGAAGTACCACTTCGTCAGTCCCGAGGGACGTTGCATGCCGTTCGACTCCAACGGAGCGATCTACTGGCGAGGGAAATACCACCTCTGCTACATCTTCCAGGACCATCGCGGCCACTGCTGGGGCCACGTCTCCAGCAAGGACCTGCTGCACTGGCGCTGGCACAGCCCGGCATTAGCTCCGGCGCCGTCAGACGTGGACCGCGGGATATTCAGCGGCAACTGTTTCGTGAACAAACACGGCCAGGCCACCATGCTCTACCACGGGGTCGGAGCAGGCAATTGCATCGCCACGAGCGCCGAGCCCGAACTGGACCGCTGGACCAAGCTCCCTTCCAACCCGATCATCCCGATTCCTCCCCGAGGCAGCCGCGAAGAAAAGCTCTACAGCTCCTGGGACCCGCACGGATGGCTGGAGGGCGACACGTACTACGCGATCTTCGGCGGATCGAACCCCACCGTGTTCAAGGCTGATACCCTGACCGAATGGCAGTACGTGGGCCCGTTCATGAGCGCCGACATGCCCGGCGTCGACGATTTCGAGGACGTCTCGTGCCCGGACTTCTTCAAGCTGGGCGACAAGCACATGCTCCTGTGCATCAGCCACGCCCGCGGCTGTCGCTATTACCTGGGAACCTGGAAAAACGAACAGTTCCATCCGGAGATTCACCGGCGGATGAACTGGCCCGGCGGCACCTGCTTCGCCCCGGAGAGCCTGGTCGACGACAAGGGACGCCGCATCATGTGGGCATGGGTCCTGGATCGACGCAGTCGCAACGACTATGGGTGGAGCGGAACGATGACCCTGCCGCGCGTCTTTTCTCTCGGCAGCGACGGAACCCTGCGAATCCGCCCGCCCGCCGAGCTCGAACAGCTTCGCATGCACCCGGTCAAGCACAAAGGCCTTCGGGTAGCCGACGGCGCCGAGATCACGCTGCAAGATGTGCGCGGCGATTGCCTGGAACTGGCGCTAACAATCGATCCGGGCGAGGCGAAGCGATTCGGCGTCAAGGTGCGCTGCTCTCCGGACGGGCGGGAACAAACGGCCATCGAGTGCGACCGATCCACACATCGCCTGAGCATTGACGTGAGCCGGTCGAGCCTGGACGATATCAAACACTACACGTTCTGCATGAAAGGCGGCGAAAATCCGCAAGTCACGACCCAGGAAGCCCCGCTGAAGCTCGGGCCCGCCGAGAAACTGCAACTGCGAATTTTCCTGGATCGCTCCATCCTGGAGGTCTTTGCCAACGAACGGCAATGCATCACCCAGCGAATCTATCCCAGCGGCGCAGACAGCCTCGGGATCAGGCTCTTCAGCAAAGGGGGATCGATTCAAGTCGAGTCGCTGCGGGCCTGGGAAATGACCCCGACAAACCCATGGTAGCGCCGAACGGTCTGGTCCTTCGGCACAATCCCAAGAACGAAGGCGTGACAGGACGATGGATACGGTTCCATCGCCTGTGCCGTCAAGAAACTGATACGAAATGGAGGTATCTGCAATGAGAGCTTCAGTGTGCTCGAAAGTACTGTTTGGCACGGTCGCCCTGGTCGGCGTGCTTCTCGCCGGGCTGGTCATCGGCGCCTCGGCGGCGGATCAACCGAAGAAGAACGTAGAACCACCGGTGGTCGATCCGGGTCCCGTGGGCGGCCCGCCGGCGGATGCCGTCGTCCTCTTCGACGGCAAGGACATGTCCCAGTTTCGCGGGCAGCGCAGCGCCGAACCGAAATGGAAACTGGGGAACGGCTTTATGGAAACCACGCCCACCGGCGGACTTTTCTCGAAGGAGGAGTTTGGCGACTGCCAGTTGCACGTCGAATGGGCCGCTCCTGCACCGGCCAAGGGCAACGGCCAGGGCCGCGGCAACAGCGGCGTCTATCTCATGGGCCGCTACGAAATCCAGGTCCTCGATTCCTACAACAACAAGACGTATTTCAACGGCCAGTGCGGCGCTTTTTACGGCCACAATCCCCCGCTCGTAAACGCGTGCCGCAAACCGGGCCAGTGGCAGACGTACGACATTATCTTCCACGCGCCGAAGTCGCTTCCCAACGGTGGGACCCAGCCCGGCTCGTTCACCGTGCTGCACAATGGAGTGCTCATCCAGGACCATATTCCCGTAGACGGCCGGCCTACCACGTCGGCGCCGCTCAAGGGCATCGCTGAAAAAGGCCCGCTCTATCTCCAGGACCACGGCAATCCGGTGCGCTTCCGCAACGTGTGGATTCGACCGCTGTAGCCTCCGTGCAACGACAGGTTTCGTTATCGCAAACGCCGCGACGGATGGCACTGTCGGCGGCATCTCGTCATCATAAGGAAACAACGGCATGAACAAGCACACTACCGGCAAGTCCGGTATCACAACTTCCATACGCTCTCTTCAACGAATCGTCTTCCTCCTTTCGCTTGTCTGTGCGATTGCCGGTGCGCGGGCCGACGTGCCGCCGCTGCGCGGCCTGGAGGAGGTGAATCACAGTCAAGTGGAACTGCGCGGCGGATTCTGGGGCCCGCGTCTCCAAAGGCATCATGAAGTGACCGTCCCCCACGCCCTGGACTGTCTGGAGCGCAACGGACACGTCACCAACTTCGACAAGGCGGCCGGAACATTCGACGGCCCCCTCCGCGGCCACCACGCCTTCGATTCGGACATCCACAAGGCCATGGAAGGAGCGATGTACTCCCTCCAACATCACGACGATCCCGCGCTGCGCCAACGCGCCGAAGGAATTCTCGATCGCATCCTGGCCGCTCAACAGGAAGATGGGTACCTGATCTCCTACTTCATCGTCAACGGGCTCGACCGCAAGTGGGACGACCTGCGCCTGGAACATCAGATGTACAACGCGGGGCATTTCTTTGAAATAGCTGTCGAGCATCAGCGGCTTACCGGGCAGACCAAGGCGACGGACGCCGCAAGACGATTCGCCGACCACATCGACAGAGTTTTCGGACCGGGCAAGCGCTACGACGTGGGCGGACACGAGGAAATCGAGCTGGCCCTGGTCAAACTGTATCGCGCCACCGGCGAGCGACGCTACCTGGAGCTGTCCCGGTTCCTGCTGGACGAGCGCGGCTACCTCCACGGCAACGAGCGAAAACCGTTTCAATCCGGGCCGCTGGTCGTGCCGGAGCGTGCCGAAGGCCAGACCGATCAGGAATACCGCCGTGCCAAATGGCATGCCAGTCTGCGCTGGCGCAACGGCCGGATGCAGGATCATAAACCACTCATCGAGCAGGACGAGGCCGTCGGCCACGCGGTGCGCGCCGGGTACATCTATGCCGCCATGGCCGACATCGCCCGTTTCATGGACGCACCCGAATACGAGCGGGCCGTCGATAGCCTCTGGCGAAACGTGGTCAGTTGCAAGATGTACGTCAACGGCGCCGTCGGCACCGCCCAGTATGGCGACGAGGGATTCGGCGATCCGTACCTGCTGCCCAACCGAACCTACTGCGA
>Ga0272441_10004115_pt1 | contig 26773 bp, 28 predicted proteins | sample SSMProp6N_FD_193582 | JGI IMG/M metagenome (GOLD analysis project Ga0272441, IMG submission 193582) | Marine sediment archaeal communities from Little Sippewissett salt marsh, Falmouth, MA, United States - SSM-Prop-6N | ecosystem: Environmental > Aquatic > Marine > Wetlands > Sediment ... | reverse complement strand
CTCCCGGCATGGAGATCGAGCTTGTCGGCGTGCACGAAGACATCGAGAAGACGGTCGCGACAAGCTTGGAGATGTTCAACAAGACGCTCGACTACGCGATCGCCGGCGACAACGTCGGGATCCTCCTGCGTGGAGTCGACAAGGACGAGATCGAGCGCGGACAGGTCATCGCCGCGCCGAAGTCGATTACGCCGCACACCAAGTTCGAGGGTGAGATCTACGTCCTGACCAAGGACGAGGGCGGCCGCCACAAGCCGTTCTTCTCCGGGTATCGTCCGCAGTTCTTCTTCCGAACGACGGACATCACCGGGACGATGATGCTCCCCGAGGGCGTCGAGATGGTCATGCCCGGAGACCACGTCAAGATCAACGGTGAGCTAATCCACCCGATCGCCATGGACGAGGGGCTCCGCTTCGCAGTTCGCGAGGGCGGCAAGACGATCGCCTCGGGCGTCGTCACCAAGATCGTCGAGTAAGCGAGGAGATGACCGGTGGCCAAGAAGACCGAGGCAGTGGTTCACGTGACGCTCGCGTGCACCGAGTGTGGTCGACGCAACTACCACACCAAGAAGAACAAGAACAACACGCGCGAGAAGCTTGAGCTGAACAAGTACTGCAAGTGGGATCGGAAGCACACCTCCCACAAGGAGGTCTAGCCGCCGCACCTAGACGGTCACAGGCCCTTAGCTCAACTGGAAGAGCGTCCGACTCCAAATCGGAAGGCTGGGGGTTCGAGTCCTCCAGGGCCTGCATGCAACATCGGAGGGTCGCGAGGAGAAGGTGAATGATTGAGCGATTGACGAACTACCTCAAGGGCGTGCGGCAAGAGGTGTCCCGCGTCAGTTGGCCGACGAGGAATGAGGTCATCTCCTTGACGGCGTTGATCCTTCTGCTTGCGGTCATCGTAACCCTCTACATTTGGGGAGTCGACGGAGTCATCGGGACGATTCTGAACTTCTTCATCGGACTCTCCGGCTAGGCGACCAACCACCATGCGACTGAAGAAGTGGTACGCCATTCAGACCTATGCGGGCTCCGAGTTGAAGGTCAAGGATGACCTCAACGAGCGTGTCCGGCGTCGCGAATGGGAGAACGCACTCGAGCAGTTCACCGTGGAGGACGAGGAGACGTTCTTCCTCGTTCCGGTGGAAGAGGTCATCACGTCGCGCAGCCGACGCGGCGCGAGCGCCGAGTATCGCATTCCGTACGACTACGACCTGGTCGCCAAGCCGAACGAGCGCATCGCACGAGGCGATGTCATCGCGAGAAAGCCTCCGCGGCACATGGAGGAGGACGGCGTCGTCACCGAGATCGAGTCGTTGCAGCGTGTGATTGTGGAGATGACGAACCGCAACGAGGAGGTCTACTTCGTCCCGGCCGACAAGCGAATTCGCCGCGACATTCGCGTGGGGGAGAAGATTCGGAACGGCGTTCCGCTGACGTCCGACAGCGACGAGCGCTTCCTGGTCGGCAACCGCGGCACGATTGTTCTCCGGGACAAGGTGCGTCGCGTGACCATCGATCAGGCAGACGGCAAGGAGAAGAAGCGCGTCATCCCCGAGAAGGTCCTGGCACGGATTCGTGTCGGTCAGAAGCTGAAGAAGGGCGATCTGATCGAAACGGAGGCTCAGACAGCCAGCCGGGCGTCGGGACTGCTGAAGGTCAAGGAATACAAGGACAAGCGCGTCGTGATGATCCAGCGGATCGAGAAGCGGCGGCTGTTCCCTGGGTACGTCTTCGGACGGATGGGTCTCGAAGAAGACGAGATGATGGAGCTGATTGACGGGATCAAGGGCGCCGTTCGGTACGTCGGCTCGCGATACAAGCCGATGCCGATCGAGGGCCCGGAAATGAAGCTGATCAAGCGCAAGGCCGGGCTCCTCGCGATCCCCGTCGCTGCGACGGCGGCCGCGCAGGGTGCGGCATCGCACGAGCCGAAGATCGAGATCGATTTCACCGTTGGCGAGGTCGTCGAGATCGTCGAAGGGCCGTTCGCAGACTTCACGGGCGAGATCAAGGAGATCGACAAAGAGGCCGAGGAGCTCACGGTCATGGTCAAGATCTTCGGCCGGGAGACGCCCGTGCGTCTTGGATTCGAAGGAATCGAGAAGCTATAGGGCCCGAGAAGGGCCACACAAGCAGGGGAGGAGGAAGGCATGGCGAAGAACGTCATCGGCAGGATCAACCTGCACATTCCTGCAGGTCAGGCGACGCCTGCGCCTCCGGTCGGACCCGCTTTGGGAGAGCACAAGGTGAACATCATGGACTTCTGCAAGAAGTTCAATGACGCCACCAAAGGTGAAACCCCAGGGACGATCATTCCGGTCGTCATCTCCGTCTACATGGGGGGAAACTACGACTTCATCCTGAAGCAGCCGCCGGCGGCGGAACTCGTCAAGATGGCCGCGGGGATCTCATCCGGATCGCCCGAGCCGAATCGGCAGAAGGTCGCCCGGATCACGCGGGAGCAGGTCCGACGGATCGCTGAGCGGAAAATGCCCGATCTGAACACGTACAAGATGGAGTCGGCAATGCGGATTATCGAAGGCACGGCTCGCAACATGGGTGTCGAGGTGGTGGAAGGATGAGCGCTCACAGCAGACGCTTCGCAAGCGCCGCAACGCTCGTTGAACCCCGATCGACGTACGGGTTTGGCGAGGCAGTTGCGAAGCTGAAGGAGGGCGCGACGGCGAAGTTCGACGAGACGGCCGAGATGACGCTGATCCTCGGAATCAACCCCAGCCAGACGTCGATTCGCGGGACCTGCAATCTTCCGCACGGGACCGGGAAGACGATCCGAATCCTCGCATTCGCCAAGGGCGAGAACGTCACCGAAGCGGAGGAGGCAGGCGCGGACTACGTCGGCGGCGAGGACATGGCGAAGAAGATCCAAGAAGGCTGGTTCGAATTCGACAAGGTCGTCGCGACGCCGGACATGATGCCGGTCGTCGGCAAGCTCGGGAAGGTCTTGGGGCCTCGCGGCCTGATGCCCAGTCCCAAGACGGGTACAGTGACCAAGGACGTCGGCTCCGTCATCGCCGAGCTCAAGCGAGGCATGGTGGAGTTCCGTACCGATCGCCACGGTGTCATCCACACGGTGTTCGGGAAGGCATCCTTCGGCGAGGACGCGCTCAAGGAGAACCTCGTCGCCGTGCTGACGAGTGTTACCGAGCAGAAGCCGGGCGAGGGCCTCAAGGGACGCTTCATCCGGAAGGTGTCGATCGCATCGACGATGGGGCCGGGGATCACCCTTGATCCCGGCGAGATCAACGAGACGGTCGAAGCCGCCAGCTAGGAGACGAGATGCCGACGCAACTGAAGATGGACGAAGTCGCCCGGCTGAAGGAAAGGATCGAGCGGGCTACGTCGCTCGTCCTCGCTGACTACCGAGGTCTGACGGCGAACGAAATGGTCGAGCTTCGGGAGAAGTTCACCAAGGAGGGGCTCGAGTATCGCGTCGTCAAGGACACGTTGGCGAGAATCGCGGTAGAGGAAGCCGGGATCGAGGGGCTTTCCGAGATGCTCGAGGGGCCGATCTCGATGGCGCTTGCCTACGAAGACCCGGCGGCCGCGTTCAAGCTGAGCGAGGAATGCCGGAAGACCTATGCGCCCCGCTACGAGCTTCGCGGCGGCCTCTTCGAGGGTGTGCTGGTCGCGGAGGCGGAAGTCAAGAAGTACGCTTCCCTCCCGACGCGCGAGGAACTCCTCGCCAAGCTTGCGATGGTTCTCTCCAGTCCGATGCGTGCTCTCGCGGTAATGCTCAAGGCGAAGATCCGAGAGCTGGCGACGGTGCTCTCCGAAGTCGCAAAGAAGCGCGAACAGGAGCCGGATGCACCGCAGGACACGGAGGAGCTGGCGGCTCCGGCGACTCCCGAAGAGGAGCCGGCGGTCTCGAAGGAGGAGCCTGAGGCGGACTCCGAGGACGAGAGCGATGCCGGGGGCGAAACCGAGTCCGAGCCGACCGCCAAGAGCGAAGCCGGGGAGCAAGCCGTGGCGGATGAAGCCGAAGCTGAAGATGAGGTAGAGAAGGAATCCGAAGCTGAGCCAGAGGCTGCAGCGGAGCCGGAAGAACAACACTCTGAGGAAGAACAGAAAGAGGAGGCATAAGCGATGGCGAAGGAAGATATCCTTCAGGTGATCGAGGAGATGTCGGTCAAGGACCTGGCCGATCTGGTGGAGGCGATTGAGGAGCGCTTCAACGTCTCGGCCGCGATGGCGGCTCCGGTGGCCGTGGCTGTGGCTCCCGGCGCCGGCGGCGACGAGGGCGGGGCCGCTGCGGTGGAGACGCTCAAGGTCGTCATGACCAGCGCCGGTCAGAAGAAGATCCAGGTGATCAAGGAAATCAAGGAGATCACCGGCAAGGGTCTCAAGGAATGCAAGGAGCTGGCCGACAGCCTCCCGGCGACGATCAAGGAAGACGTGGGCGCGGATGAGGCGACGAGCATCAAGGAGAAGTTGGAGGCGGCCGGAGCTGAGATCGAGCTGCAGTAGACCCAACCTGACGCGAAGCGCTTTGGAATCGCCGTCGAACGCCTGCCTTGAGGTGCGTTTGCACCTTGAGGCGCGCGTTCGTTCGAAGGGGAGAAGATGAGGCATCGAGAACGAAGGTCGTACGGACGTATTCAGGAGATCCTCCCCCCGCCGTACTTGCTGAGGGACGTCAGGGAGTCGTTTGCGCAATTCGTTGAAACCGGTATCCCACGGGCGTTTTCGGACATCTCACCGATCGAAGGCCACGGTAAGGACGGACTGACCCTCGAACTGGTCGATCCGTATCTCGGTGACGCCCGGAACAGCGAGTTCGAGTGCAAGGACAAGGATCTCACCTACTCCCGTCCCCTGCGGGTGACGGCGATCCTCAAGCAGGAAGGCAAGGTCCTTCAGAAGAGCGAGCTCTACATCGGCGACTTCCCGATGATCACCGGACGGGGAACGTTCATCATCAACGGCTCGGAAAACGCCCTCGTCAACGAGCTGACGCGTGCTCCCGGCGTCTACTTCACGCAGGAGGACACGCAGCAGTTCAAGGGACACGTGCTGCCGGAGCTTGGTGCGTGGCTCGAGATCATCCTCGACACGAAGCGAGGAACGTTGCGTGCGAATCTCGACCGCAAGGGGAAGGTCATCGCCACGACGTTGCTCAAGGCGCTCGGGTTCGATCAGGAGCGGATCTGTCGGTACTACAGCTTCGAGATCCCGGCGGACTCGGTCGAGCGACTCGAGCCGTACGTCGGCCATCTGGTCGCGATGGAGATCCCCGGGAAGAAGAAGGACGATGAACCGCTGATCCTGTTCGGTCAGACGATGCAGACGGAACACCTCGAGGCACTTGCGAAGAGCAAGCTGAAGGCGATTCGCCTGGTCAATCCGTACATCCAGAAGGCGCTCGAAGAGGATCAGACGACGAACCAGGAGGAAGCACTTCGCGCCGTCTATCGGCGGTTGCGGCCGTCCGATCGTTCGTCGCCGGCGCAGATGGGCGAGTACATCGAGAACCTCTACTTCCATCCGACGAGCTATCTCCTCTCTGAGGTCGGGCGGTTCAAGGTCAACCGGAAGCTCGGCCTCGAGTTGAAGCAGCCGGTCCTGTACGTCGCCGACATCGTTCGGACGATCAAGGTTCTCCTCGAAGTGCCTGGGAATCCCGTCCTGTTGGACGAGAAGGACCATCTCGCCAACAAGCGGGTCCGGCTTCCCGGCGAGCTCGCCGAGAACGCGGTCAGGACGGGCCTGGTTCGGATGGCTCGAATCGCTCGAGACAAGCTGTCGAAGTACGCGCTCGACGAGAAGGACACGATCCGGCGGCTGATCTCAACGCGAACCGTGCAGGGTGCGATCAACCAGCTGTTCTACACCGGGCGTTTCTCGCAGTTCCTCGAGCAGACCAACCCGCTGACCGAGCTGACGCACAAGCGAAGGCTGAACGCCCTCGGCGGAGGGCTGACGAAGCGTCGTGCCAAGATCGAGGTGCGCGACGTTCACTCGTCCCACTACGCGCGAATCTGTCCGATCGAGACGCCGGAAGGCCAGAACATCGGACTGATCACGTCGCTCGCCTGCTACGCGAGCGTGAACGACTACGGATTCCTCGTCGCTCCGTATCGGCGTGTGAAGAAGGGGAAAGTCACCGACGAGATCGTCTACATGATGGCCGACGACGAGGAGCGATACATGATCGCTCCGGCGACGGCGGCCGTGAGCGACAAAGGGAAGCTTCTCGGAGAGCGGATCGAGGTGCGGACCGGACGCGAGGAGGTTCGCTTGGTCGATCCGGACGAGGTCGACTTCGTCGGCGTCTCTCCGCGAGCGCTCGTCGGGATCTCGGCGGCGCTGATCCCGTTCCTCGAGCACGACGACTCCAACCGCGCGCTGATGGGGGCCAACATGCAGCGGCAGGCGGTCCCGCTGCTGCATCCGGAGGCACCGCTCGTCGGCACGGGGCTCGAACGACAGGCGGCGATGGACTCGGGCATGCTCCTCGTGGCCGAGGAAGACGGCGTCGTCGACGAGGTCGACGCGCGTGAGGTCATCGTCAAGAAGGGGCGCAGCAAGCGCACCTACCGGCTGGTGAACTTCGAGCGGTCGAACCAGGACACGATTCTCCATCAACGACCGGTCGTCGAGACGGGCGACAAGATCAAGGCGGGCGATCTCCTCGCCGACGGTCCGTCCAGCGACCTCGGCGAGCTGGCGCTCGGGCGGAACCTGCTCGTCGCCGTCATGCCGTACGAGGGGTACAACTACGAGGATGCGATCGTGATCAGCGATCGGCTCGTCCGAGAGAACCTGATCGACTCGGTCCACATCGAGGAGTTCGAGGTCAAGGCGGAGGAGACGAAGCTCGGCCCCGAAGAGATCACGGCCGACATCCCGAACATCTCCAAGGAGGACCTGAAGAACCTCGACGAGCACGGGATCGTCCGCGAGGGAACCGTCGTTCGTACGGGCGACATCCTCGTCGGGAAGATCACACCTCGCGGTGAGTCGGAGCCGACGCCGGAGGAGAAGATCTTCCGATCGATCTTCGGCGAGCGGGCCCGTAACGTTCGGAATACGTCGCTGCGTATGAGACCGGTCGCCGGCACGGCTAAGGTGATCAAGGTCAAGCAGTTCTCGCGCGACGCGGGTGACGAGCTGGATGCCGGCGTCAATGAGCTGGTGAAGGTCTTCGTTGCACAGCGGAAGACGATCTCGATCGGCGACAAGCTCGCCGGTCGGCACGGGAACAAGGGCGTAATCTCGACGATCCGGCCGATGGCCGAGATGCCGTTCCTGCCTGACGGAACCCCGGTCGACATCGTGCTGAATCCGATGGGTGTGCCGTCCCGAATGAATCTGGGACAGATCTTCGAGGCGAACTTGGGGTGGCTCGCTCAGCTGAAAGGCGAGTTCGTCGCCAGCCCCATCTTCGACGGCGCCGAGGAGGATGAGATCCTCGGCGAGCTCCGCGAAGAGCGGGAGCGCCACGGCCTAGCCGATGGCGACGAGCATGACGGCAAAGTCGTCCTTCGCGACGGCCGAACGGGGCTTCCGTTCAGTCGCCCGATCACGGTCGGGTACATGTACATCCTCAAGCTCGAGCACATCGCCGACGAGAAGATTCACGCTCGGTCGACGGGTCCGTACGCGCTGATCACCCAGCAGCCTCTTGGCGGGAAGGCGCAGTTCGGCGGGCAGCGACTCGGCGAGATGGAGGTGTGGGCGCTCGAAGCGTACGGCGCGTCGGCGCTGTTGCAGGAGATGCTCACGGTGAAGTCCGACGACACGCGCGGTCGGATTCAGCTGTACAAGGCGATCCTGAAGGGTGAGGAGTTCCCGAAGCCGGGACTCCCTGAATCGTTCAAGGTGCTCTTGCGTGAGCTGCGAAGCCTGGGGCTGCATCCGCGCGTCTACGACCGAAGTGACCACGAAATCGACATCACGTAACGTCGAGGAGCGGGCAGCGGGATTCGTTCTGTTCCACGAGGACCGAGAGGAGCGTCGGTACCTGCTGCTTCGGCACCGAAACGGAGAGCACTGGGCGCTCCCCAAGGGGCGGATCGAGCCCGGAGAGGACGAGAAGACCGCGGCGTTGCGCGAAGTCGATGAGGAGACCGGCCTGAGTGATCTTGCCATCGTCGACGGAGTGCGATTGGTCAGCCGTTACGTGTTCTTGCGCGGCCAGGACCGAGTTGACAAGGCGGTCGTCTACTTCCTGGCATCGTCATCCGGAACGGACGTGCGGCTCTCGTCAGAGCACACGGACGCGGCGTGGCTGGGAGTGGAGGCGGCGCAGCAGAGGCTGACCTTCCCTGAAGGGAGAACGATTCTCGATCAGGCGGAGGCGCGGTTGGCCGACGGAGTGGGCGAGGCGAGCGGATGAGCGAATGGAGAGCGGACTTCCAGCGGCGGCGCGAAGCGGGAAACGCGCGAATCCTCGAAGACGCGCCGCTTCAGATCAAGCGATTCTTCGCGCTCGATCACGACGTCTACGCCGCGGGCGCTCTGCCGAAAAAGACCAAGGAGCTGCTCGGCCTCGTTGCGTCGACCGTCTTGCGGTGCAACGACTGCATCGCGTATCACATCGAGGAGGCGGGGAGCGCGGGGGCAACCCGTGACGAGCTGATCGAGGCGCTCAGTGTGGCGCTGGTCGTCGGAGGATCGGTGACCATTCCGCATCTTCGTTTTGCAGCGGAGTTTCTGGAGGAGCAAGAGCAGGCGAGCTGAGGCGCGGCCTGCGCGGGGCCAGTTGATCCACGACAGGAGGAACGTCCGATGGGCAAGCAGGACTTCATCGACCAAACGCTGGCGGATCTTCGCGAGAAGGGGCTCTACAACACGATCCGCACGATTGAGGGACCGAACGATGCTTGGGTAACGATTGACGGGAAGCGGGTCCTCAATCTCTGCTCAAACAACTACCTCGGTTTCGCCAACGACGAGCGGCTCTGCGCGGCGGCGAAGAAGGCGATCGATGAGTACGGCGTCGGCCCCGGCGCGGTTCGCTCCATTGCGGGAACACAGAGCATCCACATCGAATTGGAGCGACGCATTGCGAAGTTCAAGGGAGCCGAGGCAGCGATCTCCCTGCAGTCCGGTCTCTACGCGAATCTGGCCGTGATTCCCCTCCTGATGGGCAAAGAGGACGTGATCTTCACCGACGAGCTCAATCACGCGTCCATCATCGACGGCGTTCGACTCACGAAGGCGCAGCGAGCCATCTTTCCGCACCGCGACATGGCGGGTCTCAAGCAGAAGCTTGAGGAGCACAAGGACATCCCGAAGAAGCTGATCGTGACCGACGGCGTCTTCTCGATGGACGGGGATCTGGCGCCTCTCGCGGAGATCGTAGAGTTGGCCGAGGAGTACGACGCGATGGTGATGGTTGACGATGCGCACGGCGAGGGTGTTCTGGGCCGCAGCGGCCGCGGCATCGTCGATCACTTCGATCTCCACGGGCGGGTTGACATCGAGGCGGGGACGTTCTCCAAGGCGTTCGGCTCGATGGGCGGGTACATCGCCGGCAGCGCTCGTCTGATCGAGATCCTCAGGCAGCGCGCCAGGCCGTTCCTCTTCTCGTCCGCTTCCACGGCTGCCGACGTCGCCGGCTGCATTGCGGCGATCGACATTCTCGAGGAGAGCGGTGAGCCGGTGAAGAAGCTCTGGGCGAACGGGGAGTACTTCCAGACGAAGCTCCAGGAACTTGGATTCGACACGGGTGAGACGGAGACTCCGATTACCCCCGTGATGCTCGGCGAAGCGGACACGGCGTGGGCCTTCTCGAAGCGGCTGTTCGAGGAAGGCATCTTCGCGACAGCCATTGCCTTCCCGACGGTTCCGCGCGGCGCGGCGCGCATTCGTGCGATGCTCTCCGCGGCCCATACGACCGAGGACCTCGACGTCGCGATCGAGACGTTCGCGAAGGTCGGACGCGAGCTGGGGGCCATTTCGTAGGCTAGAAGAAGCGGCTGGACGTCGGTCCGTAGGGTCTTGCGGATCGAGAAACGCCTGGAAGCCCCATCGGAGTGGGCTTCCAGGCGTTTTGACTCTCGTGGCTATAGATCCTATGATACTGTTATGAGGATCACACTGGGACGCACGGTGGCACGCGTCCCAAGGGCTTCAGCAGGTCACAGGAGGTGCACCATGCGTAGGTTGCTGGCACTGACGCTGATTGCCGTCATGGCTCTCGGCGTCATCGGTTTCTCTCAGGACCTCGGGACGCGGAACAACCCGATCATCTGGCTCCTTCCGCCGTCCACGCTTCCGGCAACGATCGATGAGGTCGGAGCGGCGATTGCCGAGGACCTGTACGACTTGACTGGCTATTACGTCGAGTACGCCGTCGCGGCTGACTACGCCGCGCTCAACGAGGCGATGATCTCGGCCGACGGGAACACGATGGCTTGCCCGACGACGGAGCAGTACGCGGCAATCACGAACGTGAACCCCGCCGTCCACTGCCGCCTCGCCTCGGTGAGGTATGGATACGAGTACTACTACACGTCGATCTACGTGCTCCGCGAGGACGGCTATGAGTCGATCGCCGATCTCGACGGGAAGACGTGGATCTACGCGTATCCCGGCTCGACGTCCGGCTACATCTTCCCGGATCTCAAGTTCCAGCTCGAAGGGATCACCCCCGGCGACTTCGTCGAGTCCGGCGGTCACACCAACTCGGTGATCGCGCTCCTCGAAGGCCAGGGCGACTTCGCAACCGGTTACGGCTCTCAGCCGGTGGCACCGGACTGGGTCAGCGTCCTTCACCCCGACTACGCGTGGGCGTGGGGCGAGGCGCCTGAGCTCTGGATTTGGGACGACGCGCTGGGCGAGCTGTACGCTCCCGGCGTGCGTGGGATGATCCGCGACGTGCGCTACGCGGTCGCCAGCGCGACCGACGCGTACGGCAGCCACTGGGATATCTGCGAGAAGGTCGGCGTTCTTGACGTCATCGGCCCGATTCCGAACGACTGTCTCGCGTTCTGCGAGGGCTTCCCGCAGGACATCGAAGACGCGATCGTTGACGCCGTCAAGACCCACATCGCCACGGAAGAGGGGCTTGCTCTTTGGAACAACCCGAACTTCTACGAGTGGAGTGCGGTCAAGGACGTCGACACGACGTTCTACAACGTCTATCGCGAGCTGGTCGGATACCCGACCATCGAGCCGTAGGAAGGACGACAATCGGCGCGAGGGAGGGGCACGGCCCCTCCCTCGCGTTCCTCTATCATGGCACATCTGGTCGTCGACCATCTGACCAAGATCTACGAGCGCGGCAAGGTTCTCGCGCTCGACGACGTAAGCGTGTCGGTGGAGGAGGGTGAGTTCCTCGTGCTGATCGGGCTTTCCGGTTCGGGGAAGTCCACACTCCTTCGCTGCATCAATCGCCTGGTTGAGCCGACGCAAGGGCGGGTCGTTTTCGACGGGACCGAGGTAACAGGGCTTTCGCAGCGGCAGCTTCGGAGAGTCCGTCGCCACATCGGCATGATCTTTCAGCAGTTCAACCTCGTGAAGAGGGCGACCGTGTTGTCGAACGTTCTTGCCGGCCGGCTCGGGTATGTTCCGACGGCGATGTCGCTGATTGGGACGTTTCCGAAGCGCGACATCGATCGCGCACAGGCGAACCTGGAGAAGGTCGGGCTGATCGAGAAGATGTACGTCCGGGCGGACGAGCTGTCCGGCGGGCAGCAGCAGCGCGTCGGAATCGCGCGGGCACTGATGCAGGAGCCGCGACTCCTCCTTGCGGATGAGCCGGTTTCGGCTCTTGACCCAGCGACGTCGCACTCCGTGCTCAACTACGTCGAGGAGATCAACAAGGACGGCGTGACGGTTCTCTGCTCGCTTCACTTCCTTTCTCTCGCGCGGCGATTTGGGACGCGGATCATCGCGCTCAAAGACGGGAAGGAGATGTTCGACGGGCCGCCCGAGGACATCGACAAGGACAAGTTCCACGAGATCTACGGCGAGGAGGCGGAGGAGGTCGAGGTCCGCTAGCCTTCCCTTCGGACGGTGCGATGGTCGACAAGCGCAGGCAACGAGACGAAGAAGGTGAGAAGTCGCCGCGGGTCAGCCGATTCCTCGTGCGCCGGATTGCCTCTTTCTGGATCGACTGGCTGATCATCGGATTCCTCGCCTACGGGATCGTCTACCTCCTCAACTACTACTGGTATACGGTGAGCGTCGATTGGTTCGGCACGTTGACGCTTCCCCCGTGGGGATGGCCGATAGCCGTCGTCGGGACGCTGGAGATTGCACTCCTCTGCCGGGCGTTCGGCCACAGCTTCGGAATGCGCGTCCTCGGTCTGATGACCGTCACGGGAGATCGCGACCGGCCGTCGATGAAGGAGCGTTTGCGCTACTACGGCGCGATGCACGTTGCGATCGTCCCGGCGGGGGTCGGCGTTTGGCTCAGTCCGAGAAGCCCGTGGCACGAACGGCTTTCGGGCATTCACCTGATTCCGATTCCGCGTCGCGACGAGTGGTCTGACCCCCCGCCTCCGTGGTACGGAACCGTCTGGGGAATCACGGCGTTCGTTCTCTTCGCGATGACGGTGACCCTCTCCTGGCACATCACCGACGTCAGTCTGAAGAATCTGATCGGCGAAGCGGACAAGGCGGCCCGCATCTGGAAGGGCCTCTTCAACCCGAACTTCGATGCCCTGGTCGCCGACTACCCGGCGCCGATCAACGACTCGATTCTCGGCGCTCTCGTCGAGACGTTGTTCATGGCGCTTCTCGCGACGATCTTCGGCGCGGTCATCGCGTTCCCCCTGAGCTTTCTCGGTGCGAGGAACGTCATGCGGGGAACCAAGATTCGCATGGGCGTCTTCTGGATCATCCGTGGATTCTTCAACGTCTTCCGATCGATCGAGTCCATCTTGTGGGCGATGATCTTCGCGATCTGGGTCGGCTGGGGGCCGTACGCGGGGACGTTGGCGCTGATGCTTCACACGATCGCGGCGCTGGGCAAGCTCTACTCGGAGCAGGCGGAACACATCGACCCGGGGCCGGTGGAGGCGATCTACTCGGCTGGCGGCGGACGGATCCAGACAATCCGCCACGCCGTCATCCCGCAGGTCATTCCGCCGTATCTCGCATTCACGCTCTATCGGTGGGAGATCAACGTCCGGATGGCGACGGTCATCTCTCTCGTCGGTGGCGGCGGAATCGGGCGGCTTCTCTTCTACTTCAAACGTGAGCTCGACTGGGCTCGCGTCGGGGCCATCGTGATTGCGATCGCGGTCGTCGTGTGGGTCCTCGACTACGTGTCGGGGCGTGTCCGGGAGAGGATCGTCTGATGGACGGACTCGATCTCCGCGACCGCGCCAACGAACTCGTCCTGCGGCTGTTCATGATCTTCGTCGATGTCGCGCTTCTGGCCTATCTCTGGTTTGTCGGGAACTGCTTCTTCAGCGTGATCCTCTACCACACGGAGTCGTACACCCTCGCGCCCATTTGGGGAGTGATCCCGTTCGTCGCCTTGGGGGTCGGATTGTGGGAGAGCTTCGGCAAGTCGGCCGGCATGAGGCTGATCGGCAGATACTCGATGAACGAGCGAGGAGAGGCTCCGACGCTCGGGCAGCGGCTTGTTCACTGGGTGACGTGGCACGGGTTCATCTTCGGCCTCGTGACCGCGATGAACGACGCTCGGGGGCGGTTCCCGCAGGAGCTGGCGAGCGGCGTCTGGTATCGCGAACCACACCTGTACGCTGCACCGAAGGTACCCCGGCGTTGGTACCGAACGAGCCTCGGCCTTGTCGCTTTCGCGACGGTCGTAGTGACGCTCGGCGCGGCGATCGGGATCACCGAGGCGAGCCTGGTCACGCTGTTCGTCAACGCGGGGAAGACGGGAAAATTCTGGCGTGAACTGGTCTCCCCGGACGCGTCCCTGTTCGGACTGGGGTTGAAGCTCCTCGTCGAAACGTTCTTCATGGCGATGATTGCCACAGCGTGTGCGGTCCTCGTCGCCGCTCCGCTCTCGTTCCTCGCCGCACGGAACCTCTCGCGGGGGCCGGTCTCACGGTTGATCTACACCCTGATCCGCGTCGTGATCAGTGCGATGCGTTCGGTCGACGCGATCATCTGGGCGATCATCTTCGCGCTTTGGGTGGGGATGGGAACGTTCGCCGGCGCGCTCGCCCTGTTCATCCATTCGGTTGCCGACCTGATCAAGCTCTACTCCGAGCAGTTGGAGTCGATCGATCAGGGGCCGGTGGAAGCCGTGGCGTCGACCGGTGGAAACGCGCTACAGGTCATCCGCTACGGGATCGTTCCGCAGATCCTCAATCCGTATCTGTCGTTTACGCTCTACCGTTGGGACATCAACGTACGGATGGCGACGATCATCGGCGTGGTCGGCGGCGGCGGAATCGGCTGGCGCCTGTTCTCCTACCTGAAAGCGTGGCAGTTCCGGCAGGCGAGCACCCTCATGATTCTGATCATGATCCTCGTCTGGGCGATCGACTACATCTCATCCCGACTGCGCGCGCGGTTGATGTAGACGCCGAGCCTCGTTTGGCGATCGAGCGGGCATGCTGCACTCGAAGTGCGTTGTCGGCCAGCAATCCCGGTGAAGGCAGCCGGAGGGAGGTCGTGAAGTGGAGGAGAAGAGACCGATTCGAACGAGCGCCGCGCCGGCGGCGATCGGTCCGTATTCGCAGGGTGTCGTGGCGGGAGATCTCGTGTTCACGTCCGGCCAGATTCCGATGACGCCTGCAGGCGAGCTTGTGGTCTCGAGCATCGAAGAGGCGACGCAGCGGTGCTTGGACAGCGTGTTTGCCGTGCTTGCGGCCGCCGGCGCGACCGCGACGGACGTCCTTAAGGTGACGGTCTATCTGAAAGACATGGCCGACTTCGCGGCGGTCAACGGCGTCTACGAGAAGGCGTTCTCTGCGCCGTATCCGGCGAGGGCCTGCGTCGAGGTGGGCGATCTCCCCAAGGGTGTGCCGATCGAGATCGAGGCGATCGCGCAGATGCCCCGTCGGGGGGCCGTAGGTGCCGAGTGAGCCGCTCTTCGATGCGCACTGCGACACGGTCCTAAGGGTCCTCGACGAGAACGCCGACTTTCTGGGACAGGCGCCGACGACGCACATTGACCTCCCGCGCCTGCGCGACGCGGGCGTGCGTGCGCAGATCTTCGCCTGCTTTGTCCTCGCAGAACGGTACCCGGGCGAGGAAGCCCAGCGGCTCTCAGAGCTTCTCGACACGCTCGACGGGATGGTTGCATCCTCGGGAGGCGAGCTGCGCATCGCGCGGACAGCGAGCGCGCTTCGTGACGCATTCGCAGGCGGTCCGATCGCGGCGATCGTCGGCATGGAGGGCGCCGATCCGCTCGAGGGGCGGGCGTACAACCTGAGAGCGTGGTCCGAGCGCGGCGTGCGGAACGTAATCTTCGCTTGGAAGGACAACCCGTTTCGGGCACGGCCTTCGGGCGGAACTCGCCGTTGACTGTGGAAGGGGAGCGCCTCCTCGGCTTGTGCGAGGAGTTGCGGGTGATGGTCGACGTCTCCCATCTCTCCGACGCGGCGTTCGACGACGTCTGTCGGATGTCGACGCGGCCGTTCGTTGCCAGCCACTCCAACTGCCGGGCACTCTGCCCGAGTTCGAGAAACCTGACCAACGAGATGATCCGGAAGCTGGCAGACCGAGGCGGCGTCATGGGACTCAACCTGTCGACCAGCTTCCTGAGTCCGCGAGCCCTGGATGCGTGGAAGGACGTCAAGCGAGAGTTAGACGGGCAATCGCTCCACTGGCGTGAGCGAGAGCGCCGCTCGAGGGGGATCGCGCCGTCGGTCCCGCGCCCGCCGTTCGATTGGATCGTCAAGCACATCCTCCACGCGGTCGATGTGGGGGGAGAGGACGTCGTCGGCCTCGGCGGGGATCTCGATGGGGTCGTGCATCTGCCGGAGGGCGTGGACGGCGTTCAGGACTACCCGAAGATCCCTCACGCTCTGCGCGAGGCCGGGCTGACAGAAGCACAGGTCGACAAGGTCTGCCACGGGAACTTCCTTCGCGTCTTCAAGGAGGGCCTGCCCGACTAGCGGGAGCGGCTCCGGAGTGCGAACAGCGGGTCGAGAGCCGTCCGGTAGCGCGGACCGAGGACGGCGGGATCCTTCGACTCCGGCTCGTTCGGCATCGTCGCGTACGGGATGTGGATTCCGCGGACGTCGATCGTCCCGGTCGGATCGGGGGCGAGATCGAACCAGTCGTCGGTTCCGTAGGTCTTCTCCATCTCCTCTCGCGGGACCGAGTGGGTGAGGATGCCGCCCTTGTCCGCTTCGTCGTAGCGGGCGATGTTCCGCCGCCATGACTCCTCGAACGATACGGAAACGTAGAGGATGGCCGCCCTGCGAAGGATCTCGTCGGATAGCGCAGGAAGGGCATCCGCGTACCCGGACGGTCCGCCCCGTGAGAACTCGATGATGGTCGTTCGGCCGGGCCTCGAGGAGCGTGACGTGACGTTCCGGTCGATCTTGCCGATCAGGAACGGCCACAGGCCATGGTCGGTCACGGCGTAGTTCCCGTTGCAGCGGCGGGAATAGAGGCGAGGCCGCCCGAGCGCCTCCCAAAGGTCATCGTCCTCGAACAGGTCCCAGAGAATCGGGAAGTCGTCGACCACGTCAAACGGGCCGATGTGGTAGGCGCAGGCCCGCACGCCGGAGGGGCAGCCGTTCATGAAATCGATGAACTCGCTCTTCCCGCTCGCCGGCCTGCCGAGGAGAAGAAGAACGTCGAGGACGTCCTCCGATGCGCTTGCGTGTGAGACGTATTCGAGTCCCAGGCACGCTTCGATCTCCGAGAGGACCTCATGCGCCGGCCGGTCGACCCGGACGTGAAGGAGGGTGGTCGCTCGATCGGCATGCCACCGATCGAGATTCGCGAGCATCGCCGTGAGACGATCGTCGTAGACGTCGAACGAGGGGGTCCCGCGGGCAGCTTGGCGGGCGACCGACACGGGGATGGGGGCCTCGAATCGCAGGAACGCGTCCGGCCGGGGTAACGCGTCCTCGATCGCTTGGTAGGCATCGATGAACGAGCGGTCGCCGAGGGCCTGAGCATACGCGTAGTGCACACCGAGGTGCGACTCTTCCAGGCAGAGGAATTCGCGAGAGAGGATGTCTCGGATCGCCTCCGCACGTCCCGGCAGTGCCTCGAGGATGGCGCGTGTCAGGGCTTCGCGATCACGGAACAGGTCAAGGCCCGCACGATTGACGATCTCCTTGACCAACTCAGGCAGAATGCGAACGCGCTCCGGATAGAAGCGAGCAAGGAGCTCGAGTGCCTCGCTCTTTCCGAGAGCGGGCAGACCTTCGACGATGACATGTTTCATGGTTCGGCGATTGTACCGAGGCGGTCGGGAGGCGAACGAGTTCCGCTCGACTTGATTCGGACCGTCTGTATAATGGCCCAACTCGAAAGGAGCCTGTGGGATTGAAGAATCTGATTATCGTCGAGTCGCCGACCAAGGCGCGTACCATCGGTCAGTATCTCGGGAAGGACTACCGCGTTCTCTCATCGCAGGGGCACGTGCGGGATCTGCCGAAGAACGACCTGGGCGTCGACGTCGACAACGAGTTCAAGCCGAAATTCGAATCCAAGCGCACGAAGCTGATCTCGGAGCTTCGAGACGCGGCGAAGGACGCGGAGCGGATCTACCTTGCCACCGACCACGATCGTGAGGGAGAGGCCATTGCATACGATCTGTTCACGATCCTGAATCGGGTCGTGAAGGACCCGTCTGCGTTCTCACGACCGATCTTCAACGAGATCACCAAACCGGTGATCCAGGAGGCGTTGGAGAGTCCTGAGGAGATCGACGACAGGAAAGTCGAGGCGCAGCGTACACGGAGGATCCTCGATCGGCTGATGGGCTATCTCGTCAGTCCGCTCCTGTCTCGCACCATTGCCGGGAGCCGTTTCGCCGGCCTCTCCGCCGGGCGGGTGCAGTCGGTCGCTCTTCGGTTCCTCTGCGATCGGGAATCGGAGATCGCACGGTTCGTGCCGGAGGAGTACTGGGAGATCGACGCGCACCTGAAGAACGGCGCGCCGTTCGTCGCGTCCGTCGCCAAGCGAGACGGCGAGAAGCTCTCGATCGGAAGCGCCGACGAGGCGAAGGCGGTCGAGGAGGAGATCGCGGGCTCCGAGATCCTCGTAGCCGGCGTGGAGGAGAAGACCCGGCGACGTTCGCCGTCGGCGCCGTTCATCACAAGCTCCCTGCAGCAGACGGCTTCCTCGACGCTCGGATTCTCGCCGAAGCGGACGATGCGGATCGCTCAAGAGCTCTACGAAGGCATCGACTTGCCGTCAGGAACCGAAGGTCTGATCACGTACATGCGAACCGATTCGGTGCGCATCTCGGACGAAGCCAACTCGGACGTTCGCGCTCTCATCGAATCGGAGTTCGGAGCGGACTACCTCGAGCCGAAGCAGAGGACGTTCAAGAACAAGCGGCGGAGCCAGGACGCGCACGAGGCGATCCGACCGACGTCGGTCGAGCGGACGCCCGAATCGGTCAGGAAGCACCTGTCGGCGGACCAGCTCAAGCTCTACTCGCTGATCCACAGCCGATTCTTGGCGACGCAGATGAAGCCCGCCGTCTACCGGCAGCGCAAGGTTTCGCTCGACGCAGGCCCCTACACTCTCGAAGCTTCGGGGAGCACGCCCGAGTTCGACGGATTCCTGCGTGTGATCCCCGATCCGAGGAGCAAGAAGAAGGAGGAGTCGTTCCCGCCGGAGTTGGCGGCAGGTGACGCCGTATCGCTTGAGCGGATCGAGCCGCGCCAGAAGTTCACCGAGCCTCCGAGGCGCTACAGCGAGGCGGGGCTCGTGAACCTGCTCGAGCGCGAGGGGATCGGTCGGCCGAGCACGTACGCGTCGATCGTCTCGGTCATCCAAGAGCGAGGCTACGCAATCCGCGAAGGGGGAAGTCTACGCCCGACGCTCCTCGGGCAGATGGTCGTCGACTTCCTGCGCAAGTTCTTCTCCGAGACAATCGAGCCGCGCTTCACGGCCCATCTGGAACAGGATCTCGATCAGATCGAAGAGGGTGAGATGTCCCGGCTGGAGGCGCTGAACGAGTTCTACGGGCCGTTCTCCGGACGGCTCTCCACGCTGGAGGACCTTCTCGAGAACGGGAACGGGAAGGATCGCCCGTTCCAGGTGCCGACGGACGTGAGCTGCGACGTCTGCGGCGCGCCGATGGAGCTGCGCTACTGGAAGGGCTCCCACTTTCTCGGCTGCTCCAGGTATCCGGACTGCAAGAACACGGTCAACCTACCTCCCGATCTCGAAGCGCAGTGCGTCGAAGGTGAGGTTCGCGTTCGAGAGGCGCTCGAGCGGGCTGCGGAGGAGCTGGGCCAGACGATCGAGTGCGCCGCTTGCGGCGGGACGATGGAGATGCGCACCGGACGCTTCGGCCGCTACTTCAAGTGCACGAACGAGGAGTGCGGCGCGACGCAGCCTGTGTCGACCGGCGTGCCCTGCCCGCAGTGCGGCGAGGGTACGCTCGTCGAGAAGTACTCCTCGAAGCGGCGCCGGACGTTCTACAGCTGCAATCGGTATCCGGATTGCCGGTACGCGGTCAGCGACCTGCCGGTGAAGGTCTGTGACGTGTGCGAGAGCGGCGTGATGGTCGAGAAGAACGGCGAACTCGCCTGCACCGCCAAAGGCTGCACGCATCGCGAACCGCTGGAGCGCGAAGGTTCGGAGGACGAAGCAGCGGAGTCGTGACGTGTTGGTTCGGTGATGCCGCTAGGCGGCCTCTGAGAGAAGCTTGAACCACTCGAGGCGCTTCTTCAGATCGGAGTCCTGGAGTTTGGCCAGCGCTTCCTTCTGAATCTGGCGAACCCGCTCCCGGCTGATTCCGAACACGTCACCGACCTCGTCGAGCGTCTTCGGCTGGTAGTCGTTCAGACCGTAGCGCAGTTCGAGGATCCGCTTCTCGCGATCGGTGAGGCGCTCGTCGAGGGCGCGCTCAAGCTCCTGAACCAGCAAGTGCTCGAACGTCTCCCGTTCCGGAGATTCGACGGTGGCATCCTCGATGAAGTCGCCCAGGACCGACCCGTCGTCGTCGTACCCGATCGGCATGTCGAGCGAGGTCATGCTCTGCGCGGTCTTCTTCGCCTTGATGATGTTCTCGACCGTCGTCTCGAGCGTCTTGGCGAGGCTCTCGGGGGTCGGGAGCTCCCCCGTCTCCTTCAGCGAGTTGCGTTCCACCTGGTAGATCTTGCGGATCAGCTCGTTGATGTGGGTGGGGACGCGGATCGTCCTCGACCGGTTCGTGATCGCGCGCAGAATCGCCTGTCGAATCCACCACGTGGCGTAGGTCGAGAACTTGTAGCCTTTGGTGTAGTCGAACTTCTCGATCGCCTTCATCAGCCCCAGGTTGCCTTCCTGGATGAGATCGAGGAACGGTAGCCCACAGCCGCGGTACTTCTTGGCCACGGACACAACGAGACGGAGGTTCGCCTCGGCGAGCTCCTCCTTGGCGCGCTTGTCGCCGGCCTCGATCCGCTTGGCGAGCCGGACCTCGTCCTCACGCGTGAGGAGCGGAACGCGGCTGATCTCGCCGAAGTACGTCCGGATCGGGTTGTCCGAACGGGACGGACGGTCGAGCGTCTCGCGCTCCTTCGCAGGCGCAGTGCTCAGGTTCTTGCTCAGGTTGATCGTCGCTTTGGGTTCTTTCATTCCATCCCCTTGGGGCATCTGTACCAGAGAAACGAAGACGAATCGGACGAACCCGGAGGCCCTCCGATTGCCTTGATCACGTCTTTCCGATCCGCTCTACCCCAATACCCTGTATGGCCGGCCGAGTATAGCACAACTGCGTGAGGCTGTGAAGAGGGATCGCGCGCTTTTTGGGGGCGTTTCCTACTGACGAGGAAGGAACGCGATCAGTGCCGCGGCGGCGAGTCCGACGAGAACCCAGATGTATTCGGCGTCGAATCGGGGTGCCTCCGGCCGCGCTCGGCCGAGCCCGACGGTGAATCCGAGCGCGATCTCCGGAGAGAAGACCCACTCGATCGGCATGGCCTCGAGTGTGCGGTAGTGGACGGAGATCGCTACGGAGTCGAGCAGCCAGGTCTGAAAGCCGGCTCGTAGGTTGAGGAACGGCTTCCAGGCCCACGCCTGGCCGACGCGCCGGTACTGGACGGAGAGGCCACCGCCGGCGAACAGAACGGTCGGTCCGATCCAGCCTCTCACGAGGACGGAGGTGCCGCTTTCGAACAGGATCGGGAACAGCACGGGGTAAGTCCCCACGTCGAGGAACAGGGTCAGGTTCGGAGTCAGAAGCAGCTCGGAGCTGATGAACGAGTAGGAGGCCTCCCAATCGATCGGCAGCGTGTACGGCACGCTGACGCCGAACCCAAACGAGGTTCTGGCTTCCTGTAGGTCCTCCGGACATGCAGCCACCGCTGCGATGGCTGCGAGGAGAACGGCCAGGATCAGCGCTCGATGCCTCATCGAACCGGGCCCCCTTTCGCGCGATCATGGTGCGGGATCGGCCGCGAAAACGGCAGGCCGTGCGACCTTCCCGGAGGGGAGGCGTGTCCGGGTCGCGTGCGGGCACGAGGGCGCCGTTGCGACTGTGAACCGTTCGGATACTCTATCGCCAAGAGGTGCAAGACTTGTACAAGATTCGACCGATGCAGCCCGACGACTACGACGACCTCATCGCGCTTTGGAACGCCGCCGGACTCGACCACCGGCCGAACGGCCGGGATCGCCGCGAGAAGCTCGTGCGTGAGATCGCGGGTCCGACGTCGGTCTTCCTCGTGGCCGAGTCGGAGGGGCGAATGGTCGGCGTCGTTCTCGGAACGCACGACGGAAGGAAAGGCTGGATCAATCGTCTCGCCGTCGCTCCGTCTCACCGAGAGCAGGGCATCGGCCGCGCTCTCGTCGAAGCGGCGGAGGAGCGTCTCCAGGACCTCGGAATCGGGATCATCACGTGCCTGATCGAGGACTGGAACGAGGATTCAATCGCCTTCTTCGAGCGGATCGGGTACGTCGAGCACCGGGAGTGCATCTACTACTCGAAGCGCCTGGACGAGGACGTCTAGCGACGCACCCTCTTCGGCCCGGGCCCTACAGCGTCGGCTCGACCGACGGGTTGGGCAGCGTGATCGTCCGCGAGAACGGCGCCGAACTCGCTCCGCGCTCGTCCCAGACCAAGAGCGTTACATCGTACGTGTCCTCCACCGGGTAGCGAACTCGAATCGACGGTGTCTGGATGGCCGCTGTGTACTCGAGAGGATCGAGCATCGTGACGTCGTCGCCGAAGACCCAGGAGTAGGAAGCGATCGCGTCACCGTCCGGGTCCGAGGATCCCGAAGCGTCGAGCACAACGACGAGGGGATCGGTTGGTACCGTGTTGTAGCCGACAACGAACATCGCCTCCGGAGCGCGGTTCGGAAGAAGAGAGCAGGCAACCAACAGCCCGGCCGTCAGGACGACCGACCCGACAAGGATCGCGCGGATCGTGCGCATGGTGACCTCCTTCACATCGGGCAGCATAGCAGTGACGTGGCTGTCGTGTCGAGTCTGCAGGCAGGAATCAGCCGGCCGCGCGAAGAGCTCGGACGACGAGGTCGGCGACGACCTCACGCCGGTAGTCGGCCGATGCACGGACGTCCGAGATCGGCGAAACGGACTCGAGCGCCGCAGTGCGGGCCTCTGCGATCACGTTCGCGTCGAGGCGCGAGCCGACGAGGAGACGCTCGACCGCTTCGAGCCGAAGCGGAACGGGCGCGACGGAGCCGGCCGCGAAGCGCGCCTGGACGACCCGGCCGTCGTCGACGTCCAGCAACGCGCCGACCGAAGCGATGGCGATCGTCAACGCGCGGCGCTTGCCGACCTTGTGGAAGAACGTCGTGAACGATCGCCCCGGAACCGGCACGCGCAGGCAGCGGACGAACTCCCCTCGATCGAGAGCCGTCTTGCTCGGCGCCCTGAAGAATTCGCTGAGCGGTACCGTGCGCTCGCCGCCGGCTCGTTGGAGAAGCACGGAAGCCTCGTAGAGAAGAAGCGGGATCGCGCTGTCCGCGGCGGGGGACGCGTTGACCAGATTCCCGCCGAGCGTGCCGCGATTGCGGATCTGCGTCGACCCGAGGACGCGCAGCACGTCGACGAGCAGTGGGAGGTGTTCCGCGAGGATCGGCGACCGAAGAAGATCCTCCTCCGGCACGGCCGCACCGATCTCAATCGAGCCGTCGACGAGCTGGACGGCTCGAAGCTCGTCGAGATCGGAGATGTCGAGAAGAGTCTCCGGGGCGGCGAGACCGGCTCGGATCTTGACCCAAAGATCCGTCCCTCCGCAGAGAATCGCGCTTCCGGGAGCCGAAAGGCGCTCCAAGAGATCGTTGACACTCGTCACGCGGAGGTACTGCACGCGTTCCTCCTCTCGACTTGGTCAAGGTCTTCCGGGCGGTCGATGTCGACGACACAGCCCGGGTCCTCGACGTCGATCAAGCGAACGTCGTCGAGGTGGCTCTCGATGTACGCTCGCGCGCCGGAGTCTCCGACGAGACCCGCCGCAACGTCGTCCAGCCGATCCCGACGGATGAAGACCGGGAACCCGCGCTTCGCTCCGTAGCGTGGGGCGGCGATCGTCGCGCCGCACTCGGCGGCTTCGGCGACGGAGCGGATCGTCTCGGCCCGAACGAACGGCATGTCCGCGTGGAGAATCAACGCCCCGACGGTGCGTTCGGGTGCCGAGCGAAGCCCGAGCCGGAGGGACGAGGAAAGCCCGTCGGACGGGCGAGGATTCACGATGACGTGGCAATCGGACAGATCGACGGCCGCCCGCACGGCATCGGCGGCGTCGCCGAGGATGACGATCGGGCGGGAGATGCCGGCCTCGGAGAGGCTGCGAAGAACGCGTTGCAGAGCGGGCTCCCCGTCGATTGGCAAGAGCGGCTTCACGCGCCCCATCATGCGGGAGCCTCGTCCGGCGGCGAGGATAATGGCCGCGATCACGTCGCGTCACGCTCCTTGAGGCGCTCCGCGGCAAGCCGAATGGCGTCGACGATCCGCTCGTAGCCGGTGCATCGGCAGAGGTTCCCTTCGATGGCGGAGCGGATCTCCTCGTCCGTCGGACTCGGATTATCCCGGAGGAGCGCGTAGGCGGACATGATGAACCCGGGCGTGCAAAAGCCGCACTGCACTCCGCCGGTCTCGACGAAGGCGGCCTGGATCGGGTGAAGTCTGTCGCCCTCGCCGATGCCCTCGATCGTCAGGACGGATTTGCCGTCGGCGGCGGGGGCCGGGATCAAGCAGGAGTTGACCGGACGGCCGTCGAGGAGGACGGTGCAGGCTCCGCACTCCCCTTCGCCACAGCCTTCCTTGGTTCCCGTGAGTCCGAGGGGGCCGCGGATGAGGTCGAGGAGCCGCGTCTCGGCATCGGCCTCGAGCTCGACCGCGCGTCCGTTCACCGTCAGATGGATCTTCATAGGTGTCGCTCGATCTCCTTCAACGTCGGGCCGACGGCGATCGCCTCTCCGACGGCGCGCTTCGCGCTGGCGATGTCCTTGAGCCCGTTGCCGGACACGATGATGGCCGCGGACTCCGCGTCCAGTTTCCCATCCGAGGCGAGCTTGCGCAATCCGGCGAACGACGCCGCTCCGGCCGGCTCGGCGAAGACGCCGGTGCGCCGGGCGAGAACGGCGATCGCGTCGAGGATCTCCTCGTCGCTGACGGTCACGAAGCGTCCGCCGTTCTCGTGAACGTAGCGCACGGCCTTGACGATGTCGCGGGGAGAGCCGACGCAGATGCTGTCGGCCACCGTGTGCGCCTCGATGTCTTCGATCGTGACCTCGCCGCCGCGGAATCGTTCGAACGCGCGGGCGATCGGAGAAGAGCCTTCCGCTTGGACGCCGATCACGCGCGGCGCGCGGTCGATCAGTCCGAGGCGCTCGAACTCGGTGAATCCTTTGCACAGCCCGCTGATGACCGAGCCGTCCCCGACGCCGACGAGGACAACGCCGGGCGGGTTCCAGTTGAGCTGCTCGGCGAGTTCGAGGGCGCCCGTCTTCTTTCCCTCGACGAGGAACGGATTGAGCGCCGCGGAGCGGTTGTACCAACCGAACGCGTCCGCCGCTTCGCTCGCCAGCTCGTAGGCGACGTCGTACGAGCCGTCGACCAGGAAGACCTTGGCGCCGTAGACGAGAAGCTGCGTCACCTTTGCCTCCGGCGCGCGCTTCGGGACGAAGATGATCGCCTCCAGATCGGTCGACGCCGCGAATCCCGCCAGGGAACTCGCGGCGTTGCCGGTCGAGGCGCACGTGACGACGCGGCGTCCCTTCTCCTGCGCCTTGATCACGACGAGCGAGCTGGCGCGATCCTTGTACGATGCGGTCGGATTCTGGCCGTCGTCCTTGACGTAGAGTTTCCGCAGGCCGAGCTCGCCTGCCAACGCATCGAACGCGTAGGTCGGTGTCCAGCCGACACGGAGCGGCTGAATGTGGCGGTCGTCCTCGATCGGCAGGAGCGGCGCGTACCGCCACATCGACGAGCGGCCGGAGCGCGCGAACGTCTCTCTGTCGATGTGCTTCTTCAGTGCGTCGCAGTCGTAGAGGACCTCGAGGGTTCCGCGGCGCGGACCGCAGGCGGGGCAGGTGTACTCGAGCGCGTCCGGTGGGTACTCCGTGCCGCAGGACACGCAGCGAAAGGCGGTCGGCGTCCCCATCAGGCGGTCTCCGTGTTGAGCGATTCCGACGTGGAGACCAGATGCGGCGCGCTCGTGCGAATCCCCTCGAACAGGACGATCATCTCAATCGCGGCGTGGACGGAGATCGTGCCTTCGAACGGCGCTTCGGCAGTCGTCTGGCGAACGGAGCCGTCTCGCGTCAGATCGACGCGGAGCGACCCCGCGTCGAAGCGGTAGCCATCTTCCGTGAGGCGGAGCACGACCTCTCGACCGTTCTCGGTTCGACAGAGCCGATCTGAGCGCAGCAAGAACGCCTGTTCGTCGTCGATCCTGTAGTCCTCCTCGAACAGGTACAAGCGCGGCTTGGCGCGGAACGGCTCGCCCGGGTGGACGCAGAACGTCGTGCAGTTGCCGCAGGCGTTGCAGAAGTCCTCGACGTGGACGATCTGGCGCGGCTGCGCGACGCGGACGCGTTCGGTTCCGACCTGCCACGCGGCACCGTCGCGGAACGCGTAGACCGGAGCATTGGCTTCCAGCGGGCGAACCGTGATCGAGACGTTCGCCCGGTTCGGGCAGACCTCGACGCACTTGTCGCAGAGGTTCCCGCATTGCAGACAGCGTTCCGCTTCGGTGCGGGCGGCGGAGGCGTCGAACGTGCCCTCGACGAGGTCGAAGCCGCTTCTCTCGGCAATCGGGAGCGACGTCGACTGCGTCTGCGGCGACTTGCGCGCTCGAGCCGCCTTCAGATCTGCGAGCTCGTACGCGGACAGGGAGTCCGGGTTCCACGGGACGGTCCGGAACGTAACGTCGAGTTCCGCGCAGATCGCCTCGGCCGCCCGCCGTCCATCCGCGCAGGCGGCGATGATGATCTCGGGGCCGCGAGCGACGTCTCCCCCGGCGTAGATCGGCCGGTCGGCCGCTCGTCCGGTGGCCTCGTCGACGACGATGCGTCCGTCGCTTTGGTGCACCCCGCTTCCGTCGAGGAAGCCGAGATCGGACCGTTGCCCGGTGGCGAGAAGGACCGCGGTCGCCTCGATCGAGAACCCGCTTCCCTCGATCGCCTCCGGACGCCGCCGCCCGTCCTCCCCCGGTTCGCCGAGCCGGTTGCGGACGCAGACGACGGAGCAAACTCGTCCATCGACGACTTGCACG
>Ga0272441_10004114_pt1 | contig 26777 bp, 21 predicted proteins | sample SSMProp6N_FD_193582 | JGI IMG/M metagenome (GOLD analysis project Ga0272441, IMG submission 193582) | Marine sediment archaeal communities from Little Sippewissett salt marsh, Falmouth, MA, United States - SSM-Prop-6N | ecosystem: Environmental > Aquatic > Marine > Wetlands > Sediment ... | reverse complement strand
TGAATCGCTCGAGCATGGCAGTGAATCGGCCGATGTTCGTCTCGTCGAGTGGAGCGTCCACCTCGTCCATCACGCAGAACGGACTGGGCTTGGCAAGATAGATCGCGAAGAGCAGGGCCAGCGCGGTCAGCGCCCGCTCTCCCCCGGAAAGCAGGTGAATCCGCTGAGTCTTCTTCCCGCGGGGGCTGGCCGATATCTCTATCGGAGAATCGAGGGGGTCTTCCGGATCCTCCAGCCAGACGTCCGCCTCGCCCCCTTCGAACAGGGTCTGGAAGATCCGATGGAAGTTCTCGCGGACTTCGCCGAACACCTGGCTGAAGGCGGCAGACGCCGATTCATTGATACGCCGAATCGACTCGTGCAGGTCGGACCGAGCCTTCCCGAGGTCCCCCTTCTGCGCCTCCAGGAAATCGAGACGCTCCTTCTCCGCCTCGTATTCCTGCGAGGCCAGCAGGTTGACCGGACCGATGCCGGCGATTCTTGTACGAATGGCCTCCAGCTCGGCCGCCCACTCCTCGGGCTCCCCATCCTCGGGCTCCTCGACGCGGCTCCGGAGATCCTCGAACGTGGTCTCCCACTCGGCTTCCAGACGCTCGCGGACGTTGGCCCGGTTTCCCCTCAGCTGGGCGACTTCGAGTTCCAGAGCGTGACGCTGCTCGGAGGATTCGCGCTCGGACTGCCGCTCAGCCCGCAGAGCCGCCTCTCGCTCCTCGAGTTCCGAACGACGGTCGTCCAGGCTTTCCTGGGCCTCGCGAACCCGTTCGGCCAGTGCGCTTCGGCGCTCCAGCAAGCCTACCAGCTCCTCCTCGCCGCTGGCGATCGACTCTCGGCTGCGAACGATCGTCTGCTCCTGCTCTTCGAGGTCCCTCGACAGACCCTCGGTTCGCCGCGCGAGTTCACCGATGCCCTCGCGGACCTGGACGTACCTCTCACGCAGCGCCTCGACACCGGCCTCCCGGCGTGCAAGCTCCAGACGCAGCTCCTGCAACGCCGAGTTCTCGCGCTCCCACTCAGCTGTGGCGGACATGTGGCCCGCCCTCTCTCGTGCCAGGACCTGCTCTGCCTCCGCCCGACGCGTCTCGAGATCCGCCCTGCGATCGTCCTCTCCAGGGTCAGCCCGCTCCGCCGACTCCAGCAGGCCCTGCAGGTCGGTCACTCGGGTACCCACCTCCTCGACGGCACGGCGGGCGCGCTCCAGGCGACCCGCCTCCGTCTCGCGCCCGGCTTCTGCTTCACGAAGCATCACGGTGGCTTCCGCCAGCTCCCGCTCCAATCGGGCCAGAGCCTGGCCTGCTTCAGCCGCCTCGGCCTCGACGCCCACCGCTGTCTCCCGGGCGCCGGCAAGCTCCAGGCGGACAGCCTGCAGACGCGTCTCCAGTTCCACCAACTCGCCCCGACGGCGCAGCGCACCGGCACCGGCGGCGGGGCGTCCGAGACGAACAACGCCGCGCTCATCCTGCCCGGAACCATCGGAAGTCACCCACGCGCCGTCGCGGGCCACGAGCTGGCTGTCTGTGCTGATCTCGACGTCGCCGAGCAGGAAGCGCGCCCAGGTCTCCCCGGGACCGTTCAGTGCCACTCGACCGGCCAGGCCGGCCGCCGCTCCGTCCACCGAACGTCGGGGGCCGGGATCGACCGGCAGGAGGACGATGCCTTCCTCCGCCTCACGTCCTTCCAGCCAATCGCGAACGACCCGCACCGCCTTCCAGTCCCGAACGAGCACGGCGTTGAGCAGCGGTCCGAGGTGGGACTCCACGGCCGGCCGAAGTTCGCGCGGAGCGTCGAGCGTGTCGGCGAGGACCCCGACGATTCCCTCTCCCGGACCCAGCTCTGCGATAAGATCCGCCACAACCGGCGGAAGATCTCTGCCCTCGGCCAGCATCGACGCGAGCCCCGAGGCTACCGCACCGGTAGATGAGACCTCGCTTTCCAGAGCGCCGACGAGGTCACGGGCCTTCCGCAGTTTCTCACGCAGGTCCTGGTCGGCGCCGCGGGCCTCGACCACCTTGCTCTCGAGCGCACCGTGCGCCGCAACCGCCTGCTCGACCGTCTCTCCGAGCCCGCTGAGCCGGCCTTCGGCGTCGCTCACGGTTTGCCGCAATCCCGCCAATTCCTCTTCCCGGCGTTCGAGCTCGCGCTCCCACTCGCGTGTCCGCTCGCGGATCGCCTCACCCTCCGCCTCCAGTGCCCCGGCATCCCGGATCACCTGCGCCAGCGCCGCAAGGGCCTGCTGCTCCCGGCCTTCCACGGCCTGCCTGCCGGTCCTCAGTGCCTCCACGGATATTTCGAGGGCGTTCATTCCCTCGGCGCGGGCACTCAGTTCTTCGCGAGCCCCGTCGATCTCGACCTGCAGCCCGTCGGCCCTCTGCTCCAATTCGGCCTTGCGATCCCTGATCTCTTCGAGCTCCATCTCGATGACCCGAGTCCTGGACTCGGCGGCCGACACCCTCTCAGCGGCCAGGAGCCTCTCGCGCTCCAGGCCCTCTGCCCTGGCCCGAGTGAGTTCCAGTTCCGCCGCTACCTCGGAGCGTCCTCGCTCCCTCTCCACGATGTGCAGGCGGAGATTCTCGGCCTCGGTCTCCCGCTGACGGAGGTGAGCCTCCGTCTCCGGCCGATGCCTCTTCAGTTCCTGCAGTTCGGCCTCCGCCTCTCGCAGGCGGGACTCCATCGACCGAAGACGTTCGTCCGCCACGGCGACCTCGAGCTGGAGCCGACGCTGTCTCAGATCCTCGTACTTCTGCGCCCTTCCCCGCTGTCGGCCCAGTGACCTGACCTTGCTCCGGACCTCTCCGAGGACGTCTTCCAGGCGATCGAGGTCGTGCTCGGCCTGATCGAGCCTCCGTAGCGCCGTTCGACGTCGGTCCTTGTAACGGCCCACCTCCGCCGCCTCCTCGAACAGCGAACGCCTCTCCTCCGCACGGTCGGAAAGGATGGCATCGATCATTCGCGCTTCGATGATCGAGTACGCATTCGCTCCGAGGCCCGTGTCCCGGCACAAGTCGTGGATGTCCTTGAGCCGGCAACTCGTTCCGTTCAGCTGATAGTCTGACTCACCGCCTCGCAGCACCGTGCGGCCGATCACGACCTCCGCCTGGGGCAATGCAAGGATCCCGTCCTCGTTCGCCAGAGCAAGGGACACTTCGGCCCGGTGGATCGGTTTTCTCTGGGACGTGCCCTGGAAGATGGCTTCTTCCATCCGGCTTCCGCGGATGGCCGTGGGACGCTGCTCACCCAGCACCCAGCGCAGGGCGTCCGAGATGTTGGATTTCCCACAACCGTTCGGGCCGACGATCGCCGTGATGCCCTCGTGGACCGCGATTTCGGTCCGGTCGGCAAACGACTTGAAGCCGTGCAGCGTGAGCGACTTGATCTTCACCTGGGCTCGCCCCTCCTCGTCACGAGCGTGGCGTTCTGTCCCGCAGCGGACAACAGGGTGTCCGTAGGGCTGGCGGCCCCTTCAGATTCGAACGCGCCGGAATAGAGTCGGTACACCGCCGCGGTCGTGTCCCCGACCGGAAGCACATAAGCCGGCAACCCTGCCTCGTGCAAGCGCTGGCGTTCGACGTCAGCCTCCTCTTCGGTAGCGAAGTCCTGGAGGGCGAAGGCAAGCCGCACGGGCCGCATGTCCCAATCCCGCTCCCTCCGTTTGTCGCCTTCTTCCACGAGGCGCCGCATCAGGTCACTGGCCTGGACCCGATCTTCCAGCGCCCCGGCGAACACCCGGTAGTACAGGCGTCCCCTGACCGGAGTCGGGGCTACGAACGCCAGGTTGCCCGATTCGGTCAGTCGGTCCCTTTCGGCGGCCGCGTCCTCGTAGGAGACGTGGCTGGCGACAAGGACCGAGTACGGGAGGTCGACACCCGATGGTCTGCCCGGCTCGACTGGCGCCGGCGCCGACTCTCCCGGGGCAGAATCACTGCTATCATCGTTCCCGGCAGCGGCATCGGGCGTCTCCTGCGTGGCCGACCCGTCCGGGGCGCTCTCGGGCGGTTCCTCGGCATTCGACGCTTCCGGGCCTACTTCCCCGTCATCCGCGGTCCGGACCGCGAGGGACGTTTCGGTCGGCAGGTCGAAATCGTCTTCGAAAGCCGGCCAACCCGAGAGCCCCTGCCACACGAGCCACACCGCGACCACGGCGACGAGCCACACGGCGGCCACGCCGCCCGCCCCACCCGTCCCGCGCTTCCGGATGTCGTCGACAAACTGCTCCAGCCGACCACGAGGCCGTTTCCTCGTCCCTCCACCCGCGACGATCGCCGGAGTACGGGTGGGGGGGGCGAAACCGGACTTGCGGCCCCCCGTAGAGTGGGGGCGCGGAGAGGGCTCCGCAGCCGGAGCTTCCGTTTCCACGCGAGCGAGCAGCCGAACTTCCGGCGGGAGAACGGGGGGAACGGACGCGTCGCCCAACAAGACCAGCCCATCGAACTGCAGCCCGTCGCCCGCCGTGGACTCGCGGAGCAGGTCGGCCAGATCGGCCTCCGCAACGTGGAGAAGAAGGGTTCCACCACTCCCGGCGGCCCGAATCAGATGTCGGAAACTGGGGGTCGCGCATAGCTGTCCGACGCCGGGCGACGACCGACCGGCGGGAACGAAGATGAAAGACCGCCCCTGCGGCCTGGCCGCCACCTCACCGACACGGCTGCCACCGCTGACGACCTCGCCGAGCCCGGGCCGACTCTCCAGGCCCAGGACTCCGTCCGGACCGTGGGCGCCGGCCACGGTGTTCACGAGCAGCGTGCGCGGTCTGTGACCCGCCACGAGATCGGCGACCTCGACCGCAGCCATTCCCGCCCAATCACCACCGGCTGAGCCACTGGCTGAGCCACCGACGAGGAGAATCCTTCGAGCTGACGGGGGCAACCACTTTGGTGGCCCCGCACCGCCCGCTGTTTCAGTGGTCTGGCTCACTCGATCAGATCGACTCTTCCTCCGGGCGTCCGCCGGCCCCCACTTCCGTCACCCAGGCTTCGAGGCGCCGCTCGCGGAGCAACTGACGGGACGCGGCCTCGGCCTCGGACCGGGAGCGGTACGGACCCACCAGGCCCCGGTACCACGTCCGCCCGGCTTCGTCCGGGACACTCTGCACCTGCGTGGCGAACCCCGCGTCTTCGAGGGACTGGACCAGAGAGCGGATACCCTCAGGCTGTCGGGCCGACCCCACGATGGCGTAGAAGCCTGGCGGAGGTCCGGACTCCACGGGCGCGGCGGCCTCGTCTCGAAGACCGGGCGCGGCGGCAAGGCGCTCTGCCAACATCGACGAGTCAATGCCGATGGCTTCATCAGCCGCCTCCGGAGACTCGGCTCTCACCACCTGACCCGGTACCCGATCCGCAGTTACGATCGCGCTGGTCGGATTCCAATGGACCGGTAGCCACCAGTGATCCGGGCCCGCTCCTTCCAGTGCAGTCTCCGCACCGGACTGAGCGTCCAACAACACGATTCCGGCTTCGGTGGCCGCGACCACCGTTCCGTCAGGCAGCCCCACCGGAAGATCCTCACGCCAGACAGAGCCGAGAGGCACCGGGCTGCCGCCGGTCACTGGAACCCGCGCGACCTGACCGTTCTGCGCCAGCAGTATCCCCTCACCAAACAGGCTTGGCCGCACAACTGCCGCCGGCCCGGGCAGATCCGCCAGCACCCTGCTCGTGAGGTTGAACCGGTTGACGGCGACGAGACGGGGTGGGTCGTCCAGGGATACGTAGACCTCGTGGGTGGACGGGGATGCCGCGAGCGTCACGATCCGTCCGCCCACATCGAACTCGCCCGCCTGCTCGATGGGTGTGACCGTGAGCACGACCAGGCCGCGACCCGTGTTCGACGCGAACACCGCGCGCCTTCCCCACGCCGTCATCACGCCCGGCGTATGCACCGCGGCCGAACCCGTCTCGGCGGGCTCGTCCTCATCGCGGTGGAGGAGCCACACGGTCTGACGCTCCGCATCCTCATCGAGGACCACGAGCACGCCGCCCTCGGCCGGGGCTGCCCACGAGACGTCCCTGTCCAGCCCGTAACTCCAGGCGCCTTCGCGTGAGATCTCGAGGAGCGCTCCGCCTGGAGACAGATACAGCCCCACCGAACCGTCACCCAGCCAGATTGCCTCCGGCGCGATCTCTCCCACCCGCACCAGGGCTTCTGAGAAAGGGTCGTACGTGTGAACGACGCCCTCGGCGGTGCGAAGGATGACCCGCCCTTCAGGAAGAGCGTGCACCTCGATAGCAGGGGGAAGCTCGGTCGTACCAGTCCATACCACCCGCTGCGGGTCGGAGAGAGCCCGGGCCTCTGCCAGACCGCCTTCCCGTGGTACGCTCAGCAGACTCCACTGATCGGCGGAAGTCCCGACCACCAGGGTCGCGCCCCGGAGGGCCGGCTCCGGCTGTTGCGCCTCCGGTCCGGGCGACCGATCGCAGCCCGCCGCGAGCAGGACGATCGCCGCTGCGAGGCCGCATCCACCGCCCGACCGGACCCTATCTGAAATGGGTTTCAATGCGTCTCTTTCCCAAGCGAAGGACCCTGACCGTTATCGTTGACCGGCAACATGAGGAGCCGCCAAACGAGTGGCAAGAAACTACCGGGGCGTCGCCTATTCGACCGCCAGGACGGGCGCATCGCCCCAGAGCCTCTCCAGATCATAGTAGTCACGCACGCGTGGCAGGAATACGTGAACCACCAGCGTGATGTAGTCGAGGAGGATCCAGTTTGCGCTCGCCTTTCCCTCGACACCCGCTGGTCGGAAGCCCGCCTCTCGCATCCGTTCGATGATGTTCTCCGCTATGGCACGCGTGTGCGTATCCGAATCGCCACTGGCGATCAGAAACCAGTCGGTCGCATCGGACACACCGCGGAGATCCAGGAGCATCGCCTCGCGCGCGTTCCGCTCGAGGGCTGCCTCCGCCGCAGCCACTACCTCAGCGGGTCGTCCTGCTTCTTCCTGCTTGTGCTTCTCTCGAGCTTGGGCCACGTGCTCCTCGCTGCTGATGGATTGAAACGGGAGACCCGGTCCGTGTTCCTCGACACGGTTGGCTCCCTCAATAGGGTAGGATCCGACTCACTCTTCAACCTGGTATGCGACAGCCCACGCTCCGGGCCCGGTGTGAACGGCCAGGGATGCGGTCGTGGGCCCGCTGAGTATCTCCACGGGGTCGAAGTGCGCTTTCAACCGACGTACGAGTTCCACCTCGACCTCCGGGACCGCGAAGTGCGCGACGCCGAGTCGATATCGCTTCGCGCCGGAAAGACGTTCCTCCAGCAGCTGCATGACCTGCTCGAGTAGCGCCTCCTCACCTCTCGCAGTACCCGCCTTGATCACCCGGCCTTCATCATCCAGCGACAGAATCGGTTTCAGATCCAGAAGTCCCCCCAGCCACGCTTTCGCTCGACCCACCCGGCCGGACCGCAGCAGATACTCGAAGGTGTTTACGGTGAGGAAGATATTGGAACGATCACGAACAGCCCTCAGCTCGGCCGCCACCTCATCGAGACTGTGGCCATCGTCGAGGAGCTCCACCGCGCGCGCAACGAGAAGCCCGACGCCCAGAGAGCCGGACCTGGAGTCGATGGCCTGCGTCGGCACGTCAAACTCCCGCATCGCCGCTGCTGCCGAACCGTACGTGCCCGATAGCGCACCGCTCACGAAGATGCCCAGCAACTGCTCCGCTCCCCGATCCAGAGCAGCGTTGAAGCGCTCCACGAACAGAGACGGTGGGGGCTGCGAGGTCTTTGGCGTCGGGGCCCCGGGCGTCGTGAGAATCTCCTTCAAACCCTGGCTGTCCAGGTCGATTCCGTCTCGATAGGTGCGATCCCCCACGATCACCTGAAGGGGGACCACGGCCACACCGTGCCGCTCGGCCCAGTCCTGGGGCAGGTCGGCAGCCGAGTCCGTCACGACCGCGACGTGCCGCCCCGCTCCCACCAGCTGAGTATCCTCGATCACCTCGGACACGATCTCGCCCCAACCGCCGAGGAGGTGGCGCACCGCCTCGGGAGCATCGGAGTGGATGTGAACCTTGGCTGTCCCGCCCGAGCGCAGCACGATGGTCGACGTACCCATCCCCTGCAGGGCGCGTCGAATCTCGACCGTCTCGGGGACGCTGTCCCCCTGGACCGCGATCTGTGTGCAGTAGCGCCCTTCCTCAGCCCCGAAACCGGCTTCGCGCGCCACGTACAGCGACGGACGATCTCCACCGTGCGTCCGCTCGAGCGGGGCCTCGGCAATCACGTCCCCCGGAGCGTGACCTTCGATGTAGTGGACCACACCCTCGAAGAAGGCAACGAAGCCCTTCGCCCCGGCGTCGACGACGCCGGCTTCCCGCAGGACCGGCAGAAGGTCCATGGTGCGTTGCAGGGAGCGCTCAGATGCCACCTGGAGGTCCCGGAGCCACAAATAGAGATCCTGACGGGAGTGGGCCCGCCGGCGGGCTTCGGCGGCAAGATCGCGCGCCACCGTGATGATCGTCCCCTCACGGGGGTTCTCCAGCACATCGTGGAGGGATGCCGCAGCGGCCGTCAGGGCCTCGGCGATTTCCCGCGGGCCAACCCTCAGTCGACGGCCAATGCTGTCGGAAAAGCCCAGCAGGTACCGCGAAAACAGCATCCCGGAGTTACCGCGGGCCGCGAGAACGCCTGCCTCGGCCGCCACACCGGCGACTTCGGCGAAAGAGGCGCTGCGCACGTGGCGCAACGCGTCAGAGATCGAACGCAGGGTGAGTGTGAGGTTGGTGCCCGTGTCGCCGTCGGGCACCGGGAACACGTTGATCCGATCCAATTCGGCCCGCTGGCGGCCCACATGCGCCGCGCCGGCAAGGAACCCGCGACGAAGACGATGTCCGTCGAGGTAGGCGATCCGCACCCGGGACCCGGAGGCCTGCGTGTGCGCAGGCTCCGGCTCGCGCGCCTGGATCTCTGAGTGGTCGCTCAAACCCCGGATTCCTCCTGTCACGAGGGCGGGCGTCTCGCGCCCGCCTCAGGCCAGCGTTTCCGGTCAGCTCTCGGTATCGCCCTCCGCGACGACCCACACCGTGACCTCCGGCCTCACTTCGGCGTGAAGGCGCACGGTGACTCTGTAGACGCCAAGCTGCTTGATCGGCTCCTCGAGCCGAATCAGGTGGCGATCCACTTCCAGCCCCTTCTCGGCCAACGCTTCCGAGATGTCAGAGGCAGTGACAGAGCCGAACAGCTTGCCTTCCTCTCCGGCCCGTACCGTGAAGCTAACGGATTGCCCCTCGATACGCTCCGCTGCTGCCTTTGCCCGGTCCAGCTCGCGCGCGGACCGATCGAGGATGTGTCGCCGTTCCTCTTCGAAACGCTTCTGATTCGCAGCGTTCGCTTCGTAGGCTATCCCCTGCGGAATCAGAAAATTGCGAGCGTAGCCCGGCTTTACGTCCACGACCTCTCCGATGTCTCCGAGGTCATCTACCGCCTGTCTGAGAATTACCTGAACCATGTCCAGCACCCCTTGCGTTGCGTATCGATTCGTCCACGGACGCTGTGGCGACCCGAGAACGGCACCTTCAAAGATCGTTGTCCGCTCGAGCCCGCGACAGTCTTTCCCTGAGGTCGATCCAGGTGTCGCTCAAGCCCAGCACCAGCGCTGTACCCAGGACCACGGGGTACAGAAACAGTGCCGCCAGTGCGAGAAGCACGCCACTCCACACCGTTGTCGCGGCTGCAGCACCCATCCAGAAGAGGATCGCCGCGCCCCGGAGAAGATACAGCCCCCCCATGAACACGGTGGCGTTCTCACCCAGCATGAACGCCGGCCCACCCAGTGGCAGCACCAGCATGCACAACCCGCCGATCAACAACCAGATCAGATGGTCGCTGAACCGGAACTCCCGGATCGGCCCAGGGCTGCGAAAGCTCCCCGAGATCCTCTCGAAGCCGAACCAGGCCACTCCAAACGCAGCTACGGTGGCCAGCGAGAGCATCGCGGGATACACGTCCTGCTGAAATACGACCCACCGCTGAACCGCCACCTCCAGCTGGCGGCGGACCTGCGGGTCAGCACTTCCCTGCAGTTGCTCCAGGATACCGCCGGCTACCAGCGCCGCCTGCCGGATCTCCGAAGCCATCCACCAGTTCACCCCCTGCAGCACCCCGGGCCGCGCCACGCCAATGACAAGCACGACTGCGAGCGCGAGGCCGATCGCCCCGAGCGAGCGGTCCACCAGGGCCTCCCTGCTCCGCGTGATGCTGACGGCCACGAAGGCTCCACCAGCAATCAGGCTCCATGCGCGGGGCACGTACCATTCCATCCCACCGGGGCGACTGCCCGCGAAACTCAACCCCAGAATGGCCGCCGCAACGGCCACGCTCATCCAGTCGTCCGTCCGGAACGCCAGCAGCAGCAGGGCGAACGGTATGAAGACGAGCCACACGGGGCTCATTGGCGACAGAAGTACTGTCACCAGCACGAGCAGCGAAGCCCGCATCAGCGTGCGCCCGCGCTCCTTCACGACCCGGTGCCCGTCACTGGCCCGGTCGGCGGTGAGTCAGGAGTGATAGCCCTGAATGTACGGAATCAAAGCCAGGTACCGAGCTCTCTTGATCGCCGTGCCCAGCTGACGCTGATGCCGGGCACACGTCCCGGTCGCACGCCTCGGGAGAATCTTCCCCCGGTCCGTGATCAGCCTGCCCAACGTGTCAGCGTCCTTGTAGTCAAGCCGCTCGACGTTGCGCTCGCAGAACTTGCACACTTTTCTGAAGCCCATCGATCAGTCCTCCCGCTTTGCGTCAACGTCGTCATCGTCATCGCTGTCGTCATCGTCATCATCGTCATCGTCGTCATCGTCATCGTCATCATCGTCATCGACGGATTTCTGGCTGCGACGTCGATCGCCGTTGTCGCGATCATCGTCCCGGCCACGCTCGTCCATGACCGGCATCGGCAACTCGCCTTCTGAGAGCACCACGAGGTGTCGCAGAAGATCATCGTCCAGTTTGAGAATTCGTTCGAAATCCGCCAGGACGCCTGGAGATGCCGTGAATTGGGTCACGACGTAGTAGCCGTTGTCGTTGCGGTCGATCGGGTAGGCCAGCTGGCGCTTGCCCCAGTGCTCAACCGCCGTGATCTCGCTGCCCTCAGCGGCGAGAATCTTCGCGTGGTAGGCCTCGAGTCGTCCCTCGATCTCTTCCGTCGTGAGGGAGGACTTGAAGATGTAAACGACTTCGTAGTCCCGCATTCCGTCGCTCCTTCGGTCTGAGTGGCCGCGGGCGCATTCCCGCGGCAGGAGATTCTGTTGTCCGTCGATCCTGAACGCCGCACCCTTTCCTGATGCGGGGCGGCAAGCTAGTGGAGCGGGCCCCGACGTTCAAGCCGGGGCCCTCCTGCTCAACCCACGAAAGGCAGCCAGGCCACCAACTCGCGCAGAACGTCGGCGGCACTCGCATCACTCACCGCAATGCCGTGTACCCGCACGAACCACGGCGCGAGCACCAGCGAGACGACGCTGATCAGCTTGATGACGATGTTCATCGACGGCCCCGAGGTGTCCTTGAAGGGATCCCCGACCGTGTCGCCCACGACTGCCGCCTTGTGAGGATCGGATCCCTTTCCTCCGTGGGCCCCACCCTCGATGTACTTCTTGGCGTTGTCCCAGGCCCCACCGGCGTTGGCCATGAACAGGGCCAGCAACACGCCGGTCAGCGTCGCGCCGGCCAGCAGACCGCCCAGGGCTTCCACGCCGAGGAAACGGCCCACTATCACAGGCACCATGATCGCGGTTACGCCCGGAATCACCATCTCACGCAGCGCGGCACGCGTCGAAATGTCCACGCAGCGAGCCGAGTCCGGCTTCGCCGTGCCTTCCATCAAGCCCGGGATCTCCCGGAACTGTCGCCGGACTTCGGCCACCATCCCGGCAGCCGCTCGACCGACAGCGGTCATCGTAAGGGAGGCAATGAAGAAGGGTGTGATCCCGCCAATGAACAGGCCGATCACGACCAGCGGATTCACGATGTTGATGCCCGACTCCGTAAGGCCCACCGCATTCGCGTACGCCGAGAACAGGGCCAGGGCGGTGAGCGCCGCCGAGCCGATGGCGAAGCCCTTGCCGATGGCCGCGGTAGTGTTGCCCAGGGCGTCGAGTTTGTCCGTGATGGCCCGCACCTCGGGTCCGAGACCCGACATCTCCGAGATCCCACCGGCGTTGTCCGCGATCGGACCGTATGCATCGACGGTCATCGTCACACCCACCGTAGCGAGCATGCCCACGGCGGCGATTCCGATTCCGTACAGACCCGCGAACTGGAACGCGAAGAAGATCGCGCCGCAAATCAGGAGCAGGGGAATCGCCACCGACTCCATGCCCACCGCGAGCCCCGTGATGATGTTCGTGGCCGCGCCGGTCTCGGACGCCGCCGCGATCGCGCGGACCGGCTTCGCCGCCGTGTAGTACTCGGTCACCAGGCCGATCAGTATCCCGACCAGGGAGCCGAAGAGCATCGCCCAGAAGGGACCGGCCGCGGCGTTACCCCACACCCAGAACTGGCCGGAGGTACCGGCGAACACGTCCAGGCGGACGGTCACGAAGTAGGCCCCGATCCAGAACAGAATGGCACCGACGAACGTGGTGTTCCGCAGCGCCGAAGCCGGGTCCATCCTCTCGAGAATCCGCATGGAGAACACGCCGACCAGCGAGGCCACGAGCCCGATCATGGCGAACAGGAGCGGAAGAGCCAGGGCTGCGAGTCGGCGGTCCGGCGCGATGGCCGTGACCGTAACACCGAGGACGATCGTGGCCACGATCGAGCCGACGTACGATTCGAAGATGTCGGCGCCCATGCCCGCCACATCGCCGACGTTGTCGCCGACGTTGTCCGCTATGGTAGCGGGATTGCGGGGGTCATCCTCTGGAATCCCGGCCTCGACCTTACCCACCAGGTCGGCGCCGACGTCTGCCGCCTTGGTGAAGATCCCGCCACCGATTCTGGCAAACAACGCGATCGAGGAGGCGCCCATGGCGAATCCGCTGACGATTTCGCCGAAGTTCCGCAGTCCGACCGTCTCGGGATCGAACATCAACACCACGGCGCCGAGGCCTGCCAGACCAAGACTGCCGACCGCCAGCCCCATCACCGCGCCGCCGCTGAAGGCCACACGCAGGGCCTTCGCCAGCCCGGACGAGCGAGCCGCTTCCGTCGTGCGGACATTGGCTCGCGTAGCCGCCTGCATTCCAAGAAATCCGGCCAGGATGGAACAGGCCGCTCCAAACACGTATGCCGCAGCGGAGGCGGGCCCGATCAGCCAGTACAGCATGGCGGCGACCACGAGCACGAACGGAACCAGTACCGAATACTCGCGCCGGAGGAAGGCCATGGCCCCAGACTGAATGGCAGCCGCGAGCTCGCGCATGCCTTCGTCACCCGCGGGCTGACTCTTGACGTAGAAATAGAGCAGCAGCGAGAACACCAGGCCGCCAAGCCCGAACCACAAGGCCCAGTTCATCCAATGCTCCACGAGAAGCCTCTCTTGTCTTCCGTTACCGTGTAACCGCCGGCCCTCAAGCGCTGTTGAAGGCGTTCATGGCGGACTCCATGCCCTCTGCTATCCACGACTCGATTGCGAGGGCCATCCTGCCGAACTGCTCGAGAATCGCTTCTTCGTCCCTCGGCGGAGGGACCCCCAACACCCAATCCGCGAGGTCGAGGTCCGAGTGAGTCGGCGCACCGACCCCGACCCTCAGACGCGGGTACTCCCGGCTCTCCAGGACCTCCTCGACGGACTGCAGGCCATTGTGACCACCCGCGGAGCCCCTCCCCTTGAGCCTGAACCGGCCGGGCGGCAACGCGGCATCGTCCACAGCCACGAGCAGATCATCTTCGAAGCGAAAATCCGGAACGGCGAGGTATCTCGACAGCACCTGGCCGCTCCGGTTCATGTACGTCATCGGCTTGCTGATTCGGACCGCGTGGCCCTGCACCCGTCCATCCACAGAGGCCTCGGGCCCCACCTGCCTGAAACGGCCGAAAGACCAGCGAGTCGCGAGATGATCAGCCAGCCACCAACCGGCGTTGTGCCGAGTGTCTCGATACCGGTCGCCCGGATTGCCCAGAGCCAGGATCAGCTTCATCCGTCGGCCCCGGCCGGGCTAGTCGTCCTCCGAGTCCCCGTCGTCCCCACGCGCGGTGATCACCTCGGGCTCGGTGTCGGCGCCCAACTCGTCGACCTCAGCCTCCTCCTCTTCCTCGACCGGAGCAGCCTTCGGCATGACCACCATGCACACGGTGAGGTTGTCCTCTTCGATCACATCCACATCCCCCGTGCCGACATCACCGATATGCAGGGACTCGCCGATCTTCAACTCCGAGATGTCCACCTCAAAAGCGGACGGGATGTCTCGGGGGAGGCACTCGATCTCGAGCTCGTAGCGGATAACCTGCAGAATGCCGCCGTTTCGAACACCGATCGGATTCCCTTCGAGACGCACGGGCACCGAGACGCGGATCTTCTCTCCAGCCGTGATCTCGAAGAAATCCACGTGCAGGATAACGGGCCGGTACGGGTGCCGCTGGACCTCTCGAATCAGAACCGACTTCGGCTTCTCGTCACCGACCCTGAGATCGATCAGTGTGTTTTCTGTCGAGATCTTGCTGATCAGCGCCCTGAACTGAAGCTCGTCCGCCTGGACCGCCATCGGCTCGGCGCCGTGACCGTAGACGTTCCCCGGAATCTTGCCGGCGGCCCGGATGCGGCGTGCCGCACTCTTGCCCGTCTCGGTTCTCGTTTCGACCTGTAGTACCGCCTGCTCGCTCATCTGCAATCCTCGCGCGCCGTCCCGCCCGGTCCGGCTTCTTGGTCTGTGCTATGTGAACAGCTTGCTCACGGAACGATTGTAGTGGGTGCTTTCGATGGCCCTCGCCAACAGACTGGCCACCGACACCGTCTCCAGGTTCCTGAGGCTCGATCTCTTCTCATCCGAAATGGCGATCGTGTCCGTCACCGCCAGTTCGACAAAACCCGCCCCGTTCAGCCTTTCCACCGCCGGTCCGGAAAGGAGGGCATGGGTCGCGATGGCGTAGACCTCGCTGGCTCCGCGCTCCCGCAGCGCGACCGCGGCATTCGCCATGGTTCCCGCCGTATCCACCATGTCGTCGGATATGATGCAGCGCTTGCCATCGACATCCCCGACCACGTTCAACACTTCCGCTTCGTTGGGCTCGGGCCGCCGCTTGTCCATGATGGCCAGGCCAGCTCCAAGGCGCTTGGCGTAGCCCCGGGCCATCTTCGCCGCACCCACGTCCGTGGCCACCACCACCAGGTCGTCGTGGCTCATGCCCGCGTAGTGGTGCATGAACACCGGAGCAGCGTACAGGTGATCCACGGGAATGTCGAAGAACCCCTGCAACTGGTGCTGGTGGAAATCGATCGTGATGAGGCGATCCGCGCCCGCCGCCACGATCAGGTTTGCCATCAGCTTTCCGGCAATCGACACCCTCGGCTGGTCCTTGCGGTCCTGCCGGGCGTAGCCATAGTAAGGAACAACCGCCGTAACCCGGGCCGCCGACGCTCTCTTTGCCGCATCGATCAGGAGCAGCAGCTCCAGTATGTTCTCGGCCGGCGGATTCGTCGATTGGATCACAAAGACGTCCCGTCCGCGGACATTCTCGTCGATCCGGACGAAGATCTCCCCGTCGGCGAACCGCTTTACAGTCACTTCGCACAACGGCTGATCCAGCTCTTCCGCAATCCGGCCCGCAAGAACCGGGTTCGCCGTGCCCGTGAGCACCATCATCGGCGTGCCGGTGGCTGACAGTTCCGTCATGTCTGCCTCGCTATGTGCGCAACGTCGTCCACGCGTTCCCAAAACAGCCGTGCAGTTTATATGAGGCGATCGGAAGCGTCAACCGCGGGTGATCCTCACCGGACCGTCTCAAGCTCGTGTTCCGGGGCGTCCAGTCTGCGCTGATACTGCAACTGAGTCGGGTAGGCGAACTCGACCCGGGCGTCGGCCAACCTCCGCATCAGGGCCAGGTTCACCTGTTGCTGGACTCCCATGAACACCTTGTAGTCGGGAACCGTCATGTAGTACACGGTTTCGAACTCCAGGGCCCACTGGCCCAGGCTCTTGAAGTGGCACCGATCGAACCGGGTCATTTCCTGCGCTTCGATGATTTCCTGCACCCAGCCAGGAATCCGCGCCACCACATCGGGCTCGGTCTCGTACACGATCCCGAAGTTGAAGTCACCGCGCCTCTCGGCCATCCGACCGTAGTTGCGAATGCGGCTCCGCAGGAGATCGCTGTTGGAAACCACCAGCTGCTCGCCCGATACGCTTCGCAGCTTCGTGGTCTTTAGCCCGATCTCTTCGACCGTTCCCCGGTACTCGTCAATCGTCAGGTAGTCCCCCACGACAAACGGCTTGTCGAAGATGATCGACAGCGAGGCGAACAGGTCGGCCAGGATGTTCTGGACGGCCAGCGCGATCGCGATCCCCCCGATGCCCAGTCCCGTGATGAGCGCCGTTACGTTGACGCCCCAGGCCTGAAGAACGAAAACGAAGATGAGAAACCAGATCACACCGACGCCCAGCAATCGTATCAGATTGAACGACGTGGCGACCGCCGCATCGTCGGGATACCTGTCGTCCCGGACGTGCGTCAGGAGAGATTGGTACCCCCTGGACAGCCAGATGCCTAACTGGACCAGAATCGCCGAAGCCAGGACGCCGGTGAACACCGCATCGATCGCTCGCGGAAGATCCACATAGCGAGCGCCGGCGAAGAGACCGGCCGCCACGAAGAAGAAGCCTCGGGTACGCTTCGCGGCGGCGACCAGGGCATCATCCAGGTACGTGTTCGTCGAATGGGCGAACGTCGTGGCACGCCGAATCACGCGCGGAACGAGAGCCCAGAGGACCGCGCCGGTCACCAGGGCGACCCCCGCGCCCGTCAGCCAGGTCTCAATCGTGTTGCCCCAGATGACTTCCTTCAAGAAGTCCATTCACTCGTCTCCCGATTGGCGCTACTGAAAGGTCTCGGAGCCCGCCGTCCGAAGTGCCCAATCTCGCGTCCACGCCACGGGCCGCAAGGATCAGAACCGGGTGGGTCTTGAAGGCGCTGTGCGTTTCCGCCTATAGTCTTCCTCATGATGCGCGAATCTGACGAGCGGCCCATCGGCCAGGGAATCGATTCAGCTCGGGATCTTGAAATCCTGATTCGATCGCGGTACCCCGTCGTGGCCGTAGACACGCTGGAAGAGGAACGGCTCCGGGAACTTCTGGGGCGGGTGGCCCGGCGACTCGACGTACCCCTCTACACCTGGAGTCGGACACAGGGCCTGATTCGGGACGGAAAAGACCAGGCGACCTACGACACCGCTGATCCGTTCAAGATGCTGGCCCATCTGGAGGCCGCGGCCGCGCCCGGTGTGGTTCTGCTGGCGGACTTCCACCCCTATCTCGAGGACCCGCTTCTCGTTCGCAAGCTGCGCGAAGCACTGCCCGCCTTCACCAGTGACCGGAGGGCCCTGGTACTCTCCGGACACGGAGTTCGGCTCCCCCCCGAAATCGGCAAGCAGGGAGTCCCTTACAGGCTGTCGCTGCCCGATCTCGAGGAAATCCAGGCTGAGCTGCGAAAGGTGGTGCGAAAGGCGGCCCTCGAAGAGGAAGTGCGGATCGAGATACGCGAGGAGGAGGCCGATGGAATGGCCCGGGAGCTCCAGGGGCTGACCAGGGACGAGATCCGGCGAGCCCTGCGCCGGGCGATGGTGGAGGATGGCCGGCTGACACCGGGGGACATCGACCTGATCCGGGCGGCCAAGCGGGAGAGCCTCGGACAGACCGGACTTCTGGAGTTCATCCCGACGGCGGAAGTGGAACCGATCGGCGGCATGGGGGCTCTGCGGAGTTGGTTGGACAAGCGACGCAACGCGTTGGGAGAAGAGGCCCGCGACTTCGGGTTGGAGCCCCCACGTGGAGTGCTTCTCATGGGAGTCCAGGGCTGCGGCAAGAGCCTGATGGCACGTAACGTGGCGTCCGAGTGGGGCCTTCCGCTGGTTCGCCTCGACCCGGGCGCCCTGTATGACAAGTACGTGGGCGAGACCGAGCGGAATCTCCGCCAGGCTCTCGACACCGCCGATGCCATGTCCCCCGTAGTGCTGTGGATCGACGAGATCGAGAAGGGATTCGCGCGCGACGGAGGCGAAGCAGACGGCGGGGTAAGCGGACGGTTGCTGGGGACCTTTCTCACCTGGCTCCAGGAGCGTCAGAGCCGCGTATTCGTGGTCGCCACCGCCAACGACGTGGACCGACTGCCGCCGGAGCTTCTCCGCAAGGGACGATTCGACGAGATCTTCTTCGTCGATCTGCCGGGAGTGGCCGAGCGGCAGGACATCCTGGCGCTGCACCTGGTCCGGAGGGGCCGGGACCCCGAGCGGTTCGACCTGGATCAGTTGGCGACCGCGGCCGAGGGATTCTCCGGAAGCGAGTTGGAGCAAGCGGTCGTGGCCGGCCTGTACACGGCTTTCGCGGAAGAGACCGACCTGGACCACGGGACTCTGGCGGCGGAGATCGAGTCGGCCGTCCCCCTGTCCGTCACTCTCGCCGAGCGAGTCGAAACCCTGCGCATGTGGGCCCGGGGGAGAGCCGTTCCCGCCGCGTGAGCCGCAACCACCCCGGGGGTCCTGTCCACCCGGTCGAACCCCACACGTTCGCCGGAGGTGATCTCGATCGCTCGGCGCACCTCCGGAGCGATCCTAAGCGCATCGCCGAGTTGCTCGAGGCCGGGAGTTCGCGGTTCCTTCCCTTTCGGGGACTGGACCCGCTGGTCGGGACTGAGCCTGAGCCGGACCTCGGGTGGCTTCCCCGCTGCGAGTTGGACGCCCTGGTCGATGTCGAGTCGGCCGCCCTGTTCCTCGGCCTCGAGCACGACGGCGCCCGGTTCGCGCTTGCGGTGCCCGAGACGGTGCGAGACGGCGACCTCGGCTCACGAGCCTACGCCTTCCAGGGCGTCCGTGAAGTGGCACCTCTTCTCGCAGTCCCGGAAGCATCCATCGTGGCCCTGGGTCGATCGCTCACGGCCTGGCACGCGACGCACGGCTACTGCTCGAAGTGCGGTGCTCAGACGTCGATGGCCGAGGCGGGCCACGCCAGGCGCTGCACTGACGTCCAGTGCGGCACGGTCCAGTTTCCGCGCACCGACCCCGTCGTGATCATGCTCATCCACCGCGAAGGACTCTGCCTTCTGGGTCGCGCGATCCGGACCCGCAGATATCCCCCGGGGCTGCATTCGTGCCTGGCCGGATACGTCGAGCCCGGGGAGTCGATCGAAGAGGCGGTACGCCGGGAGACGTGGGAGGAAGCCGGATTGAAAGTCGGCCAGGTCCGGTATCACTCGTCTCAGCCCTGGCCGTTCCCGTCGACCCTGATGATCGGATGCTTCGCGGAAGCGCTTCCGGGAGAGGCTCGGATTGATGCCAGCGAGCTCGAGAGCGTTCGGTGGTTCACACTGGTGGAACTGCGAGAGGCCGTGGAGCGTTGGGACGAAGCCCGGGCACTTCGCGTGCCCCCGCCCCTCACGATCGCTCACCAGTTGGCCCGGGCCTGGCTGCTCGAGCGCTCCGGCTGAGAGCGACATTGGCCCTCCAGGATTCGAACCTGGATTACCGGCTCCAAAGGCCGGGGTCTTGCCATTAGACGAAGGGCCAGCGTCCTCCTCCGTGCGTGATCGGACCGCATGTGGGAGGCGCTTCGATAATCGACCCGGTCCGGCAGAGCGTCAACCCGGCGGCTCGGCCGGCCCAAGGGTCCGCGTTCGGATTGTCGAAAGTCCGTCCACTCCGTCGAACGCCCGCGCCGCTTGATCCAGGGCGACCCGGTCCTGGAAGACTCCCGCCACACACGATCCACTGCCGCACAGAATCGCGATGGTCGCTCCACGATCCGCGAGCGCGTCGCGTATTTCGGCGAGTTCAGGGTGCCTGCGAAACACGGGTTCTTCCAGGTCGTTCACCGCCAGGCGTTCGAGCGCCGCCCCAATCGACAGTTCGGCCGGCCCCGGGTGCAGGCACGGCCCCGGCGGTGACGCCAGGCCGGCGGTCCGGTCCTCCGCAAGCCACCCGTAGGCCTCTCCAGCCCCGATGGGGTAGCCAGGCACCACGATCAGGACTGGCCGGGAGGACGGGGCTTCGAGCGGGAGCATGCGCCGACCCCGCTCCCAGGCCAGGGCCATCGGGGCATCGCACAGACCGAACGGGACGTCGCTGCCGAGTTCGCCGGCCAGCCGCAGGAGAGCGGAACCGTCGAGCGGCCGTCCCCAGAGTTCGTTGAGTCCCCTGAGAACAGCGGCGGCATCCGCGCTGCCGCCGCCCAGCCCCGCACCCGCGGGCACCCTTTTGGCGAGACGGATCCGCGTACCGCCCTCGCGCCCGACGTGCCCGTGTAGCGCTTCGGCCGCTCGCCAGCAGAGGTTGCGGTGATCCGCGGGGACGGAGGCGTCGCCGGTCACCTCCAGGTGAATTCCCGGCTCCAGGGTGGTTTCGAGCTCGACTCGATCGGCCAGTTCCAGCCGCAGCAGAATCGTCTCCACCGAATGAAATCCGCTATCTTCCCTCGCCAGCACACGCAGTGAGGCGTTCAGCTTGGCGTGCGCTGGGAGGACCAGCGCTTCCGGGAAAGCATCAGTCATCATCCACCGCCGCCTCGACGATTTCCTCGGAGTGACCCATTTCCGACCACGAGAGCCCGAAGCGGCGGATGTACCACAGGCCCAGGAGCGTCACCGGTATGAACGTGAGGATGTGGTAGCTCGTGGCGAAGCTGACCATGTCGGTAACCCCGACATCGTAGACGCCGAGACCGAGGCGCGTGGCGGCTTCGAACACACCGAAGAAGCCGGGACTTGACGGAGCGGCCACGGCAAAGGCGATCACGCTCTGGAGGAAGATGGACCCTGTGAGGCCGGGCTCCGTGATGTCAAAGGCCAGGAGTCCAAGCCAGATGGAAACCGAGAGATTGAGCCATACGACCACCGACCAGCCCAGGGCCTTGGCAAACGTCGTGGTATCGTTCAGGGCGCCCAGCCCGGCAAGGAAGCCGGCCACGAGGCGTGTCGCCCGCTGACTCAGCGCCGGCTTCAGCAGGCGGCCGAATGTTCGCTCGAAAAGGCGGACCGCCCGGTCGGAATTGCGAGCCGCCAGCCACAGCAGGAAGAACGCGAGCACGAAGGCGATTGCCCCGATGTTCGCCGTCCGCCGCACCACCAGCGCAGTCGACCCTTCGCCCAGCGGAAAGCCCGGAAGCGAGATCATCGCGAACAGGAAGAACGCGAGGACCAGGCCATCGAAGATCCGCTCCGCCACCAGAGATGCGACGGACGCTCCAATGTTCAACCCCTCGGTGCGCGACAGCGCGTACGCCCTGGCAAATTCTCCAAGCCGCGCCGGAAGCAGGTTGTTGACCGCGAAACCGATGCACGTCGCCCCGAACCTGGGAACGAAGCGCGAATCCGGATGAGAAGGGCTGAGCAGGACACGCCACCGGAGGGCCCTCAGGACGAAGCTGAACGTCGCGACGACCACGGCCCCGGCAAGGAGCCACGGATCCGCCTCGCGAACCCGCTGCCACACTTCGGGGACCGATACGTCCCTGAGGACCCACCACAGCAGCAGCACCGTGATTGAAAGACCGAGCACCGACTTCCACGCATGACCACGCATGGTCAGCTCCCCGAGGCCCGCAGGAGAAGCTCCTTCATCTCGCGTACGGACCTCTCGATGCCGACGAGCACCGACCGGCTGACCACGGAGTGGCCGATATTCAGTTCCTCGCAACCGGGAATGGCGGCGACCGGCATCACGTTCTCGTACGTCAGTCCGTGACCGGCATGCACCGCGAGGCCCAGCTCGCGCGCCAGTTCTGTAGCTTCGTGGAGCCGTTCGAGCTGCTCGGTGATCGCGTGGGCGTCACGGGCGTTGGCGTACTCTCCCGTGTGCAGCTCGACGGCTGTCGGGCCGAGATCCGCCGACCGCCGCACCACCTCGGGTTCGGGATCGATGAACAGGGACGTGCGAATGTCGGCGGCATGCAGCCGCTCCAGGGCGCTCCGGATGCCCTCGGCAGCCGATCCGCCCACATCGAGGCCACCCTCGGTCGTGACTTCCTGCCTCTTCTCGGGCACCAGCGTCGCCTGATGAGGCCGCCAGGCCTCGGCAAGCTCCAGGATCCCCTCCGTGACCGCCAGCTCCAGATTGATCGGAGTACGGGCGGTGCGCATGAGGAGATCGACGTCCCGATCCTGGATGTGCCTTCGGTCTTCGCGCAGGTGCACGGTGATCCCGTCCGCGCCGCCCAGCTCGGCCAGTACGGCCGCCCGGACCGGGTCAGGCTCGTCCGTCCGGCGTGCCTGCCGCACGGTGGCCACATGATCGACGTTGATGTAAAGCCGCATGGAAAACTCGCTTCAGCTGGTGCCAACAACCCGGTCCGGTCGCGTTACGATACTGCGGGCCGCGGGGCCGGTCGAGAGCGCCCCTCACTCCGAATCGAGGTACTGAACCACGACACCAGGATTCCGGCGCCACCGACCCAGTGTGGCCACCGGCACCCTGGCCCGGAGGACCACCTTCATGTCCCGGTCCATTCGCTCGAGGACCTCTGCGTCCTGGTACACCTCCGAGAGTGTCTTTCCATCCGTGACCGGGATTTCCAACAGGACCGTGGGCCTGAGCTGCCGCAGTCTGTGGAGAAGCTCCCCTTTCAGCGGCTCAAGACCGCCTGGCTCGATCACCGAAGTGAACACGTTCTCGGACCACTCCACGGAGACTCGCCCGCGCAGAGCTTCTTCCTCGACGTGCGTCAACTGATCCGTCTTGTTGAACACCATCAAGGTGCCCGTCTCCGGTATCTCGAGGTCCGCCAGGACTTGCTGCACGGCCTCGACCTGGTGATCCCAGCCCGGAGCCGAGGCATCCACCACGTGTACCAGCAGATCCGCCTCGCGGGCCTCTTCCAGTGTGGCCCGAAACGATGCGACCAGGTGGTGCGGGAGCTTGCGGATGAAACCGACGGTATCGGTGACCAGCGCCCGGTAGCCGGCGTCCAGTTCCACCGCCCGCGTCGCCGAGTCCAGGGTGGCGAACAACCGGTCCTCCACGAACAGGTCGGCCCCCGAAAGCGCCCGGAGAATCGACGACTTGCCCGCATTCGTGTAACCCACGAGCGCCACCCGAAACTCCGCGCTCCTGCCGCGCCGGCGTGTATCGCGCGAACGGGAGATGTGCTCGAGCTCCTGCCGCAGGCGACTGATCCGGCGGTCCATCATCCGGCGGTCCGTCTCCAGCTGCGTCTCGCCCGGGCCTCGCATGCCGATCCCGCCCTGGATTCGCGACAGATGGGTCCACATCCGCTTCAGGCGGGACCGCATGTACTGAAGCTGGGCCAGCTCCACCTGCAGACTTGCCTCCGCCGTACGGGCACGAAGCGCGAATATGTCCAGGATCAGCTCGGTTCGGTCCATCACCCGCCGTCCGAGAGCCTTCTCGAGGGCAGACCCCTGCGCCGGGCTCAGGTCCTCGTCGAAGATCACGAGGCTGGCGTCGGTCTGATCGGCCAGAACACGAAGTTCCTCCGCCTTGCCGCGTCCGATGTAGAGGGCCGGGTGAGGCGCATCGAGTCGCTGGATCAGCGTTCCCGCCACCTCGGCGCCCGCCGTATCCGCCAGGCGCTCGAGCTCCTCGAGGTGCTCGTCGACCAGCGCCTCGGGTTCGTTGGCTCGGGGCGCCCCCACCAGGACCACCCGCTCGACCGGCTGCTGAATCTCGATCAGGTCAGCCGTCGGTCCCCCCCAGCTCCTGATCGCCGGACGCTCCGGCAGCCGAGCGCAACTGGCGGGCGCGGTCGAGTCTCCGCGCGATATCGGGCTCCCTGCCCTCTTCTCCGGGCTCGTAGAATCGGGCTCCCGCGAGGGATTCGGGAAGGTAGGTCTGCGCCGCGACTCCACCGTCGGCGTCCGGGTCGTATCGATACCCGGCTCCGTAGCCCAGGTCCTTCATCAGCGGTGTCGGAGCGTTTCGGATGTGCAGAGGCACACCCTCGGCCGGGGTCTCACGTGCGCTCTTCATCGCGGCGCCAAAACCCCTGTACAGGCGATTCGACTTGGGGGCAGCCGCCAGGTAGGCAGTGACTTCGGCCAGCGCGAGGTCACCTTCCGGAGACCCGAGGAAGTGATACGCATCCCGGGCCGCCACGGCGACCTGCAGGGCAGCGGGATCGGCCAGGCCAATGTCTTCGACCGCCATGCGCACCAGGCGGCGTGCGAGGTACATCGGATCCTCGCCGCCGTCCAGCATGCGGGCCAGCCAGTACAGTGCCCCATCCGCATCCGAGCCGCGCACGGACTTGTGGAGGGCCGAGATCAGGTTGTAGTGCTCCTCGCCGGACTTGTCGTACCGGGCAAAGCGGCGTTGAAGTGCGGATTCGATGTGGTGAAGACCGATGGTCTCTCCATCTCCCACCAGGTGAGCCGCCGTTTCCAGGGCATTGAGCGCGCGGCGAGCGTCCCCGTCGGCGGAATCCGCCAGCCGGTCGAGCGCTTCATCTTCGATCTCCAGAGCCCGCTCTCCGAGGCCTCTCTCGCGATCCGACAACGCGCGCCGAGACAGGTCCGCCACCGTATCCCTTCCAAGGGGCTCCAGGACGAACACCCGGGTCCGGCTGAGCAGGGGCCCGACGACTTCGAAGCTGGGATTCTCGGTCGTGGCCCCGATCAACGTGATGGTCCCGGCCTCGACGTGGGGGAGAAACGCGTCCTGCTGCGACTTGTTGAACCGGTGAATCTCGTCCACGAACAGGATCGTGTCCTGGCCCGTGGCCCGCGTGCGCTCCGCCGCCTGCTCGATGAGTTCGCGAACCCGCGCAATCCCCTCCGTGACCGCCGAGAAGGGCTCGAACCGGGCGCCGGTGCGGCGCGCCACGATGCCCGCGAGCGTGGTCTTCCCGCACCCGGGAGGCCCCCAGAGGATCAGACTGGGGACCCGGTCCCGTTCGATCAGCTCGCGCAGAGCGGCTCCTTCTCCCACCAGGGCGGGCTGCCCCAGGAATTCGTCGATCGACCGCGGGCGCATGCGTGCCGCGAGCGGGGCTCCTGTATCGGCCACCAGAGTGTCGCGAGCGGGACGTCCCACGTCGGGGCCGAACAGATCCGGCTCCCTGCTCATTCCTTCATACCGCCTTCAAGGCTGTCCAGTCCGCCCAACTCGATGAGTTCCCGGGCACTTTCGAGAAGCACGTCCCGGTCGTTCCGCTCCGGCGCCTCGATCACCTGGGCCAGCAACTCCTCGAGCATCAATCCGACAAGGGGGCCGCTGGGGAGGCCGAGCGCCAGCAGATCAGTTCCGTCCAGGGCCAGTTGGCCGACCGTGACGGGTGAGCCCTCCACGATCTCGTCGTGCACCCTCCCCCAGGTGTACACCAGCGCCCGCTGACCATCATCAGAACCGGCGGCTCGAGCGGCTGCGAAGTGAAGTCGGAACAGGTCTCGAGAGAACTCGGTTCCCGCTGTGTGAAGCCACTCGCGAATGCTCGCGGATCCGTCCGCCGGGTGGACCAGCGGCAGGTAGTGTGCGACGAGGTGCGTGCCGCGCCGGATCTCCGCATTGGAGAACTTGAGGCGTCGCAGCAGGGCCTCGGCCCTCTTCACCGCCTCCTCCTGCTCCCCGCCCGCGCAGAGCGACAACCGCACCACGCGAAGGAACACCCGATGCGGTTTGAGTGCATCGATCGCCGCCAGCGCCTCGGTCCACCCGCGCCCCGACGCAGCCGGCGCAATCTCCTGGTACCAGCCGTCGAGGGCACCGAACTCCGCGTACATCTGGAGCGATCGTGATGGCACGTCCCCGGACAGAACCTTCAGCATCTCCTCGCGCACGCGCTCAGCTGAGAGACGGTCGAGGTGAACCACCGCCTCCCGAAGAGAGGACAGGGTCTCCGGTTCGATCGCCAGGTCATATGCGCCCGCAAAGCGGAAAGCACGCAGGACGCGCAGGTAGTCCTCCGCAAAGCGGCCGGACGGCTCCCCCACGGCCCGCAGTACGCCGGCCTTCAGGTCGTCGATGCCCTGGTACGGATCCCGCAGTTCCTTTGTCGCCGGCCTCCACGCGATCGAGTTGATCGTGAAGTCCCGGCGCGCCAGGTCGTCCTCTATCTCGGTGGCAAATTCGACGACCGCGTGCCGGCCATCCGTCTCGACGTCGAGGCGGAAGGTGGTCACCTCGTACATGGAGTCGTCCTGCCCGACAACGCCTACCGTTCCGTGATCCAGCCCGAGGGGAACCGTTCTCTGGAACAGCTCTCGCACTTCTTCCGGGCGGGCGTCCGTCGCGAGATCCCAGTCTGCCCGGGGACGCTCGAGGATCGCGTCCCGGATGGCTCCACCGACGGCCCACGCCTGACATCCGGCGCTCTCGAGCCGCTCGGCGATCTGCAGGAACGCGGCTGGCGGATGGAAGACCTGCCGGTCAATCACTCGGGCTCCTGCGCAAACCACTCGTCGACCAGGTCAGCCACCGCATGCTCGATCGCCAACTGCAGCTCCTGGACGGCTGCCGAGCCATCGGCAGGCACCCGGATCGCCAGGTCGACGAGAGGCGCCAGCTGGCCGCCGTCTCGATCGAGAAGGGCCACCGTGGTGACCCCGATTTCCGAGGCGACGCGCGCGGCCTGGATGAGGTTGGGGGAATTGCCGCTCGTGGAGTGGAGTACCAGGAGGTCGCCCGCACGCCCATGTGCCTCCACCAGTCGGGCGAACACCCTTTCATAGCCGAAGTCGTTCGCCGCCGCGCTCAGGGT
>Ga0272441_10004112_pt1 | contig 26785 bp, 26 predicted proteins | sample SSMProp6N_FD_193582 | JGI IMG/M metagenome (GOLD analysis project Ga0272441, IMG submission 193582) | Marine sediment archaeal communities from Little Sippewissett salt marsh, Falmouth, MA, United States - SSM-Prop-6N | ecosystem: Environmental > Aquatic > Marine > Wetlands > Sediment ... | reverse complement strand
CTGGCTTCTATGGCCAGGCCCCGGGGGATGAGGTAATTTCTCGCATAGCCGTCTGACACCTTCACCGTATCTCCCATGGCGCCCAGAGACTCGACCGTCTCTTTTAAAATGATTTTCATTACTAGCCTCCTCTTTATTTTACCTTGTCCAGTTTCCTGAAATTGACCCAGACATCGATGAGCCCCAGTCCTATGATCAGGACGAGCAGCACCTGTTGTACAAAGATCAGAATATAGGCAACAGTCTTCAGGAACCAGGGCAGATTCTTTTTTTCAAAGAAAAAGTTTACAATGGACAACCCCTGCATCATGTAGGCAAAGAGCAGGATTATCAATATATTAACGCTCAAAATCCGTATCATGGTGACGGGAATGAAGAGCAATACCCCCGCTGCGATGACCAGCCATATCACCTTGTCGGGGATCTTCCAGTGGGAGAGGTTTCCGAAGTCGGGATACCACATCCCCTTGCGCACAAACATCAGTTTTCCGATCAGTATGTTCACCCATACAAAGAATGACATGCCGACGAGAAAGAAAGACGGTACCAGTCTGGTAAGGACCCCTGCAATCTGTCCCGCATTACTCCTGATCAGGTCCAGCTGTTCCGGTGAGGTCCCCAGCCGGGCATAGGCCTCTATGTTGGCCTGCACCATGCCGGCGATGGCGATCTCGATGAGATGCCACGGCGCCGTGCCCTCGGTCAGGCTGTAGTAGAAGAGGGCGCACAGTCCCATTGCGGCCAGTGCCGCTACCGAGTAGATAATGGTCCGTTCTATGGAAAGATTTTTCCGCAATACCTCGGAAAGAACGGGACCCAGGGCACCGAGCAGGACAACATGCATGACGCTGACATAGAGGTTCATCACCTTCAGGGCGAGCATCATGATGATAAGGGACAACAGAAAAACGAGCAGTCCCTGCATCCTGCCCAGTCGGGAATAGTAATAGAGCAGCGGTATCGGTGCCAGTACCGCGCCAAAGGTACTTGCTATCGATAGTGTTGTGACTGCAATAAAAACGAGTGAGGTTAAGGCGACAGCTAAGAAAAACTCTCTATGCAATGGCAGTACCATCTGTTTCTTCTTCCAGAGTTACTCAAGTATGCCTTAAACCGGCAGTGAGTCTTGTTAGCCTTCAGTAACTGCATAGGGCAACAGTGCCAGGGTCCGTGCCCTCTTGATGGCTACCGTCAGTTCCCGCTGATGCTTGGCACAGCACCCGTTGATCCTCCTCGGCGTGATCTTGCCCCTCTCTGTCAGGAAGAATCGCAGGCTGTCTGCGTTCTTGTAGTCTATCTTCAGGCTCGAGTCCGCGCAGAACCTGCAAACCTTCCGCCTGTGGAAAAACCTTCTTCTCGGCCTCGATGAACTGTGTGTATATGCCATGGTTATTGTTCTCCTGTCTCTTTTTCTGAAGGTTCACTGGGGGGTTCTTCGGTGTCTTCCCGGGGCTTCTCTGCCTCTTCAGCTGCCGGTTTTTCCGGTTCCGTGACTGCCTCAGCTACCGGTTCTTCCGGTTCCGTAACTGCCTCAACTGCCGGTTCTTCCGGTTCCGTTGCTGCGTCGCCTGCCGGTTCTTCAGGTTTTTCTTCAGCGGGAGGAACTGCGGGGGGGGCCTCTTTCTGTCTCGTCTCTTCTATCTCACGATCCAGTGCATCGGCATCGACATGGTCGCTCAGCTTTACCGACTGATATCGCAGGATCTTGTCATCGATCTTGAAATTTCTTTCCAGTTCCTGAATGATCTTGTTTTCTCCGCCAAAATCGACGAGGGTGTAGAACCCCTCTCTTTTCTTTCTGATATAATAGGCCAGCCTTCGTTTGCCCCATTTACTGACCTTGACGATTTTGCCGTCCAGTGCGGTGATGATCGATGTGTACTTTTCAATCACGCCGTCCGTTTCGTCTGCCGACAGGTCGGCGAGAGAAATAAATACTACCTCATACCTTTTCAAAATACTACCTCCTTACGGGTCTGAAGCCCGGATACGGGACCCGGGCAAGGAGTCCCTTGTTAAGTTTGGTTAAAGTCGCTATCCTTATAATATACCGTCATGGAAATCAATATATTTTTCCAGGAATCAGTGAAAATCATACACCATTGTTCTCGCCGATGTCAACCATTTCTCCCTCATCGGCCCGAGACGGGATGCCTGTAACTGGTGAGAATTACAATCTTATGGAGAAGCTCGCGTCGGGCTGTGATCCATACAACCCGGTAGTCGATCGTCCCGAAGATATCCTGTCGGTGCAGGCCCTCCTGGGCACCCCGCAACATCGGGGACGGGGCTATTTGTCGACCTTATATTCCGTCGTTGCCTTGTATCCGGCCTCTTCGAAGGTACGCAACAGTTCTTTCGTGTCGTCCGTATTGACCCTGATGACGGCCGTTCGCTTTTCAGGGTTTCCCTTTTTCATGGCGGAGACGATGGACATGATGGTCAGTCCCATGTCATTGATTATGCGAGTTATCTTGGCTATTTCACCCATCGTGCTTGACAGGGTAAGCTGGACGCGGGAACTCGTCGTGTCCATCCCGACGAATTCGAGGAGTATATCGAGGAGATCACAGGTGGTGATGATGCCCACGGGTTCGTCGTTTACCACCACGGGCAGGCTGTTGACGCGTTTTTCATTGATGAGCTTTGCAGCGGCCTCAATGGTCGTGCCCGGTGTGACGGTGACGACCTTTTTCGTCATGATGTTCTCGACCTTGACTTCCGAGAGGAGATAGTTCAATTCGTGGGTTGAGAGGGTGCTCGCCGGTGAGGGCGAGTTCTCGCGTATATCTCTGTCGGTGATGATGCCGACGAGTTTGCCATGTTGGACCACGGGGAGCTGATCGATGTCGTGTTTCGCGAACAGGTTTCTCACCTTGAGAATGTCTGCGTCCTTGTCTACCGTGACAAGGTTTCTCGTCATTCTGTTTCCAACAAACATAGTGAAACCTCCCGATTACTTTGTTTAAGAAGCGGTACTCCGTGCCATCTTGCGTGTCTTTTTTTTCAGTCTGTTTATCCGTCTCTTCAGTCGGTCAACGGCAACCTTGTCCTTCTGCTCACGATATTCCTCCCGTTTTCCCTTGAGGAGTTGTATCTTTTCCTTTATCGTGGCAATGGTCTCGACAGACGGGGGCGCTTTCTTTTGGGGAGCCTTTGCTTTCGTCTCTTTCGCTGGAGTTTCTCTGATAGCTTGCATGGCGGCAATCAGTTCGTCCTTTTTCATGGCGCTGATGCCCTCGATGCCTTCCATGTCGCGTGCCATTTCCCTCAGTTGCTTCACCGTGTATTTTTCCAATGGTTTTTCATCTGTCATGCTGTTTCCCCTTCCTGCAGTGCTATTTACCTATTGAAAAATTTGTAGTATTTTTATAGCACAGCGTAATTGGAAAAATCAAATCGAATTGAACTGCATGGCGAGCGCATGCCCGCCGCGTGCGGCGGGGGTGGCGAGTGAATACAAAACAACAACGTACTAAACGATCGGAGATACCCCGCGACTTGTTGCGGGGAACTTCAAAAGACGACGGGAAATGGACAGAAGACAATTGACAGCGTCACTGAAAAGAGAGATCCGCTCCCGGTTACCCCACGTATCCTGCCGGGACAGCCATGCGATCATGAGAGATCTGGATCGCATACAGGCGGGGGAACAGAGGGGGTTGCCGCGGGAGAACATTATGAAGAGATTGCAGAACCTTGAAGGCCGGGTAATGCGATCCCGCCGGCGTTGTGAAAAACGCAGGGCCGCCTGCCCGCCCATCACATACCCCGACAATCTCCCCATCACGGCAAAGAGGGACGAGATCGTTGCCGCCATAGAAAACCACCAGGTGGTCATCATCGTCGGTGAGACCGGTTCGGGGAAGACCACACAGATCCCCAAGATGTGTATCGAGGCGGGAAGGGGGGTCCGGGGCATGATCGGCTGCACCCAGCCCCGGAGGATTGCCGCCCTCACCGTGACGGAGCGGGTCGCCGAGGAGATGGGTGAGGATGTGGGGCGGTCCGTGGGGTACAAGATACGCTTCGACGACAGGACGAGTTATCACAATTACATCCAGTTCATGACCGACGGCATCCTCCTCATGGAGACCCAGTCCGATCCCTATCTGAACCACTACGACACGATCATCGTCGATGAGGCCCATGAACGGAGCATCAATATAGATTTCATCCTGGGCATACTGAAGGGGCTCATGCGAAAGAGGCGTGATCTCAAACTGATCATTACCTCCGCCACGATAGACCCCGGGAAATTTTCCCGGGCCTTCGGTGATGCCCCCATCATCGAGGTATCGGGACGCATGTACCCCGTCGAGGTCAGATACCTTCCGCCGGAAGGGGAAGCGGTGAACGGGGGGGAGGTGAGCTATGTCGAAGCCGCCGTCGATGCCGTCGGTGTGCTGAAAGGAGAAGGGGGCGAGGGGGACATCCTGGTCTTCATGCCCACGGAACAGGACATCAGGGAGACCTGCGATCTCCTCAGGGGGAAGAAATACCGGAACACCGCCGTCCTTCCCCTCTTTGGCCGTCTCTCATCGGCCGAGCAGCGGCGCGTCTTTCGACCGGTGACGGGGCAGAAGATCATCGTCGCCACCAATGTGGCGGAGACGTCCATAACCGTTCCCGGTATCCGCTATGTCGTCGATACGGGCCTGGCACGGATCTCGGAGTACAACCCCGGCACGAGGACGAAGAGACTCCCCGTGAAGGCCATCGCCCGGAGCAGTGCCGATCAGAGAAAGGGGCGCTGCGGCCGTGTGCAGCGAGGTATCTGTCTGCGTCTCTATGGAGAGGCCGATTATGAGAGCCGCCCCCCCTTTACGCCCCCCGAAATCCTTCGTTCCAATCTGGCGGAGGTCATCCTGCGGATGATTTCTCTCGGCATCGGAACGATATCGTCCTTCCCCTTCATCGATCCCCCCAGCCCCCGGGCCGTCAGAGACGGCTTTTCCCTGCTGATAGAGCTGGAGGCCATCAGGGACGGGGGGAAGCGGGAGAAGGGAACGTATGTACTCACCGCAAAGGGGGAGGTGATGGCGCGGCTCCCCATCGACCCCCGGATATCGCGGATGGTCATGGAGGCGGAACAGGAGGGGTGTATCGATGAGATCATCGTCATTGCCGCGGCGCTGTCCATCCAGGACCCCCGCGAGAGACCTGCCGACAGGGAAGCGACGGCCGACGCGATGCACAAACCCTTCATCAATCAGTCCTCGGATTTTATCACGCTCCTCACCATATGGGATCGATACAACGACGTCTGGAAGGCCACCAGATCGCAGAACGCCCTGCGACGATTCTGCCGGGAGCATTTCCTCTCCTACCGGCGGATGAGGGAGTGGCGCGACGTCCATGAGCAGATCGGGACGATCATCACGGAGGATATGAAGGGACGAAGGCGGAAACGGCGCCCTCCCCGCCTCCAGGGAGAGGCCCTCTATGCGGCCATACACAAGGCGATCCTCAGCGGCTACCTGTCCAATATCGGCCTCAAGAAAGAGAAGAACATCTACGGGGGGACCAAGGGGAGGGAATTCATGCTCTTCCCCGGATCGGGCATCTTCAACAGGGGCGGGGAGTGGATCGTCGCGGCGGAGACGGTGGAGACGTCGAGGCTCTTCGCCAGGACGGCCGCCGTCATCAGCAGTGAATGGCTCGAGGAGGTGGGGGGCGATCTCTGCCGGTCCACCTATGCGGAACCGCACTGGGAGAAAGAGCGGGGCGAAGTGGTGGCCTCCGAGAAGGTGACGCTCTGGGGTCTTACCATCCTGTCGGGGAGGCGCGTCTCCTTTGGTCCCATCGATCCGGAGGAGGCCACGAAGATATTTATCAGGAGCGCCCTCGTCGACGGCGATGTGAAGCGGCCTCCGCCCTTTCTGGTCCATAACCGGAGACTCGTCGAAGAGATCGCCTCCATGGAGGACAAGGTGAGGCGGCGGAACATCCTCGCCGATGAGACCGCCCAGGCTGCCTTCTATGAGGCACGGCTGGGCGGGGTCTACGACATCAGGACCCTCAATCGCATGATAAAGGGAAAGGGACAGGACCGCTTTCTGCGGATGACGCGAGATGACATACTGCAGTATCACCCGAGAGAGGAACTTGCCCTCTTCCCCGACGAGATCACACTGGGCAACACCTGTCTCCCCTGCACCTACCACTTCGAACCGGGGGAAGGAGACGACGGCGTCACCGTCACGGTGCCTGCAGGACTGGTGTCGTCGGTACCGCTGCAGTCGGCCGATCTCAAGGTCCCCGGTTTTCTCAGGGAAAAGATCACGGCACTGATCAAGGGGCTCCCCAAGGAATACCGGCGACCACTGGTCCCCATCCCGGGCACCGTCGATGTCATCATGCGGGACATGGGGGGCGAAGAGGACTCGCTCCTCTCCGATATGGGACGCTTCATCTACGAGCGGTGGGGTATCGCTGTCCCGGCCACGGCATGGCCCATCGGTACGCTGCCCGACCATCTCAGGATCCGCTTTTCCGTCATCGATGCCCGGGGGAGGGAGATCGGGTCCGGCCGCGATATTGCCCGACTGCAGGAGGGGTCCGCCAACCTCACTGAATCATCGGGACTCAGGCGAGAGAAGGCACGGCATGAACGGACGGGGCTGACACGGTGGGACTTCGGTGATCTCCCCGATGCGATCGACCTGACGGGAAAGCGGGGGATGAGCGTCACGGCATATCCGGCGCTGGAGGCGGGTGACGGGTCCGTGGGCATCCGGCTCTTCACCGACCGGGCCGAGGCCGCTGCAGTCCACCGGCAGGGCGTCAGGGCACTCTATGAGATGCACCTGAAGAAGGAGATGAGGTTCCTGAAAAAGGGTCTCCTGCCGGTGGGAAACACCGCTCCCCTGACGGCCTATTTCGGGGGCGCGCAGCATATTCAGCAGGCCGTCTACGATCGAACGATGACACTCCTCTTCGACGGTAATGTCCGGAGGCAGGAGGAATTCTTCGGGCAGATCGAAACGATACGGCCCGTCATGTATACGACGGGACAGGATATCCTCAGCGAGATCGAACCGGTCCTTACCGCCTATCACGAGACCCGATCGGCCATCGCCGGACTGGAAGCAGCGAGCCGTGCCAACCGGACGCACCTCCTCTTCCTGAAAGGGATGAGGAAGGAACTGGATCTCCTCGTTCCCCGGAACTTCATTGAAATCTACGACAACGAAGGGCTCAGTCACCTGCCGCGATACATGAAGGCCGTCACGATCCGTGCAGAGCGGGGCGTGGTCCACCTGGAAAAGGACCGGTCACGCGCTGAACAGGTCAGGGAATTTGCCGATGGCCTGGCCACATTGACGGCGGATCTGCCCCCCTATTCATCGGATGAGAAGCGGAAGGCCCTGAAGGACCTGTCGCGGATGATAGAGGAATACAAGGTCTCCGTCTTCGCCCAGGAGCTGAAGACGGCCTTTCCCGTGTCTCCCAAGCGGCTCAGGGAAAAGATAAAAGAAATTGAGAGGATAGTCTGAATTGTTATTGACTTAAGCGGGCCAAAGTGATAGGGAAAGTTGCCTCGTGCACGTGAGGTGCAGAGAGTGTCCATACCATACCGCAAGACAGGATAAAGGGAGATGCTTGATACACGGTTCGTCAGAGAACACATCGATTTTGTGCAGGAAAAAATGGCCCAGCGGGGCCAGGATATCGATCTGGGGCGCTTCGCCCGGCTCGATCGGGAACGCAGGGATATACTGAAAGAGGTCGAGACACTCCGGGGCGAGCGGAATACCGTCTCAAAAGAGATCGGCCGGAGAAAGAAAGAGAAGGAGGACGCGTCGGACCTGATCTCCGAGATGGGACGGGTGTCGGCGCGCATCAGGGAACTGGACGAATCGCTGAAAGAGACGGAGGAGCGCTTCGATGCATTTCTCCTGACCATCCCCAACATCCCCCACGAGTCGGTCGTCGCCGGAACCGATTCGGCCGATAACCCCGTAGTGAGGACATGGGGAGACAGGCCGGTCTTTCCCTTCGAACCGAGACCCCACTGGGAGACGGGGGAATCGCTGGGGATTCTCGATTTCGCCGGGGGAGCGAAGATCGCCGGCGCGCGGTTCACCCTCTACCGGGGCCTCGGGGCGAGACTGGAACGGGCGCTCATCAACTTCATGCTCGATCTCCATACGACGGAACACGGCTACACGGAGATCCTTCCCCCCTTCATGGTCAACAGTGACAGTATGCGGGGGACGGGACAGCTCCCCAAGTTCGAGGAAGACCTCTTCAAGATCACCGGGACCGATTACTACCTCATACCGACGGCGGAGGTGCCCGTGACCAACATACACCGGGAAGATGTCGTCGATGAAGGAGACCTGCCCCTCTACTACGTTGCCTATACCCCCTGCTTTCGCGCCGAGGCGGGATCCTACGGGAAAGACACGCGCGGGCTGATACGGCAGCACCAGTTCAACAAGGTGGAACTGGTGAAATTCGCGCGGCCCGATACCTCCTATGATGAACTGGAGCGGCTGACGGCCGATGCCGAAGAGGTACTGAAACGGCTGAAGATCCATTTCCGCACCGTCGATCTCTGCGGCGGAGATCTCGGATTTTCATCGGCCAAGACCTACGACATCGAGGCCTGGATGCCGGGACAGGACGCCTACCGAGAGATCTCGTCGTGCAGTAACTTTGAGGATTTTCAGGCACGCAGGGCGGCTATCAGATTCCGCAGAGAAGACAGCGGCAAGGTGGAATTCGTCCACACGCTCAACGGATCGGGCCTCGCCGTGGGGCGCACCGTCGTGGCCATCCTGGAAAATTACCAGCAGGAGGACGGCGGTGTAAAAATTCCCGAGGCCCTCATTCCCTATATGAATGGTGTTGACAGAATTGCGCCGCCGGTGTAATAGTATCGCCCTGCTTATTTGAAATTTTTTGTATGTCTGTATTGTCGGAGGGATGGCCGAGAGGTCGAAGGCGGCGGTCTTGAAAACCGTTAACCGAAAGGTTCGCGGGTTCGAATCCTGCTCCCTCCGCCATGATACACCGATAGATGTCGTGGAGAGATGGCTGAGTGGCTGAAAGCGATCGCCTGCTAAGCGATTGTACGACCCAAAAGTTGTACCGGGGGTTCGAATCCCCCTCTCTCCGCCATTGCTATATGCGCCCATGGCTCAGCTGGATAGAGCGTCGGACTACGAATCCGAAGGTCGAAGGTTCGAATCCTTCTGGGCGTACCAGTAAAATCAGGGGGTTAGCCGATGTTGGTTAACCCCTCTTTTATTTTGTGCTACCCTATAGCTACCCTAAAACGAAAAAAGGCGGATGTTTTGGCGCCCGATCCGGTTCCTAGTTGTCTTTTCTATTTTAAATAGGCGTGGATGGTGGATTTGGATTCTCTGAGGTAATTTATTGATATTATATTTCTATTTGTTCTTATATTATGGCCATCCTATACCGTCAGCAATACCCAATAGAACATCTATATATTTATCAAGCCATTCTTTTATCTTCTTATCTGATTCTTTCCTAGCCTGTTTTTTTTTCTCTGCTTCTGTACTGGCTTTTTCTTCTTGGGATATTTGTGCTTTCTGTTCCTGAACTATGGCGGTATTTGATTCTGACTTAGTGACTGTCTGTGTGGCGGTGCAGCCAGCAAGGAAAATCAATGTAACGGCAATGATGAAAAAGCGTTTCATGAAATCTCCTTAATTTAGTTACCCCCACATGGTAATAGATTGAAAGGACATGCATATTTTACACCCGCTATAATCATAATGCAATGGCCTGATTATGGTTGTAATCCTTTTTCATTTTCGCTAGGCAATATCGAAAATGTTGTCTTTTACCCTCCTAATTGATATTTACTGTTTCCGGTTCTAAAAGTTCCGGGTGTTTTGCAAGGTGCCTCTTTTCAAAGTCAGTCAATAAACCATGCCTGTCAAGATAAGCTGCTTCTGATTCGAAGCAAGGCGAATTATCCGGATCAATCGCCTTGCCTTTGAAATGACCTTCTTTGTATTTCGTGCCGATGGGATTTCCATTAATATCCTTTGCCCTTCCGTTGTAATAATCTTCATCGAATTTACTAATCCAGCCCGTGGGAATGCCTTTGTCAAAGTGGGGGACATAGGCCAACACTTCATAATTAGGTGTTCCGGTCCCGCCGATCCTTTGCCGTGGTTCAGGAAAGAGACCGTGGAAATAGCAACCTTGAAAAGGGTCATCCCACCATCGTGGCGATTCAAATAACCACCATCCCCACGGCCTCTTACATGGATGTTCGTGGATATATTCAAGCAAAATCTCATCTTTGAATGATTCCCATTCCTTCTTTAACTTTGATGAAGACACTTTAATCAGGAAAGCATCACCAGCGCCTTCAGCATCTTTTTCATAGCGCCCCGTTTCAAGATAAGTACGTAATGCAGGGGTAATTTTTTGTTTTGCCCTTCTGGGCATTCTGGGTTTTCGTGGCATGGTCTTACCCCCTTGCACAAAGGCAATAACAATCACCTTTCCTATTTAATCTGAATATCCAGGGGGAACCTTCAGCATGAAGCCTTTCATTTTCCCGTGCATAGTAGGCGTGTTGACGTTCTATTAGTGTGCTTGCTCCCGGCCTTCGTATTGTTCTATTTTTTCGAGGTTTTCGTGGCATTTATTCACCTCATCAATATTGCCGTGGCGGTCGTGAATCGCCAGGATTTACTATATCAAGAGCAAGTTCCCTGATGATCTTGACAAAGAGTAAGCGGCTATCCTTGATCATCTTAACCCCTGGATGTTCTGTTGTATTGCCATAGCGATTTGTGACAAACATTCCGTCTTTCTTAATTCGTTGTTCTGCCTCTTCCAAATCGTCAAGGCATTTGCAGGCCATTTTAAGGCGCTCCAAATCGTGGGCCTCTTCAAGTTCGTATTCGGACAAAACCCTTTTCCAGAATCGCTTGCCTGGTGTCTGAAGTCCGCTTGGTGCCCTCTGAATTTTCATCTTATCTCTGCCTCTGAGCAGGTTTCGCAGGGTACACGTTCATGAACATGAACCTACCAGCCCGGTTATCTTGCTTAATGTCTTGGAGACTTGACCCACCCCCGGTATCGGTCCCGATCTTGGTCTATATCAACCTCTTGCCATGATTGATTTTCCTTCCTTCTTTGATTATTGCAAAAATCAAAAACCAAAATTAATTATGAGCGTGAGGACCATCGCGGTTACGAATCCTTTCATTCCCCCAGAGATTTAACCCGCCCCCCCCATTTGTGTCCGCTTCCAGAGATTTTACCGGGAGGGTATACCTACCCACCAATACAGGCTTTGGAGTATGCTCTGGAAATCGCCCCGCGTTCTCCAACTCGAAACGGCCTACCAAGTGTGATGGGTGCTTACTACCATTTGATGAGATAAGCTGATACAACCGTTCAAATTCCTTTTGCTTCCACTTGATTTCCTTTTCCGGTATCTGTCCAAGTTCGATCCAACCGCCCATGCTTTCAATGACGGAATGGATAACAGGATCATCAAACTTGACGCTTTGGTATGTTCCTACGCGCCGTACTGTCTTTTGAACGGCCAACCATGCATTAGTGGCAAGATCTTCAATGTTTCCCTCGATCTCCTGAACAATCTCAGCAGGCTTCGGAAAGAACTTGGTTTTCACCAAGACGGTATTAAAGGCCCGTTCGCATTGCTCATCTGTGTATGGCTCCAGCGCTTTCCAGTAGACATTTTGAAGTAACGCGCTCATCTCCCGATCGTACAATTCACCAATAGTCAACATGAAGTTTCTGAATACAGTTTCATTGGTCACGATGGAGGCCTCCACTTTTCCAGTACCCGGATATTTCGACGTGTAGTATCTGACACAACACCGTCAAAATTATCCGGCTCCATGTCTTCATCTTCCCACCCTTTGGCATTCAGCCATGATGCAGGGTAGGGAATATACTTCCCGCCTTCCTTGATCCAATCTTCAGACTTTGTGGCCCGCTCTATTTTGGCAATCATGATTGCTAAGAGCTGCTCGTCTGGATTGATCTTGTTAAATGCCTTTTCTGCCTGACCTTTGGATTTCTTTTTCGGGTAGGCTTTCCAGAATTGCGCGAAACGGTCACACATGTGACTGTGTATTGGTGATCCTGATGGTGTTGGTAATGGTGTTGGTGTTGGTGATAGGGTGCCGTCTGGTTTCCCTTCGGTTGTCACTTGGTTGTCATGTGGTTGCCATGCAGGGTAAATACTTGGTTTATAACGATCTTTTCTTATTCTTTGGTGCTCTTCCCAGCCATAAACCTGTATGAATTTTTCACCATCAACCTGATACCATTCAATGAGTCGAACCTTATCCAATTCTATCAAGATTTTTTCAATTTCGGTAATAGAAAGGCCTTCATTCGGGATAATGTTTGCAAGGATGTAAAGCGGATCACCAAGCAATCTGCCGTCATCGTCGGCCCAGGGTAGCAACCAGGTATAAACAAGGTGACAGGCAAGACGAAACCAACGGGGTCCGCTTACATTCTTGATGCGTTTTGATCGTGATATCCCCGTCCAAAGCAGCCTATATTGATTCATTCTGCCGCCTCGATACTATCGATGGTTTGAACGGGGTTTGCCTTTGCCCACTGGTCAAGGTCGTCCCTAAAATAGGCAATCTTCCTACCACCCAGCCTGTAGAAACGGGGTCCTATTTTCCGGCATCGCCAGTTTGCCAGCGTACCCTCACTTATGCCATACGCAATAGAGACATCGCGCGGAGCCAGTGCTTCCCTTTCTAGTGGTCTAACGTTTTGGTTCATCTCTGTTACCCCCTGCACATTAGTTTTGATTGAATTATAGGGGGTGATAACCAATATAATCAATTATTTACGTAAATAAATAAAAAAGTGGGGGGATTTTACGCAAAGGAAAAAATCAAGGACTTAAGGATTGAGGGGATTTTATGAAATGATCCTCTTGATTTTTGCTTCAAGTTCTTTGTCTTTTTCTGAAGGCAATTTATAGGCATTATCAACGAAATTTTTTTTGAGTAGTTCGCAGGTCAGCCCTTTTAAATAGAAATTAAAAGCAGTGTCTTTATAGAGATTAACAAACAGCTCTGTGATTAGATCGTATATATCCATATCGCGGCCATGCTTGTAAAATCCATGCATATATTCATATAGTGCCCTTGCTTGCATATTTAACATTTGTTGCGTAGAGACCGGTGAAGGGCTTAAGGATGGATTTTTGGCAAAAGAAAATGTCAGGAAGTCTCGCCGCTTCTGTAGTTGTTCAATGTCTTTTTTGATTATCGTATCTCTTGTTGAGAATGGTATAGAATCATCAACAATAAGCTTTTTTAGACTCCTTATAGCCTTTTCGTATTGTTTCGAAACCATTTCTTGCCATTTTCGAGTTTCAACCCATTCGGGATTTGTAGCATGGTCAATAATCTCCCTTAAGACGACTTTGTAACTGTAAAACGAAATCAAAATCTCTGTGATTTTCTCCGGCTTCATGCCATTTGACATAAGATGTTTGACTAGCTGCTGATTCTTCGGGGAAATTATAAGGTCAAGGGGATTATCAAAAAGATGCTTTGGTTGCGTTAACATTGTTACCCCTCCTTCTTGTCGATCTTGATAACCTTGCCCTTACCATTGAAATCGGATTCCAGGCGTGCTGTTGCCCGTCGCTTATGGTCAGGGCTTAAATGGCTATATCGCCGCGTCATGGTAAGGTCTTTATGCCCTAGTAAGTCGCCTATCGTTTGCAGAGTTTCTCCCTGTATGGCCAGCCATGACGCGAAAGTATGACGTAAGGTGTGGAAATTTACCCTTTGTCGTGGATCAATCACGCCTTCATTCAATCCAAGTTCCTCAACAATTTTCCTGAAACGATGTGATACAGATACAATCTGTTTCCCGTGATTGTCGGTAAAAACATAATCGCCGAATGCTTGCGGTATTCTCCGCATAAGAATATCCTTCACGCTTGCCGTCATGTAAGCATGTCTCGTTGTATTGTTCTTGGGGTCCCGGATAGTAATAACCTCGTTTTTGAAGTCTATGTCATGTCCTCTCAGTGCAAAGATTTCTCCGGCCCTCATACCTGTATGCAGGCTTAACAGTGCTATGTCGTGTAACTTGGGGTCTGCAAGGTCTTCGATCTTTTTCTTCTTTCGGGTGTTTTGCCTCAGTTTTTGTAATAAAAGCTTTGCCTCTTCATGGGTCAAGAATCGGGTTCGTTCATTTGTCAGGGAAGGCAGTTTCACCCCCTTGACGGGGTTTTCACCCTTATACAGACGCCAAACTATGGACTTGTTGTAAAGTTGTCTGATTAAGACGAGACAATGTTTAACACTTGCAGGGGAAAGGTCTTTTGAAAGGTCTGCTTTTAGACGTTCAAGATCGAAAGAGGAAATTTCATTCAATCGTTTATTTTCGAAGCGGTCTTTTAGATGGCATTGCCAGCGTGAAACGTCAACACTTCCACGTCGTGTTTTATTTGTCTCCGCCCACTTCTCATACTTTTTCCATACGTCTTTCATGAAGGGTGCTTTTTTGCGTTGTTTGGGTAGCTCTTGGCCGTGCCTTATAGAACGCAGCCTTTCCGATCTGATATCATGTGCCAGCTTTGCGGAGTATCCTTCAGACAGCCAGCCCGCTTTTTCCCATACCTTCTTCCCTTCGATCTTGTATGTAATGTCAAAGCAAATGTCTTTCTTGTTGCCGTTTTTCCTGTTAAGGGCCTCTCTCTGGTAAACTCCCGGGAATTTGGTTTTCTCTCTCATCGTGTCGCCCTCCGTGATACTTCTAAAAGGTATTATTGACCGTTTGTGTGGCATATCTTACTGGTGCGTTTGTCGTTACCGTGCTACCCTATTGCTACCCTAGAAGATGATTTTCCGTGATTTCGAGTTATTTTTAATCCGATTGTCAATAGTTGTAACTATTCTATTTTATGGTTATAATTATGTCAAGTGATTTGACGTGATATCCCCTGAATAGGGCTTAAATCGGACTACGAATCCGAAGGTCGAAGGTTCGAATCCTTCTGGGCGTACCAGTCATTACAGGGGGTTGGCTCGAAAGGGCTGACCCCCTGTTTTTGTGTGGTGCCAGTTTCTGTGTCACCATCTGTCAATTCCCGTTTTTCTCAGCCTCTGTATAGAAACCTCCGCTGTGCGTCGCGACCTTCGTCAAAGGATTATCGGATACCTCTTCCCGTCGAGGCAGAGGCAGTAGTGGCTGTCCTGTCTTATATGCCGGTATCTCTCTGATACTCCTTGACTTTAGTTTCCAAGGTTTTAATGCTGTAAATGTTTGTTGATATTAAGGTATGTTTTTTGCTATTGATGCATGCCATGACAGAGCATCAGAACAACCATCAACGGGGAGGTGGAAGGGCAAATTCCCTTCATACACCCCATGACAGGCTCCCCGCGGTCCTGATGTCATTCCGGTACCGGAACTACCGGTGGCTGTGGCTCGGAACCTTTCTTTCCTTTATGGCACTGGGGATGCAGCAGATCGCCCGCGGGTGGCTCGTCCTTCGCCTGACCGACGATTCCCCCTTTGCACTGGCAATGGTCATGATGTCCTTCGCCCTGCCGCTTACCTTTGTGTCCGTGCTCGGGGGGGTCCTGGCCGATCGTATCCCCCGGAAGAGGATCATACTGGTGAGTCAGAGCGGTAATGCCTTCTTTACCCTCCTTCTGGCCATACTGGACATGACGGGTCTGATCCTTTTCTGGCATCTCCTCGTCATCGGCGTTTGCAATGGCACCCTGGCGGCCTTCAACATGCCCAGCCGACAGTCGATTGTCTCGGATATCGTCCCCGGCGATGCCCTCATGAATGCCATCTCCCTCAGCAGCGCCGGCATGAACATGACACGGGTCGTCGGGCCGGCACTGGCCGGTGTGCTGATTATCTATCTTGACACGGGAGGGGTATTCTGCCTGGTGGCCCTCATTTATATCCTGTCGGTCCTCTCTACGGGAATGATCACCATAGGCGAGGTGCCGTCGAAGGGCAGTCGCGAAAAGGGGATTGCCACGGATATTCGTGAGGGGTTTCGATATGCCATGGGGAACCCCACCCTTCGCGGGACCGTTATCATGAGTTTTGTTCCGGCCCTCTTCGGCTTTCCCTATCTTGCACTCCTGCCGGCATGGGGAAGGGAGGTCCTGGACATCCAGTCCGACGGACTGGGACTGCTCATGGCATGTATCGGCATGGGTTCTCTGGTCGGCTCCGTGGGACTGGCCGCTCTCAATCATCTCAGAAAACGCGGGATGTTCCTTATAATTAACGCCCTTGTCTGGGGGAGTGCCCTCGTGATATTTTCCCGGTGCACTTCCTATCCAACCACCCTGCCCGTCCTGGTGATCATCGGGATGCTGAGTGCCGTCTTCATGTCCCTCAACATGACACTCATGCAGTCCTATTCGTCCCGCGAGATGCGCGGCCGCGTCGTCAGCATGGCCATGATGAGTTTCGGGGTTATGCCATTGAGCGCCGTGCCCTTCGGGGTCCTTGCGGAAGGGATAGGAACTGCGGCGTCACTGGGGATTGCGGGCCTCCTGCTCTGTCTCTTTGCCGTGCTCTTCTTCGTCGTGTTCCCCGCATTCCGCAGGGTGACCTGATCCGATACCGTGGCATCGCGGTACTGACCGGGAAAGGGAACAGCAGGCAGTGATCGGTATATGACCTGTCGTGGTAGGGTATGTTCAGTGCCGGCAATCCAAGAGGTCCCCGTCCTTTCGGACCTGCCGGTGATTGGCAGGGCTGGCCGCCCCCTTGTTGTGCTGTCGGATGTCGAGTGACGAAGCAGGCCTGGCAGCGGTATGTCTCGTTTCCCCCACATTGAGCCGGTTTTTCCGGCGCATGTCGAGGGTATCGGCAAGGATGGGGAGCAGGGGCGAACCGAAGGGCAGAGCAAAGACAATCAGGACGGGGACATAGAGGGAGAGGCGCAGCATATGGGACTTCATGCGGTGTATCTCTCCTTCCGTCCATTCGACTCCGGTATTGTTCCGTTTCATCAGGATCGACATCAAATCGCCCATACGCCGGGCTTCACGGAGTATGAGGTCCCTTTTCTTCACGATCTGTCTCTCCACCAGCCCTTTGATCATGGGACAGCCCTTGTGTCTCTCATATGCAGCATACAGGTTATACGACGACAACCGTGTCACAGACTCGATACAGGTTGCGTGCCGGATTGCCGGATGTGACTACCGGAGATTGCCATACCGCCATCATCTCGTGCACCGGAAGGGGTGCAGATAGGGTAGTCTTTTAGCTATATCGGTCGGTGAGAGAAAAAACTGAAATAATTTCTCAAAATTGGACGGTCGGCAGGGCGGCATGCCTCCTAAGGACGAGACATGCCCCGCGCCTGTCCTTATGCGAAGCGCGGGGTACCCTCTGGTGAAGGAAGACAGTGCGGGGACTACAGATCGGCTACATCCCTTCGTATCTCGATTTTTCCTTCCTTGATCATGGCCGCCTTTGTCTCTTCCAGCCATGAACTGAAGTAGGTCTGTTCCTTTAATTGCCGCAGGAAGAGCTTGAGATCCCCCTTTTTCTCTTCCCAGTCCTTTTCGTCCAGTTGTCCCCGTTCCTTGAATGCCAGGACGACATAGGCGTCATCTGCGTAATAGGTGGCGTCCGGATGGGGCTTTTTGGCCGATATCTCATAGAGGGCCTCGCTCACTTCCTGTGAGTACCCGATGTCTTCGATGCTCGATCCGGCAATGATCATCCCCGTTTCCGAGAGCGTGAGGCCTGTCTCCCCGGCAACTTTGGCGATGTCTTCCCCCTTCTTCAGGCGGTCGAGGATATCGAGCGACCGTTGTTTGCACATCGCCCTGGCCGTTTCCTCGATGTAGGCCCTTCGCACCTGTGTTTCCGCTTCCGCGAGTTTCGGGATGTAGGAGGGCTGTATGGCAATCTCGCCGAAGATGTAATGGGCAGTGGGACCGGACAGGACAGGGGTGATATCCCTGTCCGTGAGGTCGGAGATCTCTTTGGGCAGGTCCGTGATGTGTGCAATGTCTTCAGGGAGATCGTCGATGGAGAAGAAGGCCGATGTCTTCAGGGGGAGTGTATGCTCGGCGGCATATTCCTTCAGGTTTTCTTCCTGGTAAATGATGTCATGGGCCTTTTCGGCCTCATCAAAGGCGATTCCCATTCCCCTGATGAGCTTCAGCTGTGATATGATCTCCTCCCGGACCTCGGTGAGGGGCCGTGCCGCTTCCTCCCCTGTGCCGTCGGGATTCTCCTTCATGAACTCGGCCTTGTGGTAGTCGTAGTATTCCTCTATCTGCTCATCGGAGATAGCCTCGGTACCGGCATAGTCGGTGCCGGGAAATGGGATATAGGTAACCTGTACCTTGCGGGCGACCCTGAAGTCTTCTTCGTGTTCCTTCAGGTATGTCTCGAGGTCGTCTTTCGCGGGTTTGATATCTGTCCGGAAATCCGCTACCGGGACCTTGATGTAGTGCGCGTTCAGCGTTTCGTACTGGATCCTGTAGATGTCACGCACCTCTTTCTCTGAGACCTTGACCGACTCCTTGATGAGCCGTTCCAGTTTGCCGATCTTGAGCATCTTCCGGTGTGATGTCTCGAACTCCTCCGGCGTTATCCTGTTGCGGCGAAGCAGCCGCTCGTAGAGTACCTTGTTGAATTTTCCCTCTACCTGGAAGGAGGGGATGGAGAGTATGTCCGCCGTGAATTCCTCTTCGCTGGCATCGAGTCTGAATTCGTCGGCCTTGCCGAGGAGTATTATCTGGTTGGTGAGATTATCGAAGGCCAGTTTGCGGGGATTCAACTGTTTGAGCATGTCATCGGTCAGGGTTTCACCATAGCGCTGCCGGTATGAATCTATAATCTTTTGATATTCTTTTGAAAATTCTGCGTATGTCAGGCGTACCCCGTCGATGACGGCAATCGTTTCGGTCTGTTGTCTTCCCCTCATTGCTCCAAAATAAAAGACAAAGACGACGATGATAATACCCAGTATTACCTTCATGAGCCAGCTCTTGGCGTGTTTTCTCATTAATTGCAGCATCTTATACTGTCCTATCCTCCAATCTGTCCGGCGCTCGTTATTGAGTCGCATTAGTAGTACAGTCACCGATAAAATGCAATATATTTTTGTCACCGGCCATCGGTATCGGGACCGTGGCCTGTGGTGAATTCAAGGTCACGATGGTACTTAAATTATTTAATTGATTAGGACATTGAAATGGGGTATACGACATGGAGTCTCTACACAAAGAAGGAGGATACTGTCTTGTTGTTCGATTACTTTTTGGGAAAGGTCTCCAATGATCTTGCCATCGATCTGGGAACGGCAAACACACTCGTCTGCATGAAGGGAAAGGGTGTTGTTTTGAGTGAGCCATCTGTTGTTGCCGTGCATCGCGATTTGAGGGGAACAAAAAAGGTGCTTGCCATCGGAGCTGATGCCAAGAGGATGCTGGGAAAGACTCCGGGAAATATCGTGGCAATCAGACCGATGCGAGACGGTGTCATAGCCGATTTTGAGATTACCGAGGCGATGCTCCGGCATTTCATATTGCGAATACACAACAGACGGGCCCTCGTTCGCCCGAGAATTATCATATCCATTCCTTCGGGTATCACTCCCGTTGAGAGACGGGCGGTCAAGGAGACGGCCGAATCGGCAGGTGCCCGGGAGGTCTATCTGATCGAGGAACCCATGGCGGCGGCAATAGGGGCGGGACTGCCGATAACTGAACCGGTCAGTTCCATGGTTGTCGATATAGGCGGAGGAACTACAGAGGTGGCGGTCATTTCTCTCTCCGGTGTCGTCTATGCAAAGTCGGTACGTGTCGCCGGTGATAAACTGGATGAGGCGATTGTACAGTATATGAAGCGGAAGTACAGTCTGCTGATCGGTGAACGGTCCGCCGAGGTGATCAAGACCACCATAGGGTGTGCCTACCCGGAGAACGAGCTGAGAACGGTGGATGTCAAGGGGCGGGATATCATCTCGGGCATCCCCAAGATTGTCGAAATCAATTCCGAGGAAGTACGCGAGGCCATGACAGAGCCGATAAGCGTCATCGTCGATACGATCAGAGACGCCCTGGAGAATGCACCTCCCGAACTGGCCGGCGATATTGTCGACAGGGGTATTGTACTGACGGGCGGCGGGGCGTTGTTGAGAAATATAGACGTACTCTTACGAGAAGAGACAGGCCTTCCCATCACCATAGCCGACGATCCCCTTTCGACGGTAGCACGGGGTGCAGGTGATGCCTTGGATGAGTTAGATCTACTGAAAGAAGTAACCATCCAACTGTAGTTGCAGCTTGAGTGCGCTAATCCTCGAACGGGGCTGACGCCCATTGGCAGGGTTAGAGAAAATTCAAACACAAAAGTTGACACTGACCGGGAACAAAGCGAATCGGTATGACCCTGCCCCATGTGTAGAGTTTTGTGATCGTTGCGTTTTGTGCGGGTTGTTGTACGACTGTTCGTGAGACCTATTCTGATTGGATGAGAGATGTCCCCTTCTAAACATCGCCGGAAATTAGTGGTTGCGATCGTTCTTTTGCTGGTCGCCATGGTGATGCTCGTATTCGCGATTTTCAATCCCTCACAGAAGACGGGTCTGTTACGCAAACTGGCGCTGGAGAGCATCGCCCCTCTGGAGGGCATGATCAACACCGTATCCACCGGTGTGGGCGACGTGTGGGAACGGTATATCTTTCTGGTTAACCTGGGGGAGACAAACAGGACACTGGTCAGAGACAATGCCTCCCTGTCCCGGAAGATTAACGAGTACCGCGAGATGCATCTCGAATACCTGCGTTTGAGGAAGCTTCTGGGACTGAAGGAGAAGACAGATTATTCCACCGTTGCCGCCAGGGTCGTGGGGAGAAAGCAGTCATCCCTCTTCGAAACCATCCTGATCAACAAGGGAAGTAACGACGGGATCCGCGTCGACATGCCCGTTGAGACCGTCAATGGTGTGCTGGGGAGGGTCATCGAGGTCTCCTGGAGTGTGTCGAAGGTACTCCTCCTGGTGGATTATAACAGCAACATAGATACACTGATTCAGAGAAGCAGGGCCCACGGTATCCTCCAGGGTTCCGGTGAAAAGGGATGTAGACTCAGGTATGTCCGGCGCACCGACGATGTCGTGGTCGGTGATGTGGTCGTGACGTCCGGTCTGGCCGGCATCTTTCCCAAGGGACTGATGCTCGGTACCGTCGACAGTGTCAAGAAGGAGGAAACCGGTCTCTTCCAGGAAATCTGGGTCTCACCGTCGGCCAATGTGACGCAGATCGAAGATGTCCTCGTGATACTGGGCGATGAAAGGAGGGCGGAATAATGTATTTCCTTTCTCTCTGGCTCTTTTCGTTCCTCACGCTCATCGTGCAGGTAACCCTCTTCGATCTGTTGTTCCACGGCACGGTAGTGCTTGAACTGACGATGATACTGGTCATATATGCCGGGTTTAAGTTAGACGTAACGAGGGGAGGTATCCTGACCTTTATGATAGGTCTCTTGTACGATGCCATTGCCGGTATTATCCCCGGTCTCTTTATCGTTATCTACATGCTGATCTTTTTTGTGGCGCAGGGCATATCCGATAAGGTGCGGGTGGAGAACAGTGTCTTGATAATGGGATTTACCTGCATGAGTACGTTTCTGGAGGGGGTCATGATATTTTTCATCTATGAGGTGCTGTTGGATATCCATCTGTCCAAACTGCTCTTCGTACAGGTCTTTGTACCGCAGGCCGTGGTTCTGAGCATTCTGGCCCCCATGCTCTTTTCCCTGTTCCATCGCATAGAGGTTATAGCAGGTGTTGGGGAGTCGAAATAGTTTAAACAGACATGAACCGGGCAATTTCAGGAAGAAGCTCAAAATACTGGCATGGCTGGTCATGGCGGCCTTCGCACTCCTGAGCATCCGTCTCTGGTATCTGCAGGTGATCAATGGTGAGGCCCTGCGGCAGCGATCGGAGAACAACCGGATACGGGTCCAGGAGATAAAGCCCCTGCGGGGATTAATCCTCGATACGAAGGGGCGCATTCTTGTCGACAATCAGCCCTCCTTCGATGTATCGATCATTCCCGAGGCAACGAAGGATATCGCGGCGGTTCTGGCAAAACTGGACGATCTCCATGTACAGAGTGATACGCAACGGTACCAGAAGGTGGCCTCGACCACAACGAACAGGCCCTTTGTGCCGGTCAAACTGGAGCAAAATATAGGAAGAGACAAACTGGCGGTGGTAGAGACAAACTCGCTGAATCTGCCGGGGGTCATTATTGATATCGTGCCGGTCCGTAAGTATATCTATGGTCCCACCATGGCGCACATCCTCGGCTATGTGGGGGAAGTCAGTAATGCCGAGCTGGTCACAGACACCTATAAGGGATACAAGTCAGGAGACATCGTGGGCAAATATGGGATCGAGCGGTACCTCGATGAATATCTCCGGGGCAAGAGTGGCGGTGAACAGGTGGAAGTCAATGTCGACGGAAGGAAACTGAAAATTCTGGGGCGGGTCGATTCCGTTCCGGGGTATAATGTCGTACTTACCATCGACGCCGATCTCCAGAAGATTTCCCGGGATGCCTTTACCGGTCTGGAGGGTGTGGTGGCGGTAATGAACCCGCGGGACGGTTCAGTACTGGCCATGGTGAGCAAGCCCTCCTTTGATCCCAATCTCTTCAATCGAGGCATCACCGAGGACAATTGGAACAGACTGTCATCGGATTCCCTGTCGCCGATGCAGAACAGGATGATTTCGGGGCAGTACCCCCCCGGGTCCACCTACAAATTGATTGTGGCGGCTGCGGCGCTGGAAGAGGGGCTCATAACGGAAGAGACGACATTTACCTGTAACGGCACATTCAAGATGGGGAATCGTACCTTCAGGTGCTGGAAGAAGCGGGGGCACGGCAGCGTCAATCTCCACCGGGCCATTGTAGAATCCTGCGATGTCTACTTTTACAACCTGGGGGCATTGCTGGGCGTTGATAAGCTGGCCGAATATTCACGGAAATTCGGTCTGGGATCGAAAACGGGCATCATTCTTCCCAGTGAACGCAGTGGACTGCTTCCCACAAAGGCGTGGAAATTGAGACGCTTTCAGGAACCTTGGCAGAAAGGTGAGACCATATCCGTATCCATCGGACAGGGATTTCTCCTCGTCACCCCCCTCCAGTTGCTGAACGCCTACAGTACCGTTGCAAACGGAGGCACCCTCTACAAACCACGGATTGTCAGGGAGATCAAGACCGCCACGGGCACGATGATAAAGGAGTTTCTGCCCGAAAAGAAGGGGTCCCTGCCCTTTAAACGGGAACATATCGATATGCTGCGAGAGGCCCTCTGGGGAGTTGTCAATGAGAATCACGGCACCGGCAGGGCATTGAGGAGACCCGAAAGGGACGTTTCCGGCAAGACGGGAACGGCCCAGGTTATCAGGATGCCCGACGATGATGAGGATGTCAAGTCGGAAGAGGTCCGCTACAAGTTCAGAGATCACGCCCTCTTCGTCTGCTTTGCACCCTTTGACGATCCCGAAATCGCCGTCGTGGTGATCGTGGAACATGGCGGACACGGCGGATCGGCGGCGGCCCCCGTGGCCCGCAAGATTGTCGACTGGTATTTTGAGCATAAAGAAGGAGAACAGGTCAGTGAGGGTATTGTCGGATGAAGGTTGATCGCAGACTCTTCGTCAATTTTGATTGGGTCCTCCCGACGCTGGTATTGCTCATATGCTGTATCGGGCTGATGAATCTCTACAGTGTGGGCTATAACCTTCCCGATACACAGGGGACCCCCTCCTATGTCAGGCAGAGCTACTGGATCGTCATAGGCTTCATGATGATGATCGTGGTGCTCAGCGTGGATTACCATTTCATCATACGGTATGCCTATATCCTCTACGCCCTGTCGGTGGGGCTCCTCCTGGTCGTGTTTCTCTACGGTAAGGTCGCCCAGGGTTCTCAGCGATGGTTGCTGCTGTGGGGCTTTTCCTTCCAGCCCTCTGAACTGATCAAGCTGACACTGATCATCGCCATGGCGCGATTTTTCAGTGACAAGAACGTGTCACAGGAATGGGGGCTCAGGAGTCTGACGGCCCCCCTGTGTATTTTTCTCATCCCCGCGCTGTTGATAGTGAAACAGCCCGATCTCGGAACCACCCTCTTTCTGGGGATACTCTTTTTTTCGATCATCATACTCTTTAAGATACGCAAGCGGTTGGTAAAGACGGCCATCGTTGCCGGTTTTGTATTGGTTCCCCTGGGATGGTTTTTCATAAAGGACTACCAGAGAAAGAGAATACTGACATTCCTCAATCCCGATATGGACCCCCTCGGGTCGGGCTATCACATCATACAGTCTATCATTGCCATCGGATCGGGTGGCATGCTGGGAAAGGGATATCTGAAAGGGACACAGACGCAGCTGAAATTCCTGCCGGAGCAGCAGACGGACTTTGTCTTTTCGGTCTTTGCCGAAGAGTGGGGATTTCTGGGAGTCGCTGTGCTGCTATTTTTATTTTTTGCACTGGTATTATGGGGATTCAAGATCGCCCGGCGTTCACGAGACCTGTCGGGGATGTTGATCGCCTATGGCGTAACGGTATATATCTTCTGGGGCGTCTTTATCAACATCGGGATGGTCCTCGGTATCCTCCCCGTTGTCGGGATTCCCCTTCCCTTTCTCAGTTATGGCGGGTCCTCCATGGTTGTCTTGATGATGGGGGTGGGATTGCTGATGAACGTCAGCATGCGAAGGTTTGTGCTGCAGCCGTGAAATGATCAAAACTTAGTGAGGAGGCTATGACAGATGGGCAAGATGAGTGGGGATGTGAAGGCTTTTTTGGGCAAAGGTGTGGAGTTCAATGGCAAGCTGATTCTCAACGGCTCCGTCAGAATAGATGGAGAGTTTAAGGGTGAGATACTGGGGAACGGCACGCTGATAGTGGGAGAGAATGCCGTTATCGATGCCGACATTGCCATCGACAGTATTTTTATTTTCGGTACCGTGCGCGGCAATCTCGATATAAAGGAGACTGCAGAGATAGGATCGACGGGAAGACTCTCGGGGACTCTGAAGACGGCGGCCTTTATCGTCCAGGAGGGGGCAACCATAGAAGGTGACTGCCGAATGGGATCGGAATCCGTACAGATTGTGAAGAAGGGCGGAAAAAAGCAATAATATCAAATATATGAATTTTAATATATATGCCGATAGCCTTCTACCGATATATGACCATCAGTCATATTTTTCTTAAAATTTTCTTGACAATATTTGCAAGGTATGATTAAAAAATCGCACTTAAATCAAGGATTCAGGGGTCAAGACGAATAGAACAGTGAGTTGATCTACCATCGACGTTTGGATATCGGAATCGCTTTAATTACTATAACCGGGTGATGCCATCCATACCCGGTTTTTTGTGGACTGAGCAATGAGCGAATTCCCCGCTTCCTGCGGCGAGGCAGTGAGCGGTTAGGATATGGACAAATTCTTTTCCCCCAAGGGGGACACATCCCCGCGAGGGGGACACGTCCCCGAGAGGGGGCAGGTCCCCGCGAGGGGGCAGGTCCCCGAGAGGGGGTAAGTTCGATAACGAGGTTACTTCCCGACAGAAAGTAACTTCTTCCATATTAACCCCCATAAAGGGGATAAGCGCGGTAACGAAGTTGATTTCTCAGGAAACCAATTTCTACCTTGCTAAACAGGAGGAGATTTCCCGCACCGTGTTGCGGGGGCTCCAATATGTAGTAAGGGGGTAGGGACAATGGTGGAATTGAATTCCACGCTGGTAATTCAGATGATCAATTTTTTCCTTTTGATCTTCCTGCTTAATTTTTTTCTATACAAACCCATCCTCAATATAATCCGGAAGAGAAATGACATGATGGACACCTCTCGTGAGGAGACGCAGTCACTCCACGAGGCCGTCAATATGAAGGTGTCCGAATATGAGGAACGGCTCCACCAGGCGAGGATGGAGGCCATGAATCAGCGCGATCTGATCAAGGGGGACGGTGTGGAAGCGGCTGCCGCCATTATCGAAGAGGCGAAGGGCGAGGTCTCGGCGATGGTTGAAGACTTCAGGATGAAACTGGACAGGGAGCGGGAAGAGGCGCGGACCCTTTTGCGGGATCGAACGAAAGATCTGGCCGTAGAGATATCTGAAAAGATTCTGGGGAGGGGTATCCAATGAGACACATTTCCTTGGCAGTCTTCTTTGTCATTATCACTGCGGCCATTGCCTACGCGAGTGGCGGGGAGGAGGCCCACGGCAGTGCCAAGATCATAAATTTCGGCTGGCGGCTCCTGAATTTTGCCGTTCTGGTGATTATCTTTTACAAGCTGTCGGCAAAGGCGGTAAAGAAGTTTTTCGCCGGGGACCGTGAGAACGTCAAGGTGTCGCTGGACGAGGCGGAACAGGCCAAAGAAGCGGCGCAGCAGAAACTGGATGAATGTACCGCACGGCTGGACAAGGCCGCTGCCGAAATCGATGAGATGACGGAGATGATCAAGGCCCAGGGGAGGGCGGAGAAGGAAAAGATCATAGAAGGCGCCAGGCGGGCCGCCGAAAAGATGAAGACAGACGCCGCCTCGCGGATGGAGCAGGATTTCAGCCGGGTCGTCAATGAACTGAGGGCCGAGGCATCGGGGTTATCGGTGGAAGTGGCCGAGGAGATCTTGAAAAAGAACGTCGGACCGGAAGATCATGAAAAGATGGTTCAGGATTTCTTAGATAGGATGGTGACTCAAAATTGATAGGAAGCGACATTGCAAAACG
>Ga0272441_10004111_pt1 | contig 26787 bp, 33 predicted proteins | sample SSMProp6N_FD_193582 | JGI IMG/M metagenome (GOLD analysis project Ga0272441, IMG submission 193582) | Marine sediment archaeal communities from Little Sippewissett salt marsh, Falmouth, MA, United States - SSM-Prop-6N | ecosystem: Environmental > Aquatic > Marine > Wetlands > Sediment ... | reverse complement strand
GGCCTGACCCTGTACAGACGAGATCTTTTCAAGGAATTGCTCGTTGAACTGTACCGATGAGAGATCCTTTAACATGATTTACTCCTTTGATTTGGTTTGGTTAATTTGGTTTAATTTAGTTTTTTTTGGGGTCTTAAAGGTGACCCCTTACCTATAACTCCTTATTAACTCGGTGAGGTTGACGGTGATTCAGATGGTGATTCACTTAAAGACTCACTCGGACTTACACTAGCAGATTCACTCGGTGACTCTGAAGCAGATTCTGAAGCGGACTCTGAAGCAGATTCACTCGGTGACTCTGAAACAGATTCACTAGCAGACTCTGAAGCAGACTCTGAAGCAGATTCACTCGGCGACTCTGAAGCAGATTCACTCGGCGACTCTGAAGCAGATTCACTAGCAGATTCACTCGGCGACTCTGAAGCGGATTCTGAAGCAGATTCACTTGGCGACTCTGAAGCAGATTCGATAGCTGAGATAGTCTGAACAACAGGGCTCAGTGTGCGAATTATAATAGTCCCATCCGAATTAACCTGTTCACATCGGGCAACAATTTCATAATCACCAAGTTCATGATTGGGTGTTTCTGAAATATTAAAAAGTTTTCCAAGTGCTACAGCTTGATCGGATACGGCCATAAGACATCCAAGAGTAGGCGTTCCTGTGTATCCATCAGTATCCATTTTTACACGAATACCAGTAGATTCCATACAGGTAATTCTACCAACTTCAACATCATGTGATTCATAGACACTGCTGGAAGCGCTTCCGATAACCAATTTGGTAATCGTACCAGGAGATCCCGCCGTAAGATTAGCTACCGATCCATCAGTTTGGACTTCAGCCCAAACACCAGGCGTGGCAGTAAAACTAGCGGGCAACATTTTCCTGGAAACCCTCTCCACCAATCTCATAGGTGTTAGAATTTCAAGCATTTTATTCTCCTAAGTTAAATTACCAATGATTAAGATACAGTCTCAACAACAGGGCTAAGTGTACGATAAATAATATAACCAGAAGAAGTATTAACTTCCTCAACCCTGGCCACGACTTCATAATCACCGGCCTCAGAATTAGGTTTTACTGAAGTATCGAACAGTTTTCCAAGCCCATCGGTTTTATCAGAAACAGCAAGTTTTCCACCAACTGTTATATTTCCAATAGCTCCGGTAAATCCTTCACTATCGACCTTGATACGAACACCGTGAGATTCCATGCAAGTAATACGACCAACCTCGACATCGTGAGATTCATACACATTACTAGAGGCGCTGGTAATAACTAGCTTAGTAATAGTGCCTGGAGTATTAACGGTAACATTTGCCAAAGATCCATCAGATTGGACCTCGCCCCAAATACCAGGTTCGGCAGTGAAGCTTGAAGGGGTTATTTTACGAGAAACCCTTTCTATTTTATTCATGGGGGTTAGAATTTCTAACATAATTTTCTCCTATTTTTTTGTTTTTTTTAATTATAAACAATTATTCAATGACGCCATCAAATATTCCTCTTTTATCTGATCCGGAATTATTAGCGTCCTTTTCCATTTCATCAAAAATATTTCCTTCTTTTCTATTCTTAATTAATCTCATGGCCTCTTTCGTAATTTCAAGCTGCTCTGATGTTTTAGACATTAATTCAGATATTTTTTCATCAATGTTAAACTCATCAATTGAGCCCGCTTTTACCATTTCGTCAATTAAAGATCGGACTTCAGCGGCTTTTTCAAGCTCCGAAGTCCTATCCTGAATAGATTTAAAAGATTCTACAAGATCACCAATTGTCTCAGACGCTATCTTCATGATCTCCTGAACCGAGCTATAAACCTCCTCTTTATATGGTAAGGAGGCTACTTTTGCCAGGCCTTTGGAAACTCTTTCAGCATCATTGATGCTCGGTTCCTTTATGTCTTTTGACTCGGCCGTCTTTTCCGTAGATAAATGATCTAGGATAAGACGACCGATATCGGTGTCTTTTAGTACCATTTAAGGCTCCTTTTTAAATTACAGGATACCTTTATCTTTCAACACCTTCACAGCGGCCACTACTTCCTGATCGTTCAGGGCTGCAGCGACTTTTTCCTGATCGGATGTCTCTTCTTTATTTTCTTTAGAAGCATTTTTCTGCATTTCAGCAACTTCAGATACTAAATTACGAGCATCTTCACGTCCCTGTTCCTCAGCATCAGCAGCTTCCTTAGAAAGTTCAACATACTCAATAGCGGCGTTGATTATATCCTGACGAGAAAGAGGTTGATTATTGGCTATTTTTTCCAAACAACCCTCTTCATAAGAAGCTTCTTTAGACATAGGCTCGTCTTTAATATCATAGCCACTTAAAAGTTCAGCTTCTTTTAGAATTTCAACAGCCTCAGCATATTCCGCATCATTAGCTTTCTTTTCAAGCTCTTTCTGAAAAGAATCGGCGATCAACTGGCCTATTTTCTCAGCTTCGGCGGTTTTTTCCGCACCAAGAGATTGATCAGGAACCGAACTATCCTTTTCAGGAGACGGAGTAGCGGCAGAACCTTCATCGCCACCAGATTCTTCGGCCGCAGCAGCAACCGCTTCCGGTGTTTTATGAAGATTATTTGCGTCAGTTACTTTTCCATCACCAGCAGAAATAGCAAGACCTTCATTAGGCTTTGTCGCGGCCGGAACTTCACCAGCAGCAGCTTCCGCAGGATTTCCGCCAGCAATAGCTGTCTGTGGAGTAGCAACAGATTCAGTTGCAGACACAACAGTAGCGGCGGCTCCAGCAACGCTAGAAGCAGCAGGACTTACTTCACCTTCTGCCGTAGGTGCGCCAGGAGCAGTTATTCCGCCCTCAGCTTTTTTTTCTTGTCCTTCTTCAAGATTAAGCTCTTCAGCTATTTTCTTAAGAAGGGAATTACCTTTTTCATTATCAACCTTATCTCCAGCAGTTTTGCTGTGAGCAGACTGAACAACGTTCAAGTAATCTTCGAAAGAGGATTTTCTTGTTTCCATGTAGACCTCCGTTAAAGGAAAATGACCATCATTTACAAATATAACATTATATTTTTATAAAAAGCAATAAATTTTATTATTAAAAATATAATAGTAATTATACCCTTTTATCCAACTTTTGGCAATATATTTAAAAGTTTTTTATTCATACTTTTAATTACCTCATCAGTAATAAGAGAATTTGTTCCAATTACAATCTCATTAGCACTTGCTATTTTATTTAAAGAGAACTCTGATTCTGGAAATAAATGTTTATGCTTATTAATAAAAGAAGTTTGATTTGATGCATTTGAAATATATGCATTAGGTAAAATTAAAGCCTCTTCAATTTCATTAAAACTACCGGATTTAATATGTCCTGAAAAATTAGTATCTTGTAAAATTCCTTCATAATCGCTGGCGGGTCGCATTATTTCATTATTTTCTTTTAATTTATTGATACTGTTAAATATTTTCCACATGACCCCTCCGCCAACTAATGCTCTGAGCCATGGTTTATTTACAAAAACTTCAGATAATTGTTTTGGGCCATATCCCATAGATTTTAATTTTATAGCTCCATAAACAGCCCCAAGTCCAACTAAACCAGCTAATAAAGGATTTATGTTTGATTTTTGAGGTTTTATAAATGGATTTCCTTCTAAATTTGATTGATTCCAGTAATCTTTACCAGCCTCTGTACTACTGTAATACGCTGTCTTGGTAAATGAATCTTCTATTCTTTTCTTTAAATATGATGGGAAATAACTTCTTTTTTCTAAAAAGGGAATCAATACTTTTCCAAGAGTGTCGCTAAAGTTTTTATTAGAAATGTCCAGATCACAACTAATATCATCACAATCACGGTAATTAAAAATTTCATTTCTTTTGTCGAGCTCATCAGCTATATCTTTTCTTCCTATTTTAATAATAATTATTCTTTGAACTTCTGCCGGTTTTGGATATATACCCATACCAAGCATTGTTGAGAATATAGTTTCAAGAGGAAGTGCTGATATAGAATCGAGGGTATTTTTTGGTAATAGCGGTTCTGCGGCAATTGTATTATTCATTCTCTCATCAAGAGCTTTTCTAAATATGGTATTATTATTTATTTTAGATGCAGAGCCATCAATGTCTGTGGGCCCTAAAGCACCTCCAATTTCTTTATCGATTTCACTTTTTTTACCTACCATAGAAAGCTTATCAATATGCTCGTCAGTTACTCCGTAAGCTTCAGCAATATCTACTGAGGCGGTGGCTTTTTCAGATGCGGCTTTACCAAGAACAAAGGCTGTTCTATCTGCTCCAATATGAACTTTGGATATATCAAAAAATCTTGGATAATCATTCCAGGCAAAAACCTGTGATCCTGGTAAAATTATTTTGCCTAATTCTTTTGACCACCTGTCAGATGTTTCTTTGGAAATAATTTCATTCATATGATTCTTTAGATGTTTACAATATTGCGCTCTTGTCTTCGCTTTATTGTCACATATACTACAGCGATCATACTTGACTTTACAGTTATGAATAGTAAGTCCTGCGGCAATATATGACTCATCATCTTCAACAGAAAAATTATAAGTTTGAATATCTTCAACTTCTCTTATATTAACAGATTTTACTGAATAAGAATAACTTCCATCATTATTAGATCTTATTGCTGAGTTTCCATCTTTCTTTCTATCTGAAATAATATTAGGTAGGTTTTTTAATTTTTTTTCCGAATATTTTATCAAAGACTCAGCATCAAGATGAGATATATTGAGTGTATATTCTATAGTTTCATTTCTACTAAATCCCGATCCTGGTTTATGAGTTATTTTATAAATAGATGATGGTATATTGAGACTCATAAATAAATCTCTTGCTTGTAATAACAACTCCCTATTACAAGAAGATATATGAACACCTTTCTTATCACAGAATCCGTCTCCACTTATCCATGCACCAATAAATGATAATTTGATATTTTCATCAGAAACAAATATCTCTGGTGGTATAAATTTATTATTTGCTAAATGACCAAAATACTTATCCATAAACCCAGCCAAATCAGTTGAAAATATATCAACCGATAACCCATTGTCTGAATTATGATGCGGTCTTATAGAACATTTTGTTTCTGGAAATAATTTATTTACTATTCCGGGAACTTCTTTAGGGAGTTCGTCATCAATATGACACGACAGCTGTATAACAGCCGGCTTTCCGTTATTATATGTAAAAGATCCTTCCGATATATAATATCCCATTAATTTAGCAAACTCTTCACTTTCTATGGAACAATAATCAAAACGATTATAATTTGTACCTGTAAATTTTACATGATCACCGGCTTCTATATTTTTTGCTTTAATCCATTCATATTCTTTTTTATCGAATTGTTTTGGATTTATATATGATCTATCCTTATTAAGAGATTCTTTCTTAAATGATTTTAATAATACAGGATGCTCATCTGTTAATTCTAATGGAATTGGAAGACCTCTAACATAAATATTATAAAGTTTTCCTGTATATTTTCTTCTATGAAGATCTGTTACTTTTTTCCACCTGCCCTTATGAGTCATTACAAGATCACCAACAATAATATCTTTTATTGGCTTATATCCTGTGATAGTAAGAATCGGATATTCAGGATCAGTAAGACATCCCATTGATACAGCAACATTATCACCGTTCTCAAGAGCATCAACAATATCTTTTCCTGTTTCTGTATTAACGGCAACAATTAATTCTACACGTTGTGTTACAGGATTCCAATGAGCAAATACAACTTCACCAAACCCTTTTTTAGGGTCTTTATTCACATGGTGACGAAACAGAACGGCGTAATATTCAAATGTCTTGTATCCATAATCATTATCCGTACCCATATCGGTTCTTAACGATTTGTGAGATAAAGCTGAAGCTGGGAATCCATCACCGTTACGGTTGGATCCCCATACTTCGTGCGACCCTAAGGCATTAATAACAACATAGTAACGATCGGGCTTTCTCTTCATGTTGAGAATGATCTTCATAATCTCAGGAGAATAAGTACCCGCCGCCGTCTTGTTAAGATGGTATAGGGTATTAACCGGTGTTATGTGTTGACCCGTTTCGTCGTAAGCGTCGTATTCGATATATTTGATCATTTTTCTAAAAAATTAAGAGGATACAATACCTTCTTTTCTTGCTTTAGAGATGCCCATGATTCTATTGCCAACTCTTACTGTTGGAACCTTTCCTGATGACACAATACCTTTTTTTCTTGCTTTGGCAATACTCATAATTCTATTACCAATTCTTACTGTTGAAGGTGCCTTTCCAGAAATTTTTTCCAGCTCATCATTATAAGCTTCGTTGTAAATCTCTTCTAAATATGCTTGTTTATTCATAATCTATCCTTTCCTTTTTTGATTATTTATTTTTAGACTGTTTGGTAACTTCTTTATTTAATTCCTTCTGTGTATATCCAAGTCTTTTATAATGACGATACGAACCTGCGCCAGGAATAAGTATATTAGATAATCTTTTTTTATTTAACTCATCCATTTGCTTTTTTGTTATTGTTGGAGTAATGACGGCGCCAATTGCAGCTGGAATTGCAGCAATATCTTCTAATGGATTAATCATTGGTCCAAGACTTTCGTTAATAGCCCCACCATAATTACCTTTTGCTGAATACCCAATTCTTTTAAGTGCCCTGTAAGTATTTGCTCCAGGTATAAGAAAATTAGACCATGTTTTTTTCTGCTGCTCTACCATTTGTTTTTTTGTTTTTGTAGGAGTTATTGCTGCAGCTATTGCGGCCGGTCCACCAGCTATCAGATTTAACGGATTAAGATATCCGAATGATTCACTATAAATTCCAGCGTGCTTTTTAAACTCATCTTCAAACGCTGAGTTATATGTTTCTTCTAAAAATGCTTGTTTGTTCATATTATCTTCTTTTATGTTAAGGGTGGTATAATTAATTTTTTCTCTCTAGATTTTATAGGTTCTTTTTTATTGGATTTAAGTATTTCTTTTAATATTAAATTCTGATCTTTTAGAATTTTATTTTTTGTTTCTTCTCTAACTATTTGATGTAATGGATGTATATTTTTTGCAGCTGATAATGCAAGCAATGTAGCTATTGTTGTTTTTGGATATTTACCCATTAATTTAAGTGTTCCGCCAATACTTTTCCAAAGAATGCCAGTATTTCCAGCATTCTTTTCAATTGAAGTTCTTATCTCTTTTACGGGTATCATTATTACTTTTCAGGTATACCAACCACAGATTTGGCCGTTGATTCTGTAATAGTTTGAATAGTGCTTGGTCTTGAAAGACCCTGTTCAATAGCTGAAATATCTTGGACTAATTTATGATCAACACCACCAAATTCTATCATTTTATTAACAAGCGCTCCAGCAACAAGAGGATTTGAAGCAGCTTTAGGTGAAAATGTTTTTACAACATTAAAATAATCTTCAATATCTTTTTTATTTTTTTCTTCAAGTTGAGGAACTTTTTTTGTTATCATTTTAAATGATTTATTAATTTCTTTAGATTTTTTAATTGGATCATAAACAAGTTCTTTACCAACAACACCGGTGGCACCAATAGCTGCTATTGGAAATACTATATTTCTTATAGCATTAGCAATATCTTTAGCACTAGCTTCTTTTTCAAAACATTTAATTTGTTCTAAAGCTTTATATTCTTCATTAGAAATTTTTCCTTTTGAAATAAGAACATCTGCGGCTTGTTTTACGGTTTTCATAATTACCTCTTAATATAAAGATAAATGTGGAGATATGGTTTCCTTTAAATCAGTATGTTTTCCACCTTCAAATTGATATCTATTTGCCCCTTGAAGTTTGTATTGGCTATTTTGACGAAGCGGTGTTAATTTTAAATTTTCCTGCTGTTCTTTTACCTTATTCCCAATATCTAAAGCTGTAAACCCTCCAACTAAGGCAGTGCCAAGCGGAATTGCACGTTTTTCCATTTCTTCAAAAAAAGAACTCCACATTATCTCATTCCTAATTTACGAACAGCTATAAGATCTTGTTGTGATAATTCGCTTGGATGTATATTTCCGGATAATAATTGATTTCTAATAAAAGTGGTATAATTTGCGTTTGATCTTGGGCCGGAAAATCTTTTAATACCTCTATATGTTCCATATCCAGCCCCAGTTAATAATCCGCCTTTAACACCATATCCCCAAATTCTTTTTCTAATAGAAGGGTTTTTACCAACATAAATGCCTTTTCCAATTGCTCCGCCCGTTCTTCTTGCGGTACTACCGGCCAATCTAAATGCACTTCTAAAAATTCCAGCTTGTTTTTTAAATCCACTTCCATAAAGTTTTGATATTTCTTTAGTTTCTTCAAAAACTTTCCTGCTAGGAAGATCAAAGTCTTTTATTATTTTTTTAGCTTCTTTTGAAGAAATATCACCCTTAACCTCTCCTCTTATTACATTGGCTATATCAGGTGTAAAATATCCAGTTGTTGCAGAACTGGCTATATTAGCTAAAAAAAGAGGTATTGACATATTCTTATTTCTAAAAATAAACTTAGAAATAATAGGCGTGGCAGCAGCGGCCGCTATACCGCCTAGCGCGGCATACATTGCCCTATCTTTTAATGTAATATCTTTTATTTTTTCATTTGGTTTTGTAACACTTTTTGCTAACGAATGAGATAAACCAACCTCAATATCTTGAAGCTTTTCATTAAATTTGTTTTTTACTTCTTCTATTTTATTATCAATAACAGGTATCATTGATTTTCTTTTATAGTTTTATTAAACACGGATATCACTTTTTTAATATTATTTTCCATTTCAGCAAATCCTGAAATTTTTGTCATCGCCATGCTAAATCGTTCTACGGGTTCAAGTATTTTTGATTTTTTATTAATTGTATGAGATGATATTTTCGTAAAACCAGTTTTAACATGAAATTTACCAGAAAGATTTTTATGTATAAGATCATAACATTCGGCTATTTTTATCACATCTCCGCCAATATTTTCCTTTATATGTCTTGAAGCTATTTTAGCTATATCACCTAAAGATTCGCCATTTGCAATAAGTCTTTTAGCATCATTAGACATTTTATTAAAAGCATCTTCAGCAATATTTATTTCAGAAGTTTTCATCATTCCAATTTGATTTAATAAATTATTTAATGATTGACGATATTCAACCACTTCATTTAATTCACCAAGCTTTTCATTATCACTTTTTTCTTTAGTGACATTTGGAATAACTGCTATTTCAAGCATTGATCTATAATTTTCTGGAGGTGTATTGTAATCTTTCATTGCTTCCTCACTGATTTGTGCATCTGATGATATTTTGTTATAATCTGCTATATCAAATATAATATTAGAATTATCTACATCTTTATCGTAAAATAATGCAAGATAAACATTTTGATTCGCTTGTTCACAAATTCTTTTTAAAATTTCTAAATTCTCTATACTACCATTTTGGACAAGAGTAATTAGAGATTCATTCATATCCTTTTCAAATAAAAGATAATCTTCAGATACCTTGTGAGCCAAATCTTTTATTGTTTTAATAATTTCTGACATTACCTATTTTTTTTTGAATTATATATACTATTTGGTTGTGTTACAGCCCCATAAGCTAATCCGCCAGATCCAATACCACCAACTACTAAAGCCGTTCCGCCAAGTGATTCTTTAACATTTTTAATTCTTTTTCCAAGATTTATTCTTTTTTTTGGCATAAAAATTTTTTTTAAAACTTTGCCCATAAGTGCATTTTTTTCTAATTCACTTTTAAAAGAAGATAATTCTTGATTGTTCATAATTATTCAAAATTTGCATTTCTTATTAAAAAATATAACATTATAAAGTATACTAAGCAACTTGTATTAAGTTTAGTTGTTTATAATTATTTAAAAAATTATATTGAAAATACATAATTAATTTAACAGGGTGGCTAATATGGAAAAAGAATATAATTTTCAAAAAGAGCTTAAAAAATCGATTTTTGAGTCTGATCCAAATAAAATTGACAAGCATGATCTTCTTAAACAGATATTTAAAGCTTATGTCGCCAAACTTTTTGAATATAATCTTAGTAAAAAAAGAGAAGATAGGCTTGAATTTGGCGTTCTTGTTGAGGTAAAAAGAAATCTGATAAGTGAATTTAGAAAAACTGATCTTGGAGAATATCAAAAATCTACAGGATGGTATGAATATATTTTTGATAAAACAATTAAAGAAATTTTTGAAGAAGCCGCTAAAAATCACCAAGGAGCAGATTCTGTAAATATTCAACAAACTCTTGAAATAAATCCAAAATCTTATATAAATGAAAGTGGTTTGTTTGTCCCTGAACATCTTAAAAAAATAGGCTAAATAGCTTTATTTGATTGTTTATTTTTTTGAATTATACCAGTTCTACGAGAAGTTAATTCATTTCTATATTCAACTGGAGTCATTCCTTTCATTTTATCTTGTTTTGATTCTTGTATCATTTTTTGTTGAATAACTCTATGTGGAATTGGAGGGGATTTAATTGGATCAAAAAGCTCTTTGGCTATTTTTGAAAAAGATATTACCATGGCTTTTTTTACTCTTTCTGGTAATTTTTTAGGATTTTTGGTTTTTTTTAACCATTCCGCACAATTCCAGTCAGGATCCTTTTTTTGATAACACGCTCTTAATTGACTTTTGCTTAAAAATGGCATAAACCCTCCTAATAAATTGGATATTCTTCTCCAAGCGCCTCATTTTCAGTATCATGCATTCCAAGAGCAATTCCTGAATCATGATCATTGGCGACTGTCATTCCACCGCTTAAATATCTTGAAAATTCACCTCTTAATATAGCACAGGCTATTCTTGAAAACATCCATGAGTGAAAAGAATCATCTGGAACATTATGATCATATTTTGTCATTCTGGTTTGTTCACTATATTCAGAAAAAATGCCAGTATAATCCGGCTGAAATTCTTTAAATTGCTCATATTTAAAAAAACTAATTTCAGCTCTTTTAATTTCCATAATACAATCGGTCATCATTTGGGTCCTGTTCATTATATAATGACCTTTTTCTTTATCCCATTTAATTTTTTGTCTAATTGTACCGTGTTCATAAATTTCGCCAAAATGATTTGCTCCAAGAGCTTTTGCCATCATAGCATTTGAAGTTCTGCCATCACCTGTATCCGCTATGGTTAACTGAACTCCAAAGGCTCTAATTATTTCAAGCATGTCCTGAACTTGTTTTAAAGGGTCTGACATTCTTCCAGTATATCGTTTTTTAAATACCGTAATAAAGCGATTTTTAAAAAATACAGCAATATCTAAAGTGCTATAAGATGCCCCTGAAGCCGTATCACCTTTACCCCAATCTATTCCGGCTACAACTATATTTCCTTTTAATCTAAAATGATTGGCGGCTTTTTCTGGAGTTATCATATCTTCATCTTCACAACACGCTTTTAATTCCACAACGCTAATAGGATGTCTTGCCGCGGCATAAGGAAGAGCTAAAACTTCATTAAAATATTGTTCAGCAGAATAAATCTTTTTTGTATTTATTACATTAATCTGCCAGGCTCTTTCATTATTGATATTATTTATCCATGGAAGAACTATTTGCGGTAATCTATAACCATCTAATATTCCTTCAGAATTCATTGAAATCCATTGTCCATATTGATAAAATATAGGTTTTCCGCATTTATTACAAATTAAGCAATTATCACCAATATTATGTTCATTGATATAATTCCATTTTTTACAACCTTGATTATGGCATTTTATTATCCATTCATTTTGAGTTGATTGCTCCCAATATTTTTCCATTGTATTTTCAACGGTTTTAGGGGTTCCGGCATATGTTCTACAATTAAATAAATGCATAGGATAATTTTTACCAGCAGTTCTTAAATGCTCCCATTTAGCAAGTGAGTGAGACATGCATTGTTCAATTACTGGAACATGATCACTTATAATATCCTGAATCTCATCTATCATTACCATATCAGATGATATTCCACGAATAGAATCTGCAGTATGAAAAGCAGATCTTAAATAAATTTTACTTCCGTTAGAAAGTTCTTTATATGTTACCTGATCTTTTGTTTTGGTATCAAAAAAATTAACATCTATAAATTCTGATCCATGAAGTGAATCATTAAGTTTATCTGAAGAAAATACAGACACTTGATTACCAGTGGGCGCTACGTATAATGCATGGTAATTTGGATATTTTATAGGTGGTAAAGATATTTTATAACTTACAGTTGTTGATTTGTGGGTTTGCCGTCCAAATTTTAAAATTGATGAAGATGATGGTTTATCATAAATAGGAAATAAATGCCTCATTGATTCTGCAGGCAATTTCAAGGGCGTTCCATTTAAATAAAAAACCTCTGTAGCAAATTTATGAGGTTGAATGCTCAATTACCCATATCCTCTTTAATATCTTTCATAACTTCCGGCATATCGTCTATACGTGCTATTTTTTCTTCTTCAAATTCTAATTCAAGTTGTTCTAATCTTTCTAATACCCCATTTTTCTTATCTCCACTTGATGGCATAGAACCATTGGCTTTAATAAAAATATCCATCCAATGTTTTGCCATTTTAGCGCGCTGTTCTTCAACATTTCTGCGTTTTCTTTTTGTATTATCAAAAGCGCCAATTTTATCATTAGTTCCTGTTTCTTCTTCTATTTCAATGCTTTGAGTCATATTCATGGCTTCATAATATTTGAAATAACTATCTTGTTTTATTTTTTCCAGAAAATCACGAGGAGTGGGAACTTCGACATCACGATAGCCAATCTTCCATTTAATATAATCGGCATCATGGAAGGTAAATGGGACATCGGAGCCATCGTTTTCTTCGCTATCTCTGCTTAGCATTTCAGCCTCGTTCCCACTCCGTAGTTTACGTATTATAAGAGCATTATCTCGAAAAGGAATACAGTAATGAAGCGCTTCTTTAGCGGTTAAATTTTCAACGTTCCAAAAAACTTTTTCGTATAATTTTAAAGCTTCAATTCCTATTTTTTTTCGATATTTATAAGATATTATTTTAGATATTGATTCTAAGTCTTCTTCATTAAAAAGCAATATGTTGACAATTACCATCACATCTCTATAAGCATGTATCCAAATACAATCTTCACACCATTTAAAATATTCAGGAGGATTTTCTAAATTTTGATCTTTTCTAACAATGTAATCGTAATATTCAAAAACCCCGAGCTGCTTTAACCATTCAATACACCCAGAATCATTAATATCGAAAATTTCTCTATTTTCAAGCAATTCTTTGTATTTAGGAGGAAGGGATTCTTTTAGATTAGAGAATATATCACTGACTTCTTGATCAGCGATTTGATATCCAAACTTGTTTAATTTATCAACAATATATGACACATTTTTGCTAAATAACAAAAATGTTGCAATAAAACGTCTAAAAGGCACCCTACTCATAGTAAAGCTCCAAAATGTCCCTACCCATATAATATATTATATTTTTTATTATATTGCTAATCAATGATTGATTTAATATTAATATAGGTGTATATTTATAATAAATTGCACATTAAATAATAAAAGGGGTTGTTATGAAAAAGGAAGCTGTTGCCGCAAAAAGTATATTAAAAGCCTTAGCACTTGGTACTGCGGGCACTGCATTGACCGGGGGTGCTGGATACGCCGGTCATCAACTCGGATACAGAAGTGGCGCAACCAGGGCTACAAATGAGATGGCTTCCGCATTTTCTGAAGCAAATGTGAGAGAAAATCAACAAATAGCAGATGCATTTAAACTTTTTAATAAAAAAGAAAATCGTGCGATAGCAAGTGATTATATGCGTAGAGGAATGGCTCTTGGCGCTCAACTTCATTCTGCTGGAAAAATTAAAACACCAGCTGAAATGGCAGAATTAGCAAAAACCTCTTCATTTGAAGATATTTATCAAGCAGCATTTGAAAATGAAATAGATAAATTAGCCGCCGCTGGTTTAATATCAAAGGGCGTTCAAACACTTGGAAAATCCTTTTCTAGACTTGGTAAAGGTATAGGAGATTTTTCAGCATCTTCTAAAAGAATAGCTAAAAGAAAAGAACTAATAGGAGCGACTAAAGGTAAAAAGAAAATACAATCATTAAATAAAGGTTTAAATAAAATGAAATCTTACAGAATGGGTAATGTAAAAGAAACATTAAAAGGCTCTAAAGCTGCTATTGGTACAATTGGTGGGGCTGGACTTGCTGGCGCAGCATTATCCTAATGTTTTTAAAAACAAAATATTTAAATGAGCTATTTGAAAAAATAGCTCAAAGTATTACAAAAATTACACAAAGCGGATCTTTAAATAAATCCGCTTTATCTTCTTCTGAAAATAAAAATACTTTTAAGCCTAGTAATAATAAATCATTAGATCTTCAAAGCACCATTTCAAAAGCTCGAGATAAAGCTGATCTTCAACCACTTCACAGAAATACTGGTATAGTATATAAACCGGCAGATCGATTATTTGCCTCCAAGATGCGCAATAAACAAGAATATCTTGGAGATATTGAAGATAAAAGAATAACATATCATCATTTAAGAAATAGATAATCGTTATTTCTGCATTCTATTTGTAATAACTATTATATAAGGTTTTAAACCATTGAAAGGAATATATGGACAAAGTTCATCATATAGTTTTTCATGATAATATAGATGGTATTATTTCAGCGGCAATGTATTTAAATAGTATTGTAGTTAATGACACTTATAGATTATATCCGATGTCTTCTATAGGAAAAAAAGAAAAATTTGAATTAATAATAAAATCTATGAAATTAAAACCAATTGATTTTTTAGTTATTCTTAACTATGAAAATCATAGAGAAAGTAGTTTATGGATAGATCATCATTGGTCTAAAGAAATCGGTAATGATCCTGTTATTAATAGTAAAGTAATATATGATCCGCATGCCAGTAGTACAGCAAGATTATTAAATGAATATTTAAAACCAATATCAATTATATATTCTAATTCATTTTTAGATATGGTTGATACTATAAATAAATCTAATTATAAATCATTAAAACAAATATTTAATGATACGCATCCATTAATGGTTTTAAGAGCATATATAGAAAAATCATTTCGTTCAGAAATGATGTTTTGTAGAATAGTTGAAATGCTATCTTCAACCAATTTCAATTTTAAAAAAGCTTTATATCAATTAAAACTAAACAGACGAATTATTTTTGAATTACAAAAAGATGTAGAGAAGACTAAAAAAGCTATTGTTATTTCAGATAATATGTCAATAATAAGACAAAGTAGACTTGGTAAATATCCGCGATATGCAGAGTTTTATATAAATCCAAAAGTGAAATATTCTATAAGATTATCAACAATATCACAGAATAGAGTATACTTTCAAATTGATTATAATAGGTGGCATAACCAATTAAATGAAGTTAATATTGGACATCTATTGTCAGGTATAGAGTATTTAGTGAAAAGTAATGGGCATCATAATATTGGTGATGGAATTGTACATGAAGATAATGTAGAGAGATTATTGGACAATCTCTGCATAAACTTTAACAATGGAGGATTATCCATGACAGAAGAAATGGAAAAAGTCGGAGTTGATAAAGAATATGATCCGATTGAATCAAAAGCGGAATCTATGGTAAAAACTGGTGAATCAAAAAATATTGATGAAGCACGAAAAAAAGCCTCTAAATCATTAGAAAAAGAAAAAGAGGAAAATAATGAGTAATACAACTTTAAATTTTCCAATGAGAAAAATATTTGGAAAATCTCTTGAAGAGGTTGATAAAATTATTGAAAAAAAAGATAGTCATATGAATAAAATGACAATACCAAAAAAAGATGGAAGCCCTAGACATATAATATCTCCTGATAAAGATCTTAAATATATACAAAAAAGTTTATATTGGAGATTTTTTAGAAGATATAAACCACATGAAGCCGCTCATGGGTTTGTACCAAAAAGAGGTATATCAACAAATTCTGAAGCCCATATTGGCGCTTTATCAATTGGTAAGATTGATATATCAAATTTTTTCGACTCAATTTCTGAAAATCATTTAAAAAATTGTCTTTTTGGAAATAAACATATCTGCAGATATTGTAGATATTATGAACGAATGATTGATGGTTTTTGCAATCCTTCTTTATATAAAAATAAAGAAAAAGATTTCAAATTTAAATGTGATGAAATGAAGGCTATATTTATTCCTGATTATTGTGAACAAACTGGATATAATTCATTATTTAAAAGAATTATAGACATTTGTACATATAATGGATATACTGCCCAAGGATTTCCTACATCTCCTATTATTGCCAACATAGTTTTAAAAGGTTTTGATAAAACTATGTGGGATTATTGCGCTCAACAAGGAATAGCTTATACAAGATATGCAGATGATCTTGCATTTAGTAGTCATATTTATAATAAAAAAGAACTTAAAAAAATTATAATTCAAAAAGCTTATCGTCAATTATGGGGATATGGTTTTTTAGCAAATAGAGAAAAAACAGTGTTTAAATCAAAATCGGTCCGAATGAAAATATGCGGCGTTGTTGTTAATGAGAAGAAAAATATTCAAAAGAATGTTGTGCATAAATTCAGAGCTAAGGTTCATAATGCTACAGTTAAATTTCCTGAGCAAACAACAAAAATAAGAATAAGAGAGCTTAAAGGATGGGCTTCGTTTTTAATGTCTATTAATTATGATAAAGGTAGAAAATATATGGATAAGCTCCTTGCCTTTGAAGCGCAAAAATTTAATAAAGTTTAATACTTAATACAGAGAATTATTTCAGGTGATTCGCCTGAGTTGTGGTTTAATTATACCACTTGGTCTTGTGAGTTTGGACCTGCGTTATCTATATATAGTCTGTATAAAGGAGCTAATTTGGAGTTTACAATATACACGGATGGGGGCTGTTCTGGAAATAAAAGAGATAGCGGATGCCCTGGAGGGTTCGGTTACGTTGTCCTAGATCCTGGAGAAAACTCCTTAAGTGAAGGTGGTGGTAAAAGAGAAAATACCACTAATAATAGAATGGAAATGCTTGCCGTAATAAAAGGTCTTGAAGAATTGAAAATAGTTTTAGACCAGGAATACGATGGGGCTAGTAAACATGACGCTGTTGTAAAAACAGACTCAAGATATATTTGTGATAATTTTGAAGACTATCTTCCTGAATGGAAGAAAAATGGTTGGAAAAAATCTAAAGGAGGCATGGTTCTCAATAAAGATTTGTGGAAAAAGATCGATAAACTCGCCCCCGAGTTTAGATCTTTTAGATTTCAATGGGTTAAAGGGCATGCGAAAGACAAGTGGAATAATCTTGCCGATTCAATTGTTCAAAATTACATTAAGGGATCTAAACTTTCACCACAAATATAAGGAGAAAGATGACCGAAAGAAAAGAAATTGATGATATAAATACATATAAAAAGGAGTATGCTACTAAAGAATTCTCTAATGTAGTAGATGCGACCTCTGAATTTTTAAAAAAAACATTTCCATATGCTTATTCCTTTATTGAAAAATTAAGAGGAAAAAGTGCTAAAAAAGGGATTAATAGTAGGCATATCAACAAAAATTAATTGGATCGTTTTTATTAGAGAATTAATTAATAAATATGGAAGGAGAGAGTATTTAATTTCTCTCACCTAAGATGTAATCGTCTTGGGCTTGTTATAGCTAAGACTCCTATAATTTAAACTTTTCCGAAAAGTTTAAAATATAGTTGTCAAATAGCTTGGGCACTCAGAGCTACTCGCGACTTCCTCGCTAGATAGCTCTGAGTGGAGTCAGCCGGAGAACCGTCTGACCCCCGACCCCAGCCAGTTCTGTTCCATATATTTTATTATTATAGCCTCAACCGACCTTGGGGCTTTTTTTTACCTGTTATAAAAACGAATAATGTGGTATAACCATATTAGAACATTTAAACCCTCACAAACAAAGGAGAAAAAAATGAAACTGTCAGAAAAGCTGGAAAGCAAAATCGAAAAACTCGTTGATACCGTTCAAAAGATGAGCGATATCGGTGTTCAATTAAGCCAAATGTCTCTTGAGCAGGAGAAGGTAAGGCTAGAGAAGATGAAAAGCGGTGAAGACGAAGATGGTTATAGTCGGCACCACTCAAAAGCAGACAAGCTTTTTGAGCAACTATCAAAAGCCAAAAGGGCTCTTTCGGAGCTTGAAGGTGAAGACCGGTACTCTTACTCTTCCAAAGACGAAGAGAAAGAGGAAAAGGATGAGTTAACACTCGCCTTGATTGACGCTCAGAAAAAGATTATCAGGAAGCTCCAAGTTGAGCTTCTAAAAGAGATCGGCTAATCCAAAAAGGAAGTTGTGTAAAAGCAACTTCTTTTTTACCTGTTATAAAACCATCATATATGGTATAACCATATTAGAACATTTAAACCCTCAGGAGATATTATGATAAATAAAGTAACAGAACAAACGATATCTGAAGATATAAGAGGGACGTTATTTTTTGGAAGACGTCTCGTCGTAAAATATTATAAGAGGTATGAAAAGTTAAAAGAGATGCTTGTGAAAATAACGGACATGAGTCCTGAATATGATCACATGAAGTACGAAGGGGTCTTTTTGGATTCCTCTTACAAACCTCTTGACATAGCACTCGTGTGCGCCAATGGCAAATTACCGTTTGGTGCGCATGTGTACATTACAGACAACAGGTTTGTCTGTAATGTATACAAATAAAATTGCGCCTACGGGCGCTTTTTTATCTGTTATTTGATTATCAATTCTGTAATAACTATAATGTAGAATTTAATTCTAATCTCTTTTTTTTAACTTAAACGAAAGGAAAATAATGGCAAAGTTACATGAACTCATAGCGGTAGAGAATGACCGTAAAAAAACATTCCAACGTATTTTGGTTGAAACCAATAATACACTCACCAAGAAGACTCAGCATTTTATTGGGCATGTTCGTAAATATGAACCAATAGACGATAAATACGGTACATTTGATGATGAAGTTTCTCATATCGTTACAAGTGTTCCGGAAAAGTTAAATCATTTTGAAAAGTCAGCATCTGCAATGCTTGATGTTATTCTTTCAAAAGAAATGTCAAATGTAAATGCAAAGGCTGACATCATAATTAAAGATGACGACTCGGAACCAATTACAATTGCAGAACAAGTTCCAGTACAGTCGCTCGTACAGTTTGAGAACATCCTTACAAGTTTAAGGGACTCGGTGTATAATATTATACCCACACTCGATCCCAAAAACAATTGGTTTCCAGACGAAACTAAAGGTAAAGGATATTGGAAGACTAGCGAAACACGCAAACGCAAAACCTCGAAAGAGGAAGCTTTTGTAATTGTAACCGAAGCGACCAAAGAGCATAAAGCTCAATATGAAAAAGTAACCAAGGATATTCAGGTTGGTAATTGGGTTGAAACTCAATTTTCCGGCATGATGAGCCCTGCAGAAAAGAGTGATATTCTTGAAAGAACTGGCAAACTCATTGAGGCTGTTAAACAGGCTCGTGCAAGAGCTAATCATATTGAGGCTGAAAAAGCCAAGGTTGCAAGCAAATTTTTTAAGTATATTAATGGTATTTAACAGGGACTTGGCAATCTCGGGGACAGGCTTAAAGGCTTGGGGGATTAACCCCTTGTGGAGTTTAATAGCGTTGAAGCAAGGACACCCTCTAACCTGGATGTCAACATTATTATATTCATATTTAATATTATACTAAAGAATAATATTGTTGCATGTCCCATATTTATATGGAAGTGTATATGCTTAATTCAAATCAAAGTTACTTTAACACAATGAAACGTGGGTTCGAGTCCCATTCTGGCCTCCAGGAACATCTCGGCAATACTGTCATCACTCAACGCCGTTGGTACGCGGATGGGTCAAAGTGATGTGAGCAGTGGACTGTTTCTAGAGCTCGTCCATGAGGTGTTCCTCGGGGCCAGATCGTACAGTTGGTAATACGCATTGATAATATTAAAAGTTGCTTATGAAAAGAATTTAATACACAAAACCACAGTTTAGCTCAATTGGTAGAGCAAAGGCTTTATAAGCTTTAGGCCGTCGGTTCGATTCCGACAACTGATTTTGTTAATTGAATAAAACGAAATAATTTGGCGGCGAGGACAGGATACGTCTTCGTCGCTTTTCGTTTTTTTTATCTATTAGTAGCAAGCTCTTTTATTAAGGAATTTTTATTTTTATAATGAATAGTTTCTCTTTTTTAAACCCTATCATTATCAAATTTTTCTTGCGTCTTTTTTCTTGCAAAGGTAGTCGCGCGATCTTTAGCTACGGTTTTTTCAATAGGTCCAATTAAATCAGAAACAAATTTATATAAAAATTTAAGACTAGCCCCAGATGTCTTTTCAAAATTTTTATGATTTATTTGAATCATTGTTTATCACTTGTAGCAACTTTAAGTTCTTCAAGTCCTTTTATAACATCCCTAAGACCTTCAATTGATTTCTTAAGAGCAGATTCATCAAGATCTGTTAAACCCATACGAACACCAACAAGCATTTTACACATTTCGGATTGAATTCTCTTCATTTCTTCAAGATTTTCTATATAACCAGCTAGACTATCTTCATTAATAAAATTAAGAGAAAGAACCACATCAACAGCTTCTGGATCAGAAAGAACGCTCGCTTCTTTTATTAAATTATGACGAAGTTTATAAGCATATTCTTTAATAAGGGCATTAAAACTAGCTATTTTTTCACGACCATCGAAAACTCCATTATTGACATAATCATCTCTAACGCCATAAATAACTACTGTCTTATTTCCTTGATCTGGATCGGCATAACGATTTGCAGCAACTTTTAGAGCTTCATTACAGGCCTCTTTAGTCATACCCATAATTCTTAAAGCAGTTCTAGCCTCATCGGTTGTTATAGCGTTATCATTAAGTTTGCTTATTTTTTTAAGGGGTTCAAATGGTTTTCCATGTATTTTAAATCCTAATTTATCTTCATTTATAGGAGTAACCCATACCGCAACCTTTTTAATTTCCGCATCTTCATACATTTTTTGTACTGGCTTTCCGGGTTTCATGAAATCATCTTTTCCTAATTCCTTCATATATTCAGCATTTATGATTAATGCCCCCTCAGGAACAAGAAAGATATTCTCAGCCTTTCCTATCACCATTTTGTATACAGGATCCTCAACAGATGAAACTTTTTGGCAAGTTGCAACATTTGCGGGGATTATTACATTTCTTTCTGAAACATAGACATTTGAGTCATTTACGCGGTATTTACGATAATTTCCACGAAACCGTATACACTCCCAAGCATCACCAGCACCATAGAGTACAAACATTTTGGCGTTCCAGTCATTTCTGGTTGAGTATTCGTTAGTATTCTCATACTGACCCTGATTCATTTCACCAATAGCCGCAAACAACTTGTCGCTTCCATCCCGGCGATTATCTTTATTCTGATTTATGAAATCATCACTAGTATTATTCGAAATTATCCCTATGGCTTTTTCTACAGCTCCAGGGACGTTTAAAATCTTAGTGCCATAAAACCCTATACCGGTTTTATTATAATCGCCATACGTTGAATAATAACGCCCACAGACAGAGATAAAAAGCTGGGGTCTTTTGTTCCTTACAACCTTAGGATCTTCGCTATCAAGAGGCTCATCACTTGCCGCTGTAGGATAATCAAAATATTTTGACCCAATATCTGAATCTTCCTTATAATCAAGAACAATTCCAGATACAGCTTTTCCAACTTTACTGGCCATAAACCGGCCGGCCATATCATCACCACTCTCAAGAAAATCTTCCATTGAGGGGTATTCATATAAACGGACCTCACAAACACTCGGGGGTTTTATTGGAATAAGATCATCTACATTTATAAACTGAGAGTCAATAGCGGTAATCGTTTGTTTTGCTTTAACTACATCCTTAAGATCCAAAATACCTTCTTTATGATCATCACCAATAACGCGCCTTTCATTATCTTTTAGTTCAATGATATTGCCAATAAGATCACCTGTATTTTCAACAAAAGACTCGTTTATATTTGGTTCAGCTTCCATTTGAATTGCTAGTTTTTCTAAATCCTCTTTTTTAGCCAAAAAGGGCCAATTTGACATCTTTGAAAAAGGAGGATAAAGTCTATCAGGAGTTTGTTCCCAGATATTAATTGATTGTTTTGGATATACTCCGCCAGTTGATTTAACGCCTGGTATTGGACCACCCTTTCCCCAATAATTTTCTAATTCACCAATTTCTTCTGAAGAAAGGATTTTTTTAATATTATTTAAATTTGCTGGATAATATTTTAATTCATTATTATCACGGTAGATAAATACATCAAATGGACTAAGTTTAAAATCTTTTACAATTATAGGAAAATTGATTTTTTTATCTCCATAAAAAGCTACCACACTACCTTTAGCATAACCTTTATTGTCATCAATATTATTAACAGCAATATCTACTTTAATTTCTTTTGGTAGATAATTTACATCATTATAAAACTGTTTAAGAATTTCCTCATTCCACTCAGAAATATCAGTTGGAAGTTCATAATCAGCAACTTTTTCAAAAGTTGGTTTATCATATACAGCTTCTTTTAATGAAATCATTTTTCTTTCCTTTATTTATTAAGCCAAAAGTGGATTTGGTACAGTTGGTGTTGTAGCCGGTGTCATTATAGTGCTATATGCAGTTTTACCTATTGGAATTACAGCTGCGGAATTAGTATCTAAAATTGCCGCCATCATTCCCTGCATTATTGGGCTTTTAAATGCTTCATTTATTCCTGCGGATATAGCGTCAATTAAAATTTTAGAACCATCTTCAGGCGTGGATTCCGTTTTTAATATTTCTTCTCCAGTACCAGATTCTAACCTGGCCTTTATCACAGGAATAATGATTGCTTCAAGAGGTGAAACAGTTGGTCTTGCTGGCATAAACTATTCTCCAAACTAATATATTATACAATATAATTTATATGATCTCAAAGTGCCATTGTTAGAAAATTAAAAAATATGGAATAATTATTATAAAAGTCTTTAATTCATTTAAAAAAAAGGAGTATTATATGGCTATTGGGGATGTGGAAATAAGGTTCCACGCCGAAAATGGCGAGGAAATAACAGAAACTGAAGCCGAGGAATTCGGCATCAGATGCGAGAGTGAAACCACCCTGGATCTGGTTGATGAACTGGAAAATAATCATATCATAGATCCGGTTGATTATTTCTAAAGACAGGAGGAATTATGCCACATGGATTTGAGGATTGCAAAAATTGTGTTAAACGACACGATTATTGTAAGAAATATGGCAAGGTAAAAAATTGCCGAACAACTCCATCTAACCTGTTCAGGGTTTACGAAAGAGAGAAATCTTTTACGGAAATGCTGCAGGATAAGATAAAAGAAATGGCCGCAGAATAGCGGTCATTTTTTTTTACCCATTATATCGTTATATTTAGAGATAGTGTAAAACCCACCCCTTTTTTACCTATTATATTGTACTAAAAAGATCCAGATCTTTTATAATTTTAGTTGCAATTATTCCAATATTATTAGTATTGAATTTTCCAGGCGTATTATTTCCAGATAAAAATTCAGGAAGAGCTGCTGGATGTATAGGGGCCGGTCCTCCAATTGATGTCGCCTGACAAAGATTGGTTTTATATTTAGATATCCAATCAAGAAAATTTTTATTTACTAATGGTTTGCCATTTACTCTAAATCCATTTTTAGCAGTTACATCAATACCTTTTATAGGATCCATTTTAATAGAATTTATTTTACCATCTTCATCGCCATGAGATATTTCTATATTACCTTTAGCGTGAATGGTAAGATCACCCCATTTATTAATAGACATATGAAATCCATTTAAATTAGCAGTTGGTGTTCCTGATCCAAGGGCTCTTATATCCATTTCGCCCTTATCACTAATAGTTAATTTAAATCTATTTCCAACAACAGCTGGAGTTGCCCCAACACCAATTGGGAGAGATTTCTCTGATATTTTTACATCATCTACTCTAACATTTATAAATTCAGTTCCAGGTTCGCCGGCTTCTATCGTAACTCTAGAATTTCCATGATTTATAATTTTAGATAATAATGTCTCTCTTCCTTTTTGAACAATATCTGAATTATTATTTGCTCCAAGCCAAGGATGAAAAGATCCTTCGCATGTAGATACCCAATTATCAGGAGATTTTGTTTGAGTTACAAACCTTCTAAAAATAATTAGATGATCATCGGGCATTAATTTTGTAAGTTTATCTTGTAAACTGGATCCGAGAAACATTCCAAAATGTTCTTTTGAAAGATAATATGGCTGATTATGAGATATAACTCTATGATGATTTTGAGCCATAGTTTTCCAAAAATTTTCATTCATACCGTTTCCGAAAGGACTTCCGGCAGAATAAATACTTCCACCAGTAGCTAATACCACATCACCTTTTTCAGTGGCTGTTATTCCAGCCCCGCTTTCCTTATGTGTAAACCCAATTCTATCAGAATCTTTTTCTGAAATAGGATTATCTATAGTAATATCAGTAACAGATTCTTCATTAAATGTTCCTAAAATATAATGAGAACTGTTTGGATAAACATCCATAAATCTATTTTCAATCCCGCCAAATGTAAATGTTATAATAACCTTTACATAATCACCTGGGTTTATATTTCCATTATGTCCTGATTGAAATATTTCTTTTGCATATATTGGTCCATTAAAATCACCAATGGGAGAATTGTAAATAGAAACTTCAAGAGTATCGTTTTCTTTAACTTTGCTTTGAACTATTCCACTACAAATGCAAGGAATTGGTACATAATTTACATCATCCATAATTATTTAAAAAACCTTTTCTTTATTGCTTTATCATAACTTGATAAATAGTGATCTTTAATTCTTAACCAGGGCATCCATTTTTTCCAAAATATTTTTTTTATCCATATTTTATTGGAACATCCATGTCTAAATCCAAAAGATTTTGGCGGTAAATCTGGAACAATATCCCAGCCGTTTATTATTCTAGTCCCGTTAATTGGTAAAAGTCTAAATTGATCTCTATATTTTTTTGTACCACATGCTGGCGCTGCAAAAGTTATGCATGAATTTTCTATTTTAAGATTTTTGGCTAAATGTCTTGAACAAAGTTCAGCTAAAGCCCCTCCTCGAGAATGACCACTAATAAAAATTAATTTATCTTTAGAATCCAAATGATAAGTTTCAATTATTTTATTTATACAAGGTTTAAAAAAAGACCAAGAAGTATAGAATCCATCATGAATCGTTCCTCTCCCCCATCTGCCATTTTTTAAATATTTTTTATTATATTCGTCTCCGTTTAGAGGATAAGGATCAAAATTAGATATCCATCCTTTTATATTTTTTGTACCTTCAAATGATATTACAATATGATCTTGATATATTGCAAAATAAGCAAAATCAACTTTGTTTCTAAAAAAATAAAATTCTTCAGTATTATTTATTAAAAAATATTTAGAACTATTGGTTGGTTGTAAATAAGATAGTTTCGAATGTTCCCACATGTATGGAATTATATTTTTCATAAATTTTTCTCCACATCCATTGTATAAAATGATGGAGCTCTCATGGCGCCTGACGTAAACACCTCTTGAGTCTTAACCCTCGCGATTCTGCCAACGTAATCCTCGGGATGGGACCACATATCTTTCCTTTTTTCCCGTGAAAATCCAGTTCCCACATTTCCCACGATTCTTCCTCTTGGCGTCCAACTATATCTGAAACCACCGGCCTCTTCTTTTGGCTTGCCGGTACTTTGTTCTTTCGCTTGAAAAACCTCACGGATAAAAACGTCATGGGTATCTCTTAATTTAAGTTTTTTAGGATCTCCTGTGGGAGCATTTAAATCCCATTCAACAATACCTTCTTTTGTATCAGGATGCTTTTTAGATTTGATTAAGTCAAGTATTTTGCGTTTTTCTTCAGCGGTTACAGCTGTTTCCGCCGCTTTTAATTTTGGTAATGCTTTTGCTATTCTCTGAATAAGATTTAATTTTTCCTTATATGGCTCTTTTTCCACGTTTTTTCCATGATATTTAACTATGTCGAAAATATACGGTTTTAATTTACCTTCCTCCCTCTGCTTACGGAGGCTGTTCATAATTGTTGCATTTAACATGCCGCCAACTCTCTCTGCCGCTACTGGCTTGTCATCCTTTGTCGCGTAAACCTCACCGCGAAGAATTGTATTGTTTAACTCTTTTGGTACGACCATATCCCTGATGCCAGGCAATTGGTGAGTATGCTCAATTGGAGTATTGTCATTCTTTCTATTACGATATGAATAGATTCTATTTAATCCATTTGATTTTAAATGGAAGATCGTATGAGCGCCATCTACCTTTGGCTGAATAACCTTATTCTTATCAGAGAAATCTGAAGGTTCATCAATTACTTTATATTTTGGTTTTGATGATACGGCATTTTCTATCGGCTTGTGCTTAATCATAAGCCAACTATCAGGAGAATATTTTGTCTTCACCATGGTTATTTCCCGATCAGGTAAGACCATATGGATTTTTTTATCATCAGCTTTGATTACATCAACCTCTTCATCCATAACCTTTTTAACAACACCTTTGCCATAACCTTCTTCGATATTTCCCTCAAAATCCATATATTTTGCGGTATGTGTCGGCTGCCTAATGGCAAGAACTTTATTTTTTCTGCCGGGAAGTGATCTTATAACCCAAGAATGAGCTATATC
>Ga0272441_10004110_pt1 | contig 26806 bp, 22 predicted proteins | sample SSMProp6N_FD_193582 | JGI IMG/M metagenome (GOLD analysis project Ga0272441, IMG submission 193582) | Marine sediment archaeal communities from Little Sippewissett salt marsh, Falmouth, MA, United States - SSM-Prop-6N | ecosystem: Environmental > Aquatic > Marine > Wetlands > Sediment ... | reverse complement strand
CCCTGCGACCGCCGAGCCTGCGAGGCATAGCCGGTCCCCCCTCCGCTCTTCCACCCTCCCGCTCGTTGCCGCAAGGGGCATGCGCCCGCTCTGCTTCGGCAAGCTCCCGCGCGAGTACCCCCAGATTCCGGGTGAGGTTCTTCTTTCGCCGAGTCTGGCCCCGGATCTGGGGGACCTCTGTGCCGCGATCGGTTCCCCCTGGACGTCCCGCTGACCGGAGGGGATGGATGGGGGATTGGAAGGGTGGATGGAGGAGAGGCGGAACATACGCGCTCCCTCTCCACCCATCCATCCTTCCACTCCTCGACTCTTCCATCCTTCCGTTCTTCCATTCTCCCACCCCTCCATTCGTCCTCGCAGGCGGGAAGACCCAGTGGGCTTCGGGGAGCTCCCACGGGAATACCCCACGATTCCGGATGAGACTCTTTTTTCGCTCGCGCGCTTGACTTTCCGGGGCGGAATCGCAAAAATGTTAGGACTTTGCGAAGTACCCTGGGGCAACTGTCTCGTGATTTTCAACCAATGGAGGAGAACCCGTTGGCTGACGACGTGAAAATGGTCCTGCGTGAGAGCGACCTTCCTTCGGCATGGTACAACATTCTGCCGGACCTTCCCGAGCCCGCCGCGCCGCCGCTGCACCCGGGAACCAAGCAGCCCATTACGCCCGACATGCTGGCCCCGCTCTTCCCGATGAGCCTGATCGAGCAAGAGGCGAGCATGGAGCGGTGGATCGACATTCCGGGGGAGGTGATCGATATCTACCGCCTGTGGCGGCCCACGCCCCTGCACCGCGCGACGCGGCTCGAGAAGGCTCTCGGAACCCCCGCCAAGATCTTCTATAAGAACGAGAGCGTGAGCCCGGCCGGCAGCCACAAGCCCAACACGGCCGTTGCCCAGGCCTACTACAACAAGAAGGCGGGCGTCAAGAGCATCACCACGGAGACCGGGGCGGGCCAGTGGGGCAGCGCCCTGTCCTTCGCCTGCAACCTGTTCGACCTCGAATGCCTCGTCTACATGGTCAAGATCAGCTACGAGCAGAAGCCCTACCGCAAGCTGATGATGCAGACGTGGGGCGCGAACATCCTGGCCAGCCCGAGCGACACCACGAATGCCGGCCGCGCCATCCTGGCCGAAGACCCCGACTGCCCGGGCAGCCTGGGCATGGCCATCAGCGAGGCCATCGAGGTGGCCGCCTCGCGCGAGGACACCAAGTACTCGCTCGGCAGCGTGCTCAACCACGTGCTCATGCACCAGACGATCGTGGGCCTCGAGACCAAGAAGCAGCTCGAAATGGCCGGCGTGGAGCCCGACGTGCTGATCGGCTGCGTAGGCGGCGGCAGCAACTACGCGGGCTTCTGCTTCCCCTTCTACCCCGATAAGTGGGCAGGCAAGCCCATTCGCTTCATCGCCGTCGAGCCCACGGCATGCCCCACCATGACCCGCGGCAGCTACAGGTACGACTTCGGCGACACGGCGAAGACCACGCCGCTGCTCAAGATGCACACCCTCGGCCATGGCTTCGTGCCGCCCAAGATCCACGCCGGCGGCCTCCGCTACCACGGCATGGCGCCCCTGATCAGCCTCCTGATCAACTGCGGCGAGATGGAGGCGGCGGCCTACCACCAGCGCACCGTGTTCGACGCCGCCGTGCAGTTCGCGCGCACTGAGGGCATCATCCCCGCCCCCGAGACCTCACACGCGATCCGAGCCGCCATCGACGAAGCCCTGCGCTGCAAGGAAACCGGCGAGGCCAAGACCATCGTCTTCAACTTCAGCGGCCATGGGCACTTCGACCTGGCCGCCTACGAGCGGTACTTCAGCGGGGGCCTCGAAGACTACGAGTACCCCGAAGCGAGCATCCAGGCGGCACTCAAGGACGTCCCCGTCGTCGAGTGAGCCGCGTCCCCGCGTCCCAGGGCGGGTCGGGCGACCGTGTGGAAGGAGGACTGTGGCATGCGTGTGCGCGTTGCGGCAGGAATGGGCATGGGCCTGCTGGTGCTGGCTGTGGTGGCGCCAGCAGCACGGGCAAGCGAGACGAATGGGAACGGCCCGGCCGCGCCCGCGGCACTGCCCCCAGCGGCGCTCTGCGCGGGCGCCACGCGAGGCGGCCTCAACATCGTGCTGCCCTACTACCCGCCCACGGTGCGCGCCGCCGGCATGGGGCTGGCCACCGTGGCTCTCGAGGGCGTCGATTCCCACAACCCCGCCGCACTCGGCTTCCATGAAGGCTTCGACGTCGTTCTCGACTACGGGCGGGTCGACTTCCAGCATGGCCCCGACCTGGACATCTACCACGGCCACGTGGTGGCCCCGATGCCTGTCGTCGGCGGCGCTGTGAAGCTCATGGGCTTCGGCATCAGCACGCGCAACGAGGACAACTCGCGCATCGGCGGGCGCACCCACGTGTGGGCGCGAGAGTTCGGCTTCGCCTTCGGACGCCAGCTCCCACTGCCCGATGCCGTGCCAGGCCGTGTGGCCTTCGGCATGGCCGGGTTCCCCTCCGACCCCTCCGAGGTGCGTATCGAGAACGGACTCGGCAGTGGAGCCGTGTGCAAAGGCCGAGGCCAGTCCAAGCTCGGCAGCATACGCGTCGGCTTCATGTACATCCCCATCGAGACCCTGTCCCTCGGTATCCAGTACACCCACATCAAGGACTACCTGCGCCAGAGCCTCTTCGGCGGCTCCTACAGGTCGAACGCCAACTACTTCGTGAACCTGTGGACGTTTGGCCTGGCCTTCCGCCCCGACGAGAAGACGGTCGTCCTGGTGCAGCACATGACCGGCCGTGCCAGCGGCACGGGCGTCCACGCGAACTACGATGTGTTCAGCATCGGCATCGAGCGGCTCGTGCCCGTCACGGACAACGTGGAGATCGCTCTGCGCATCGGAGCCCACGACACGAACATGACCTACGGCATCGGGGTGAACCTGCCTGGCGGATGGCGGGTGGACTACGCTTTCCTCCACCACTACGGCGAGCAACTGGCCGCCTTCTTCGGCCGCGGCCCAATGCACATGATCGGCGCCGGCAAGTCCTTCTGACCCCGCTGCCGACACGACCGCACACGCATGAGAAACGGGGCACGGCACCCACGGGTGCTGTGCCCCGGTTTCTTTTGGGCTTTTGATGCACCTCAGCCGAAACGCGGGTTGGGCACTACCGCCGGCTGGCCCTCTCGCTCGACCACCAGGTTGCGGAACCCCAGGGCATCGAACGCCTCGTAGTCGTGGCCCGCCCCACCGGGGTAGGCATAGAAGAAGACAAACTCCTCGTCGCCCACGTTCACGCTCCGGTGCGCCCAGCCAGGCGGGATGTAGACCGTCTGGCCCCGCTCGAGCGCGTGGGCGGAGACCTGGCCGTCGCGGCGCTCCATCAGGATGTAGCCGCTCCCCCGCAGGCAGTAGTAGACCTCCGCCGTGTTCTCCACCTGGTGGTAGTGGCCCCTGGTCATGAAATACTCGTTGCCCACCTTACCCGGGTAGAGGATCGTCGTGCCGAAGAGCAGGTGCGGCACCGCGTCGGGGATGTCCGCACTGTAGAGCTGATAGAGCAGGGGGTCTGCCGCCGCGATCATCGCCTCGGTCGCCTGCGTGTCCTGGTACATGCCGCGCATGTCCGACAAATGCCGTGCGGTGCGGTTGGTGGACTGCTCGGGAGCGATGAGCCCCGACTCGGGGAACACCTCGACGCGGAGCGGGTGGAAGAGGTCATCCATGGTCGTTCCTCTCCGTAGGCGTGGCGGGTTGGCCACTGCGGACGGACACGCGGCGGCCCGTTCGGGCCGATTCGTAGATCGCCCAGAGCACGTCGGAGACCTTTCGTCCCTCGCGGCCATCAATGGGGGCGGGCCGCCCGTCGAGCACGGCGCCCGCGAAGGCCTCGAGCAGACGCCTGTGGCCGGGGCCGTAGCGGCCGAGCTCATCGGGCACGCCGCTCAGCTCGTCGATCGCCATCACGGCCTCGCGATCCGCCGCCCCGTCCGCGAAGTCCCACTCGACCACGCGGTTGTTGTGCAGGACGGCCTTGCCGGCCGTGCCGGCGAGCTCGAGGCGCTGGGACCAGAAGGTGTGGCTGGCGGTCACCGCCGTGACCACGGCCAGGGCTCCGCTGGCGAAGTCGATGGCCGCGGCCGCCGCGTCCTCCACCTCCACGTCGTGCACCAGTGTGGCCACGCTGGCCTGGGCCGAGCGAGCGGGGCCGAGGAGCCAGAGCATCAGGTCCAAGGTGTGGATCGCCTGGGTGGTCAGAGCCCCGCCGCCCTCCGTGGCCCACCTGCCGTGCCAGTCGTCGCGCGTGTAGTAGTCGGGCGTCTTGCGGTTCTGAAACGTGATGCCGCCCTGGAGGAGGCGGCCGAAGCGCCCCTCGTCCACCGCCTTGCGCAGGGCCTGCGACGCCAGGTTGGTGCGATTCTGGTAGCAGATGCCGAGGGCCACCCCCGCCCGATCACACGCCGCGATGGCCCGGTCCGCCCCGTCGGGCGTCGTGGCGATGGGCTTCTCGCAGAAGACGTGGATGCCCGCTTCCGCCGCCGCCTCCACTGCGCCCGCGTGCAGGTGGTGAGGCAGGCACAGCGAGACCGCATCGAGCGAGCCCGAGGCGAAGAGCTCCGCGTAGTCCGCCCACCAACGCTCGGCCCCGAAGCGATCGGCGGCGGCGCGGGCGCGCGACGCCACGATATCGCACGTGGCCACCAGCCGGGCACGCGGCATCTCGGCGATCGCACGCAGGTGAAGCGGCGATATACGCCCGCAACCGACAACCCCGTAGCGAAGCAGATCCTGCACGGCTGTTCTCCTGTGCCTGGCCCGCATTCCTGACCAGCTCTGGCCGCCAGTGTCCGCCGTACGGCGGATCGCGTGTGCGGCCTTGCCTGAGGCGAGAATGAGCGCACTGGGCACGCGCAGACTGTCTGCGAGAGGGCATTGGCATGTGGTGCTATCCCCTGTTCCCTTCGAGAGATGCTGCGTTCACGCCCAGACCTGGTGAGAAATGCGGGCTAGCCACGGCCTCATTGTAGTGGGGGGCCGGGCGCTGTCAACTGCGTTGCGAGCCGCCATGGCTCCTAACGCGGCCTCCGACCGCAACCCAAGGGGGAAACCCGGATTGGGCACACCACATTGGATCGAGCGGTTCTGCGGCCGACCCGATGAGTCGTCCCGTTCCTCCACCGAGAACCTCATCGCAGTGGCCTCGAAGAGGAAAACAAACCCAGAAGACCTGGCTTTGTCTTCTGGTGTGCCCCACCCGAGTTTCCCTCGGCCCAACCTGCGCACAACGCGCGCGCATGGCTCGCACAAGGGCTCTATCATGCCCTGGTGGAACGGCTAAGTGTCTATTAAACAAGGAGTTACAAGATATATCTGCTGGTTGATGCGACAACGTGCACATTCCCGGCTACACTTGTAGTGGGGGAGCGGCGCGGCCTCAGACCCCGCGTTCGTCCGACCCGTCGGGGCAGGCTCGAGCGCGCTCTCACAGGAGCCTGAGGCCAAGTGCCCACGCGACAATGATTCGTGGTGGGGCAATGCGACTCGCGGATTCGCCTTGACGGTCCCGACCGTCACGGGCTATAATTCGAGAGAATTCCCTGCTGTGCGACTGAATACTCAGTTTACTGGCTCGTCCAAGATGATGGGAAGAGCATATGGCCGGGGGCGATCTGCGCGTCCCAGACCAGGATCTCGTCGCCAAGGCCCAGCGCAGCGACGCGGAGGCGTTCGGCGAGCTCTACGAGAGGCATCGCGAACGCGTCTACAGGATTGCCTATCGGTTCGTGCATAACAAGGCCGACGCCTTGGACTTATGTCAGGAGGTCTTCGTCAGGGCGTACCAGTCGCTGCCGAACTTCCAGCGGAAAGCGAAGTTCACCACGTGGCTCACCCGCATCGCCAACAACGCGTGTGTGGACTTCTGCCGACTGGCCAAGTTGCGGCGCGCCGGCGAGCTGGACGAGGAGGGCGTGAAGGAAGACCTCCGCCGGCCTGGCGTTCGACCGAGCCCGAAGCCCTCCGAAGGGCTCGAACGCGAGGAGATCCGAGAAGCGGTCGATGCCGCCATCGAGGAGCTTTCGCCCGACCACCGAGCCGTCTTCGTGCTCCACTCGGTCGAAGGCCTGACCTATGAGGAGATCGCCACGACAGTCGGGTGCCCCATCGGAACCGTGATGTCGCGTCTGCACTACGCACGCAAGCATCTCCAGGGCATCCTGTCGTGGGTCAAGCAGGACGAAAATGATGAAGCCGTGTCCGAGTGACACACAGCTTGGGGCCTTCCTGGACGGCGAACTGCCCGAGGCCGAGGCCGCGGCCATCGAGGCCCATGTGGCCACATGCGAGCGGTGCGCCGCCGAGGTGGCGGCCTACGCCCGGCTCGACAAGCTTGTGGCCACGGCGCCCGTGCCCGAGGTCGCGGACGATGAATGGGCCGCCGCGTGGTCGACCATCGCCGCGCGCATTGCTCCTGAGCCAGCCCAGACCAGCACGCTGTGGTCCAGGCTGGGCCGGCTTCGCACGGCTCTCGTGCCGGCGGCAGCCGCCGCTCTGATCGCTCTCGCCGCAGGCGTCTGGGCGCTCCACTCGGGCCGCGTGCTCGTGCCCGTGCAGGCCGTGGTCGAGGAGATCGAGCCTGCCGAGGGCTACACGGCCAACTGCTTCTACTCGGCCGAGGCGGACGTCACAATCATCACTGTCCTGCCCACCGACGGGCAGGAGGAAGCTTGGGACGATAATGGCCAGGGCCCTCTCTAGAGCCGTCCTGCTTCTGATGGCGCCCTGCTGGGTCTATGCCGCAGGGTTTGGTGGTGACGCCGCGAAGAAGGTGGCGGCGCTCGGCGTCGAAATCGAGGTCGTGGTCATCAAGGCCAGCGGACGCGGCCTCAAGCCCGATTTCGACGGCCGCATCTCCGCCGAGCTCAGGAAGAAGCTCGCGGGCTGCCACCTCGCATACGGCAAGTACGCACTCGTGGACGTCCAACACAAGTCCGCCCGATACAAGCGCAAGGTCATCTGCATACTGCCCGGGAAGGAAGCCCTCGCGATCATCTGCACGCCTCACACCTCGCGCACCCATCCCGTGCGCGTGGCCACCCAGGTGATCGACGGCGCCGGCAAGATTATCCAGAGGGCGCAGGTGCTCCTGCCGTACAACAAAGCCTTCCTCATCCACCGGCCCAAGGGTGCGTCGGCGGTGATCATGGGGATCACCGCGTACAAACATCCCTCGAAGATGCCCGGCCGCTAGCCCACATGTCTCACCAGCTCTGGCCGCCAGTGGCCCCTTCTCGCCTCAGGCGGCGTCCTCCGTGCGAGCTGTCCTCGACGTATCCACGATGGATACGCCTGTGGATGCTCGCGTGTGCGTCCTGGCCTGAGACGAGAATGAGCGCACTGGGCACGCGCAGACTGTCTGGGAGCGGGCCCAGGCGCCTGAGCCCATCCCCCGCTCCTTTCTCGAGATGCGGCGCTCACGCCCAGACCTGGTGAGACATGCGGGCTAGCTCGCATGCTCCTGCCCCCGCCTTACGCCTGCCCGCCGCGATTGCGCCTCCTGGCGAGGTCCTCTAGAATAGGGGACGCGTGCACACTCGCGCACCCAGCATGGATGGAGACGATATGGGGAACACGAGCAGACGGCAATTCCTCCACAGATCAGCGCAACTGGCCGCCGGGGCAACTGTGGCGGCCCACGCAGGCGCTGGCCCCACCCTGGCCGCCGCGGGAGAACGCAGCATGGACAAGCCGGCGCCGAAGCCCAACCTCATCTACGTGTTCGCCGACCAGCTCAGGCTACAGTCCTGCGGGTACGCGGGCGACGCCAAAGCCCACACCCCAAACATCGACGCCCTGGCCTCCGAGGGCGTGAGCTTCGCCAACGCCGTGTCCTCCACGCCCGTCTGCTCGGCCTACCGTGCGTCCCTCTTCACCGGCAAGCACACCACCAGCACGGGCATGGTCATCAACGAGCTGCGGCTGAGCCCCGACCACGAGTGCTTCGGCCACGTGCTCACCCGTAGCCGGTATCGCACGGCCTATATCGGCAAGTGGCACCTGTGGGCGAACCAGCTCGGCCATCACTACGACCCACGGAACTCCTTCACCCCGCCCGGCCCCTACCGCCTCGGCTTCGACGGCCTGTGGGCTGCGTACAACTTCCACCACGTCTACCACCGAGCCTACTACCACCGCGACACGCCGGCCAAGATCCCCTACGGCGACCCCACCGTCTTCGAGCCCGATGCCCAGACCGACATGGCGATCGACTTCCTCACCAAGGCCGCAGGCGCCGACCAGCCATTCGCCCTCTTCCTGTCCTACGGCACCCCCCACGACCCCTGGGGTTGGGCGAACGCCCCCGAGGCCCAGGCCGACCGGTTCCGCAACGCCCACCTGCCCAACCCACCGAACTACGCTCCCCGCAACGACCCCTACGCCGACGGCTGGGCCGTCTTCCGCCGCGGCGAACGCGCTCACCTCGAACGTTGGCGCCGAGTCTACTACGCCATGACCGCCAACCTCGACTGGAATATCGGGCGCCTCCTCGAGGCCATCGGCAAGGCGGGCGCCCGCGAGAACACCATCGTGGTCTTCACCTCCGACCACGGCGAGATGTTCGGAGCCCACGGCCGCCGCGCCAAGAACATCTTCTACGACGAAGCCATCCGCGTGCCCTTCCTCGTCCGCTGGCCCAAGGCAATCCGCGCAGGCAGCCAGACGGACGCCTGCCTCGGCACGCCCGACATCATGCCCACCCTGCTCTCGCTCACCGGTCTCCCCGTGCCCGGCGAGGTCGAGGGCACCGACCTGAGCCACGCTGCCCTCGGCACCCCGGCCGCCGAGCCCGAAGCCACCCTTCTCCAGGGCGCCGGCACCACCGCCGCCTGGGCCAACGGCCACGAGTGGAGAGCCCTCCGCGACAAACGCTACACCTACGCCGTCTACCGCCGCGACCGCTCCGAACTCCTCTTCGATAACCAGGCCGACCCCGGCCAGACCACCAATCTCGTGGCCGACCCCAACCACGCCCAAGCCCTCGGGCGCCTCAGGGCCGCCCTCAAGCACCGCATGGCCGCTATCAACGATACGTTCGAGACCTGCACCTGGTACCGCGACCACTGGACCCAGGACCGCAATATCCTCCGCGGCGCCCGCGGCGGCACCCACGATCTCGATGCACTCGCGAAGATCATCGGGCGCCACTTCCCCTCCTGACGCCTGCTGTCCACGCCCGCCCATGTCGCGAGGAGCGGGGAGACCCCTCTGGCCCTTCGCCGACGTTGTGGGCTACATGGCTCGCAACGGTTCTGCATTGAAAAGCACGAGAAAGCGATGAGCAGGATGCTTCGCGGGGTGACGACACCCCGCCCACAGGCGGGTGGCGCGCCAGCGCTTGTGGGCGGGACGTCCCCGTCCCGCGAGGACACCATTTCCTTGCCGGCCAGAGCTGGTGAGACATGCGGGCTACTTGCCGACCAGGGCGAGGATGCTGCGGGCGGGCACGCAGTTCTTGAGAACCATCTGGAGATTGCTCTTCTTGTCCTTCTCCACCGTATAGTAGATCGACTCCGTGCTGGCCACAAGACCGACCGCGCTGCCTGCGGAATCGAGCACAGGGCAGCCGCTCGAGCCGCGGGCGAAGTCGGCCGTGATGTTCATCATCGTGACCATCGCATCCTTGCGCTTCCGCCGGAAGTAGCGCGAGACGAGGCCCGTGCTGAGCGTGTACAGGCGGTTGCTCGGGTGGCTGATGACGCTCACCGGGGTGCCCACCGGCGCGTCGGTGCAGAGGGGGAGGGGGTGGAGCGCGGTCCCCCGGGTCTCGAGCTGCACGATGGCCACGTCGTGGGCCTCGCTCGCCGCGAGCACCTCGCGCACGGGGCAGACCGCGCCGTCGTGGGCCATGGCCACGAGCGTGTGGCGGGCCGGGCTGTTGACCACGTGGTAGTTCGTCACGGCGGCTCCCGAGGCGGTGAGCACGAAGCCCCCGGCGGCAGTGGTATGCCAGCGCTTGCATTTCTTGCACTTGTACACGCCCGCGATGATGAGCACGGAGTCGCAGCGTTGGGCGTAGACCTGAGCGGGCGTGAGGGGATTCGCCGTGGGGGCGGGCAGGTCGAGCGTGCAACTCCCCCGTTCGAGCTGTGCGATGAGCGTGGGCATCGGCGTGAACGTGCCCGTCGCGATCAGCTTTGTGGCCGCCGCCTCGAGGTGCTTGAGCCGTGAGCGGTCGTCCACGGCGTCGGCCTGCTCTGGCATCGTGGGATGGCGCGGTGCGGGATGCGAAGCGGTCGGCCGACAGCCCGCGACCACCAGAACGCCCAGGCAGATTGCGGTTCGAGGTCTCATCGCGTCCCCATTGTACTCGTCTCTGCCGCTGCCGCAAGAGAGCGTGGCGACTCACGCCACTCGCGATCGCGCGGAGGGTCGCCAGGGGGCGGGTGTGGTGTGGGGCGGGGAGCGGGTGCGGGGCGACTATTCTTCCCGCGGCTTGTCGGGGTCGGAGCCGCACTCGGGGCACTTGGCGGCGTTGGGCGGGAGCTTGGCCTCGCAGTAGTGGCACGTGCCGAAGAGGCGGCAGAGCCTGGGGGTGTGGCGAGCCTGGCGCCACACGCCGCGCGTGAGGGGTCCGCGCAGGACGGTGCTGGATTTCAGGCGCCGCTCGCGGGCGAGCTTCACGAGCGCGGCGAAGGGGAGCTTGCGCGACGGCTCGCCGTCGCGGAGACGCAGTTCCCAACTGCCGGCGGGCTGTTTCGATGGGGCAGGCTTGCGGGACGGCTTTGCAGGCCGCGGGTGCTGGGGGCCGGGCTGGGGCTCGGGGCCGGCTCGGCCGGCTCGCGCCGCCTCTCTGCGAGCGTCCTCGACCCGTCGCCCACAGGCAGCGCACACCGCGGCGCCAACCCGAACGGGCCGCCCGCATGCGGGGCACGGCTCGGTGTCGTGGAGCTTGAGCTGGGTGGCCTCGGGCATGATCGGGCCGGCCAGCCCCGCCTCGGCCTCCTCGCGCCCGCGCAGGTAGTTCTCGACGTTCTCGCGCACGTTGCGGTGGAGCAGTTGGCGGAGCCTCGCGGGCGCCATGAGGCCGAGCTCGATGATGATCTGGCGGAGCAGCTTCGGGTGTCCCTCGGTCTCCTGGCGCTCCTGCTCCTGCACGCAGCGCTGGATGTCGGTCTGCGAGAGTGCGTGCTCGCGGCGCACGAGGCGGACGATCTCGCTGTCCTCGCGCTCCTGGGCATACTTGAGCTGGCGGAGCAGGAGCTCGACGACCTGCTGGGACTGGAGGACGCCCTCGCGGACGAGGACCTTGCTGAGGCGTGTCTCGGCGGCGGCTCCGGAGCGGGGCTTGCGGCGCTGGAGGCAGGCGGCGATCTGCTCGCGCGTGGCCATGCCCGTCTCGATGGCCAGGCGGGCGAACTGCTCGTCGCCCGTGACCTCCTCCCTGGCCTTCCCCTGCTGGGCGAGTCTCTCGACCTGCGCCTCGGTCAGCAGGCCGTTCTTCATCAGGAGGGTGGGCAGGTCGCTCTGGGTGTCGTCGGCCTGCTCGTAGGCCTTTAGGCACTGGCGGAGCCTGTGGGTGGTGAGGAGGCCGCTCTCGATGGCCTGGCGGACGATGGTGAGCTCGCGGCGCGGGTCGCCCACCCTCGCGGTGCCCTGGGAGGCCGTTTCGCCGGCCTGCACGCGCGCGATGGCTTCCGCCACGTCGCTGGCCTTCTGGTAGCGTTTGTCGCGGCGCTTGCGGAGCATGCGGAGAATGATGTCGCGCAGGCTCTGGGGCAGCGCGGGGTTGACCTTGACGGGGTCGGGCGGACTCTCGCCCTGGTGCTTGAGCATGATGGCGAAGGCGTTCTCGCCCTCGAAGGCGTCGCGGCCCACCACGAGCCGGAAGAAGGTGGCCCCGAGGGAGTAGATGTCCGTGCGGGCGTCCAGCTCGGCGCCCTCGCACTGCTCGGGGCTCATGTACGTGGGCGTGCCGAGGATGGAGCCGTCCTGCGTGACGCGCATGGCGTCGCCGCGGATGCTCTTGGCGAGACCGAAGTCGACCACCTTGGCCACGCCGTCGGGGGTGACGAGGATGTTCTCGGGCTTCAGGTCGCAGTGGATGATGTGCTTGTCGTGGGCGCAGGCCAGGCCCTCGGCCACCTGGCGCACGATGTCGAGCGCGAGGTCGAGGGGCAGGGTGTTCGTCACGTCCAGCTTGTCGGCCAGGCTCTCGCCCTCGACGTACTCCATGACGATGGCGTGGACGTCGGCCTGCTCGCCGAAGTCGTGGATGGCGACGATGTTGGGGTGGAGGAGGTTTGCGAGGGACCGGGCTTCGCGGCGGAATCGGGCGAGGAACTCCTCGTTGGCGCTCAGGGCGGGCGAGAGGACTTTGACGGCGACCGTGCGGTCGAGGGAGAGCTGGCGGGCCTTGTAGAGCTTGCCCATGCCGCCCCGGCTGATGAGGCCGAGGATCTCGCACCCGCACACGGTGCGTCCGACGAGGGGATCCTCGTGTGGCTGTGTGGTGGGTTCGGGGGCCATAGTCACTCGCGCGCGCCGACGACGGTTCGGAAGTAGTCGAGCGTCCGGACGAGGCCTTCGCGTCGGGCGACCTTGGGCTCCCAGGCGAGCAGGCGGCGGGCCTTCGCGATGTCGGGGCGCCGCGTCTTCGGGTCGTCGCGGTAGTCCTCGGGGAACGGAAGGTACTGGATTCCGCTCGAGCTCCCTGTGAGCTCGATGATCTCCTCGGCGAGCTGCTTGATGGTGATCTCGGCGGGGTTGCCGATGTTCACCGGCAGATGCTCGTCGGACTCCAGGAGGCGGCAGATGCCCTCCATGAGGTCGGCGACGAAGCAGAAGCTGCGGGTCTGGGAGCCGTCGCCGTAGATCGTCAGGTCGTCCCCCAGGATGGCCTGGCGGAAGAAGTTGGGCAGCGCGCGCCCGTCGTCCGTGCGCATGCGCGGGCCGTAGGTGTTGAAGATGCGCACGATGCGGGTGTCGAGGTCGTGGTAGCGGTGGTAGGCCATGGTCATGGCCTCGGCGAAGCGCTTGGCCTCGTCGTAGACGCCGCGGTAGCCCACGGGATTCACGTTGCCCCAGTAGTCCTCGTGCTGGGGATGCACGAGGGGGTCGCCGTAGACCTCGGAGGTGGAGGCCAGGAGGAACTTCGCACCCTTGGCTTTGGCCAGGCCGAGGGCCTTGTGGGTGCCCAGCGACCCGACCTTGAGGGTGGGGATGGGGTAGCGAAGGTAGTCCGTCGGGCTGGCGGGGGAGGCGAAGTGCAGCACGTTGTCCACCTCGCCCGCGATGTACATGTAGTTCGTCACGTCGTGCTGGAAGAACTGGAAGTCCGGGCTGCCGAACAGGTGGGCGATGTTGTCCGTGCGGCCGGTGAGAATGTTGTCGATGCCGATGACTTGGTGGCCACGGGCAAGGAGTGCATCGCAGAGGTGCGAGCCCAGGAAACCGGCTGAGCCCGTCACGATAGTCCGCATCCGGCTGACCTCCAAGGAGAATGAGTGCATGCATCGGGCCAGAAAAGGCCCACGCGCACCCTGGGACGAGAAGTATACCACAGCCCCAGCGCCCGTTCAAACCGCTGGGAGGAGGGGCCCGGCGTGTGCATCGGGGCTCAGGCGGCGGGCTTTGCCGGGGCCTTCGCGGGAGCCTTTGACGGGGCCTTGGCCGGAGGCGTGGCCGGAGGTTTCGCAGGGGGCTCGGCGGCGGGCTCGGCCGGCTCGTCCCGCCGCTCCCACGTGTCGTGGAGGAACACGCGGACCTGGCCGACCGTGCCGTCGTAGCGGGCCATGAACCTGCGCGGATAGGGCTGGAGAGCCGGGAGGACGAGGGGATTGGGCTTCTCGACGTTGCTGCGGCCCTCGAGCACCCACACGCGCCGCCGCAGGCCCAACTCGCCCGCGCGGAACGGCCGCCCCGCGATGGGAGCACGCACCCGCTTCACCCGCGGCCCGTGGAACACGTGGGTGTAGTAGTGGTGGAACGGGAGTTCCACGTAGGGGGGCGTGAAGGCCACGATGTCGCCAGGCTCCACGCGCTCGGCCAGATCGGCCACGGCCTGGCGCCAGTTCTCCTTCTCCACTCGCGGGTGGTAATAGCAGGCCAGCGAGGCCGCGTTGGCCACGAGCGCCAGGACGGCCAGCCCGCCCACGAACACCCTCGCGAGCCGCCCGCGCACCCCGGCCAAGGCGGCCCCGATCAGCAGGGCGAGCGCCGGCGACGCGAAGATCAGGTGCTTGGGCTCGTAGACATGGCCGCGCACGGGCAGGAGTGCGAGGAACACGACGGGGCCGAAGAGCCACACGAGGGCGACGGCCGTCCCACAGCTCGGGCCGCGCCGCGCGGCCACGATGGCCAGGAGCACCACGAGCGCGACCGCCGAGCCCACGACGAGGGAGCCGAGAGCCTGCTCGCCCGGCGGCCCCGCCCACGCCCGCAGGCAGCAGCACGCCAGCCACCCCAGAACGGCCAGGGCCACGAAGCGGCGGGTGCGCAGGGCGGACAGGGCGCATACGAGGCCCAGCAGGCCCAGCCCCAGCACCGCGCCGAACACGAGCGGCGCCTCGCCGACCAGCAGGCCGCCCGTCTCGCGCAGGAACCCGCACGTGAACTGCACGGCCGTGGCCGCCAGGCCCGTGGCGCTCAGGACGGTGGAGCCCGGGGGCGGCTCAAGGCGTGCGAGAGTCTCCATGCGCTCGAGGATCACGGGGATGTAGATGGCGAAGAGCGCCGCGGGAATGAGCTGCCACGAGACCCACGCCACCATGAGCTTCCGCCCGATGCCCCGCCACAGCACGAGCAGCAGCACCCCCTGCGCGAGCACCGAGAAGAGGCTGTAGTAGAACGTGTAGAGGGCCGCAGTGTTGGCCAGGGCGAGGCCCAGCCAGAATGGCCAGCGGGCCAGGCGCTTGCCCGCCAGGAGTTCCACGAAGAAGTACCAGGAAAGGGCCACGAAGAAGGCGGCGAGCGTGTAGTGGCGCGCCTCCTGGGCGAAGTAGACGTGGAACGCCGAGACGGCGAGCAGCAGCGTGGCAATGAGGGCCGGCCCCCTGGGCAGGAGCACCCGGGCGAGAGCGAAGAACACCACGAGCGTGCCCACGCTGAAGACGGCCGAGAAGGCCCTGGCCCGCATGGCGCCGTGGGAGCCCCACATCCACGGGTGGAGCCCAGCGTAGTAGAGCGGCGGATGGGCGTCGTGTGCTTTCACCGCATCGAGGACCTCGATGAACCCGGCGTCCACGGCGTGCAGCGTGGCCGCCTCGTCGAGCCACAGGGACTTGCGGCCGATGTCGTAGAAGCGCAGGGCGGCCCCGCCCGCCACGATCGCCACGAGCAGTGCGATCCCTGCCCAGTCCTTGCTCTTCGCTGTCGCGTGCGCGGTCATGATGCTCCATTCAGGCAGACACGTTGCGGCGCCAGGCCGACGGGCTAACCGGGTGCAGGCGCCTCCTTGGGAACCTTGGGCGACGGGGCCTCCTTGGGCTGTCGCTTCCGCCAGATCCCGAGCAGGGCGTTGATCTCCTCGACGAGCTGCGGGATGGCGGGCACGGGCACCATCCGGTACTCCGGCTTGTCGGTGGTGCCCCGCACGTCGATCTGGACGAGTTGCTCGCGCAGAAACGACTGGATGATGGGGATCTCGATGCCGCTCTTCGGGCTCACCAGGCGGAGGCTGAGCGAGCGGTCGAAGCCCACGGTGCCCTGGCCCGTCATCAGGCGGCTCTCCCCGAGCAGGGAGAGCTGCTTGACGCGGAGTTGGGTGTCCGCGATGCCGAACTTCATCTCGGCCTCGGTGATCGAGCGTTCGAGCGGCGAGCGGAAGCCCAGGGTGTTGAACAGGGCGGCGGTAAGCGGGAGCTGGCCGAGCTCGCCGCGGGTCACGGATGCGGTGCCGTCGCCGATCAGGCCCTTCTCGTCCGGGTAGCGGCCGGGAGGAAACTCCACGCGCACGTCGAGCGTGCCGCTGGCCGGCTTGTCGATCTTGAGGGCCTGCTCGCACAGGACCTTGAAGTCGGCGCCCCGCACGGCGAGCCAGCCGCGGAACGGGGCCGCGATGGCGGTGCCGATCTCGAGGCTGGCGCTCAGCCGCCCGCCGTAGAAGCTGGCCACGAGGTCGGTGAGGAGGAGGCGGACCTCGCCCTCCTTCCCCCCGGCGGCGGGGGCGCGATTGAAGGCGAAGCCGCCGCGGATGTCGGTCCCCGCGTAGTTTCGGAAGCGGAGGCGGCGCAGGTCGAGGCTGCCCTCGAAGTGCTGCGCCCCGTCGGGGCCGATGCGGCCGTTGCCCAGGCGCACGTCGCCGCTGAGCCGCTCGAAGCGGTCGGTGTAGCGGAAGGAGCAGTCGTGCAGGCGGACCAGGCCCGAGCATTCGGTGGGCTTGTCAGGCCCGGGGAGCTTGAGGGTGAGCTCGACGTCGGCGGCGCCCTGGAGGTCGATGGCCTCGACGGCTTTGCGCAGGTCGGGCGGGAGGACGTCGCGCAGGTCCGCGCCCAGGCGGGCGCCCTGGACGGTGATGTGCAGGCGGTCGGCGTCGGTGCCGGCCTGGGAGACGCGGCCACTGAGGACCACGCTGTCGCCGAGTGCACACTCGCCGACGACGCGGCTCAGGCTCACCACACCGTCGCGGTACTCGACCTGGCCTCGCAGCCCCGTCAGTGGGATGGGGAGGCGCCGCCACGTGGCCCGGCACCCCCTGAGCCCTGCGTTGAGCACGAAGCTGTCCCAGCGCTTCGCCTCCAGGTCCACGACGGCCCTGGCCGTGGCGGCCGTTCGCCCGCCGAGCTGGAGCTCGTCCCAGACCTTCTGCCAGGTCTCGGGCAGGACCCCGCGAAGCTCGTCGTTGAGCGCCAGCTCGTCGGCCGCGATCTCGAGGTCGAGCACCTGCCCCTTCGGGCCTGGCGACACCCTCCCCGTGAGCACGACGGACTTGCCGTGGACCTTGCCCTGCACGTTGGTGATCGTGGTGTTGCCGTTCTGGTCGAAGACGATCTTGCCGCGCGTGACGTCGCAGACGGGGATCGGCAGGCCGCGGTAGGTGAACGCGGCGTCGGCAGGCTCGATGGTGATGCGTTGCGCGGCGGCATCCTTGTCGCGGTTGCTGGTGGTGCAGTGGTACTCGATGTCGGCCTGGCCTGAGGGCTGGATTTCGTCCCAGACCTTCTGCCAGGCTTTGGGGAGGGCATCGTGCACCATGGGGCTTGCGGCCATGCTTCGGCCGCGCAGGGTGAGGTGGAGGCCGCCGTCGGGGCCTGGGAGGAAACGTCCGTCGATGGCTTCCACGGCGGACTCGCCGACGCGTCCCTTCACCCCGGTGAACGTGGCGCGGCCGGTGTGGTCGATGATCACGCGCTCCATGAGGTTGGTGACGCGGATGGGGAAGAGGCGGTGCTGGACCGAGCAGTCCTGGAGACAGCGGATCTCGGTCGAGTGGGTCGGGGGGCCGGCGGCGGGGTCGGAAACGAGTCGCCAGGTGACGCTGACCTTGCCTCTCGGGCTGAGGTCGTCGTAGACTTCCGCCGCGGCCGGGGCGAGGACGGCGCGGGCGTCGGGGCCGAGCTCCACCTCGGGTGCGACCACCGTGATGTTGGCCACGGGGCCCTTTGGTCCGGGGCGCACGGTGCCGAGGAACTGCACGGGGATGCCGCGCAGGCGGCCGTAGAGCTCGCGGAAGGACACGGTGCCTGCCTCGTCGACCACAATGTCGCCGCGCACGTCGGTGATGCGGTGGGGGAAGCTCTTGTGGTGGAACGAGGCTCCCTCGGGGCGGATGACGAGGCGGTAGAGGAGATCGTCGGGGTCGCCGTCGCGGCTGGTCACGCGGCATTCGACGCTGGCCATGCCTGTGGGGCGCAGCTCCTCGAAGGTCCTCTTCCAGCCGGGGGTGAGTGCGTTGCGCAGATCGTCGTCGAGGGCCATGTCGAAGCCGCGCAGGAGCAGATCGGGTGCCCCGGGGTCGGTCACCTGGCCGGAGATCTGCACGCGGGTCCTGCCGTGTCGGCCGCGCACGCCGTCGATATAGGAGACGCCGTCCTCCCATCGGAAGGTGCCGGTCACGTCCGTGAGGGCGTATGGGAACTTCGCGTAGGTGCCCTTGGCGTCGCGCACTTCGGCACGAATGGCGGCCTCGAAGCGGCGGTCCTTGCGCCACCAGGTGGAGCGGTGGTCCACGTTGATGATGCCGGCCTCGACGCCCAGGCGGTCCCACAGGCGCTTGATGTTGGCCGGCGCGGCGTCGTAGATCTCGCGGTCGAGCGGTCGCCCGCGGCCCACCAGGTGGGTGTCGATCTTCTCCGCCGTCGTCTGGCCCCAGATGGCCACGCTGGCCGGCCCGGCGCGGCCGGTGATGTTCTGGTAGTAGACGTTGGCGCCGTCGAAGACCACCTTGCCGCGGATGTCGGTGCACTGGACGGGGAAGTTCTCCCAGGCGGCGCGGCACCCGCGCAGGTCGGCGGCGGCTCGGAGCGCGAGGTCGGGCTTCGCGCCCCAGGCGATCGAGCTCTCGATGGTGAGGTCCACGGAGCCGTGGATGTCGTAGCGGTCCAGGGCGCGGACGTACAGTTCGGGCAGGAGGGTGCGGAGCCGCTTGTCGATGGCGATGGCGCGGGCGACGACGGCGGCGTCGAGCCGCCGGCCGCCGAGGTCGATGGTGCCCTCGAGGTCGCAGCGGCCCCAGAGCGCGGAGTTGGCCTCGCCCTCGAACGCGAAGCCGTTGGCCAGCCGGCGTTCGTCGCGCAGCTCCACGTTCACGTCGTGCAGGTCGAGGGCCGGGCTGTTCTTGAAGAGCAGGGCCTCGCTGATGTGGATGCGGCCGCCGCGGATGACCACACGGTTGACCGGCGCCTCGGGCGGCTCGCCCTTCGGGGTGGCGCCCGCCGCGAAGTCGGCCTGGGTGAGAGAGACGACGGGCTCGTCGAGCACCAGCTCCTCGACCGCCACGTCGCCGCGGAGCACGGAGCTCAGGCTGAGGTCCACGGTGAGTGCCTTGGCGGCAACGAGCTCGCCGCCGCCCTGGTCGGCGGGCCGGAACACGCTGATGCCCTCCAGGCGCATCCCCGTGGGGAACCGGTAGTCGGCCTCGCCGAGGGCCACACGGCCGGCGAAGTGCTGCTGGAGGAAGATCTGCGTGCGGGCACGGAACTGCTCGGGCGAGAGGAGCAGGCGGGCCACCACGCAGGTGTGGGAGACCACGCAGACCAGGAGCCCGAGGGCAATGAGCCAGCGGTGGCCGGTGCGGTATCTCTGGTAGCGTCGGATCATCGGGGCGTGATCAGCCTGTGCTTGAGGAGGATCCAGGCGGCGCGGATGCCGTCCGACCATCGGATTTTCTTGCCCTGCTCGATCGAGCGCGGCGCGTAGTGGACGGGCACTTCCACGATGCGCTCGCCGCGCCGGCACACCAGGGCCGTCGCCTCGGGGCAGAAGCCAAAGCCGTCCTCACGCAACGGCAGGCCCTGGAGCAGGTCGGTGGCGAACAGCTTGTAGCACGTCGGCTCGTCGGTGATGCGTCGCCCGTAGAGCACGCTGGCCACGATGCTGATCGCCCGCCCACCCCAGTAGTAGCGCCGGTAGGAGATGGGCTGGTGCGCGAGCACCCGCGAGCCGTAGACCACGCGGACACCCCGCTCGGCCGCCGTGGCGAGCAGCGCCGCGTAGTCCGAGGGGTCGTACTCGAGATCCGCGTCCTGGATGATCGTGTATGCGCCGCGAGCCCGCCCGATCGCCGAGCGTATCGCTGCCCCTTTGCCCCGGTTGGTCTCGTGGCACACAAGCTCGACTCCCGGATGCTCGGCGGCGAAGGCCTCGAGCACCTGCCGGGAGCCGTCCGTCGAGCCGTCATCCACCACGATGATCTGCTTCGCCGTCGGCTCCGCCAGCACCCGCTCCAGAAGCTGCACTGCCGTGGCCTTCTCGTTGTAGACGGGTACGATCACGGTCAGTTGCGGAGCGTCCACGTCGCCATCGGCTCCAAAGGCCCACCACTCCGTGAGACGCCAGCACGATCACCAGGGGCATAATGGCCACACGGTAGCGCACCGAACCCACGAAAACCACGTGCAGAAGTGCATAATACACCACGGGGAGCACGAGGGTCAAGGCCGCATCGCCCCTGCGGCGGGCGCGGGCGAAGCCGCCGAATGCGAAGAGCATCACGAGGACATAGGGCACGCCCACGGCGGTGCAGAAGAGCGGCTTGCGGAACTGCGCCAGGTTGGGCACCACGTTCCAGAAGCGCACGAACTTCACCCCCGCCAGCACGAGGACCCGCCCGGGGTTCTCGGCCGCGTAGGAGAGCGCGGCGCGCCGCCAGAAGCGGTCCTTCTCCACCTCGCTCATCTCCCGCGTGTCCACCCGCGCCTCGGGCCAGTTCATGATCTTGTCGATCATCGGGCCGCCGTCGGCCTCGCGGTTGAGCCCTTCGTAGAGCGAGAGCCCGCTGCGCAGGGTGGTGACGACCAGGTGGCCGTCGCTGGCCGCCCAGTTGCGCAGGGCCCAGGGCACGAGACAGAGGGCGAAGACGGCGATCATGATGCCGGCCTGTGCCGGGGCGTCGCGATGGCGCTTGCGGGTGAGCGCCCACACCCCGGCGGTGAGCACCGGCACGGGCAGGAACGAGGCGCGCACCAGGGTGGCGAGGCCGAAGACGACGCCGGCCACCGCGGCGCGTACCCGCCCGCCCCGCCCATACGCACGGGCCACCGCCAGCGCACCCCCCAGAAGCAGCGCCATGAAGAGCACCTCGGAGAGCACCAGCACCACGAAGAGAACGAAGAAGGGGTACACGGCTACCACCGCGGCGGCCACGCACGCCTCCGCCGGGCCGAACAGCTCGCGGGCCAGCAGCCACGCGAGCGCGATGCACAGCGTGCCCACCAGCGCGTCCGCCACGCGGGCGGGCAGGTAGCCGTCGCCGAACAGAATCTGGACGGTGGCGAGGAACACGGGGTAGCCGGGCATTCTGGCGATGCGGCTGGCCTGGTCGGCGGCGAGTCCCGCGCCGCTGCGCAGGTTGCGCGCGATGCACATGTACTCGAGGGAATCGTCGAAGAACGGCCGATCGGCCCACCACGTGACCGGCTTGCCCGCCAGCGTGATCGAGTCGGCGCACTGCGGCACGGCCACCGCCGCCAGGCGCACGGCGAGGCCCACGACCACACACACGAGCAGCCACACGAGCACACCTCGGCCCCTGGAGGCAGGGGCAGCCGTCTCGTCGCTCACGCCGTCCCCTCCGTATCCACGTGGATGCGTTGGACTCGCGGGCCGATGGCGCAGGTCACCTCGTAGGGGATCGTGCCCCGGCGCCTGGCCAACTCCTCGGCCCGGATCTCCTCGTCCCCGTCGCACCCGACGAGGGTCGCCACTTCGCCCACGGCTACATCGGGCACCGCTGTGGCGTCCACCGTCGTGTAGTCCATCGACACGCGGCCGATCACGGGCACCCGCCGCCCGCGGACCAGCACGTCTGCATTGCTCGAATAGGCCCGCACGAAGCCGTCGTGGTAGCCCACGGGCAGGGTGGCCACCACGGTGGGCTGGGTCGTCGTGTAGGTGTGGCCGTAGCCCACGGGGGTGCCGGCAGGCACGCGCCGCACGTAGACCACGCGTGTGCGCCAGGCGAGCGCGGGCCGCCAGTCCGCCATGCCCTCGAGGAGCGGCGCACCCGCCATGCCGTAGAGAATGATGCCCGCGCGCACGAGGTTGAAGTGGGAGCCTGGCAGGCGCAGCACGCCCGCGCTGTTGGCCAGGTGCACGTAGCGGGGCTCGAGTCCCGCGGCGCGGGCCGCGGCGAGGAGCCGCTCGAACTCGGCGACGACCTCGCGCGAGGGAGCCACGTCCGCCCCATCGGCGGTGGCGAAGTGGGAGGCGATGCCCTCGAGCTCGAGCTCAGGCGTGGCGGCCACGCGCGTGATGAGCGCCAGAGCCTCGTCGGGCGTCGCACCCACGCGCCGCATCCCCAGGTCGGCCATCAGATGCACGCGAGCGCGGGTGCCTCGCCGCCGGGCCTCGGCCGCCAGCGCGCCGAGCATCTCGGGGGGCGAGAGGGCGGCGGACAGCTCGAAGGCCACGATCGCCTCGGCGTTGCACGGCAGGGACGCGCCGATGATGATGATCGGGGAGTCGAGGCCGGCCTCGCGCAGTTCCACGCCCTCCCGAGCGCTGGCCACCACGAGCGCCGCGGCACCCGCCTGCACCGCCGCACGCCCCACCGGCACGGCACCGTGGCCGTAGGCGTCGGCCTTCACCACGGCTGCAACCTCGGCGCCCGGCCCGACCAGCCGTTTCACCAGCAGGACGTTGTGGCGTACCGCCGACAGGTCCACGCTGGCCCACGCCCGATGGGTGGCGGCCACCGCATGGGGCGCGTCGGCCTGGGCAGGCCGATGGACCCGGTTCAGCGCTTGCCGTGCTTCCGTTCCCATACTTCCTCCGCCTCGGGACGGCGCAGGTAGAGCGGCTCGACCGCGTGGGTGTCCTGGCGCTCGCCGGCGGCGTAGCGCTCAGCGGCCAGTCTGGCGAGCACGCGCGCCTGGGGCCGCCAGGCCTCCTCGGGGCCAAAGGTGGCGGCGGGGCGTGCCAGTGAGTCGCGGTAGCGTGCGATGGCGTCGCCGAGCACGAGGCACGGCTCGGGCAGCTCGAGCTCGTCGGGGCGGATCACCGCGTAGGGCATCTGGCGTGCGAGCCGCCCGTCGTGGCGCGCGTAGCAGCACGCGTAGACCTCGCCGCGCTTGGCGTCGAGCACCGTGGCCACGGCGGGGGTCTCGGGCGGGGCGTTCTCAGCCAGCACATCGAGGCTCGGCACCGCGAGCAGCGGCTTCTCGAGCACGTAGGCGGCCGTGCGTGCCGTGGCGAGGCCGATCCGCAGCCCCGTAAACGAGCCAGGGCCCTGGCTCAGGGCGATCAGGTCCACATCCCCGGGGCTCAGCCCCGCATCGTCCTGGATCCGCCGCAACTCGACGAACAGCAGCGCACCGTGGTTGAGCCGCTGCGAGAGCACGCGCTCGGCTCGCGCACGGCCATCGCACCACAGGGCCACGCTGCCAAGCGTACTCGATGTCTCGATCGCGAGAACAACCATCCGGATAGAGCGAGCTCTACTCCTGGACGGGGATGGGAGGCGGTCCGGCCACCGCGTCGCCGCCTGGCTCGGCGGGGGGCTGATCGTCGGGTATGGGCGGCGGACCCGCTTCGGCGGCCTCCGGCGGCAGGATGTGCTCGACCGTCACGTTCACGGCCCGCACCACGTAGCCGGTCACCTCGTGGACGGCCGACCGGAGCCGCTGCCGCAGCCCTTCCACCATCTTGGGGATATTCACTTCGTAGGCCACGGTGATCGCGACCGAGTAGGCCACTTCGCCGTCGCCCAACTCCACACACAGGGCCTCGCCGGCCCCCGCTCCCCGGCGGAACAGCCCCGGAGCCCTGTGCCCCACCCCGGCAACGTCCGGCATCGCCGCGATCTCGCGACGCACCACGTCCAGGAAAACCTGCTCGGCCACCTCCAGCGTCCCTGCCTGCGCCGCCGCGTCGCTCGTCTCGGGCGATGTGTCTTCCGGCATGCCTGGGCTCCAGCTTGATGCGAGGGTCGCTGGCCTGCCCTCCAGTTGCTCTACTCGAAGGCCACGTGGTCGATCACCACGTTGACCATGCTCACCGCATACCCCGTCTTCGCGCGCACGGCGCTCGCCACGCGGCGCCGCACCTCCGCGGCCACGTCGGGCATGCGCGCCCCCGCACGCACGCCGAAGGTCAGGTGGAACGTGGCTTCCTCGCCCGCGATCTGCACGCGCACGCCGTGAACACCGCGGCGGCGGAACACTCCCTGCATCACCCCCTCGCGAGCGGGGACGGCGCCCTCGGTGGCCGCCATCTCGTACGAGGCGATCTCTTCGAGCACGGTGGGCGAGATGGTGAGCACGCCCCCACCATCGGGTGCCCCGGTGACGAGCGCGCCGCTGCTTCTTCCCATCACAACGTCCTCTCCACCCCGCGAATGCCTGGCGGTCCGCCTCGTCCGATCCTGCGTAACACGCTCCACAGCCATTATATAGGCCAGAGTCTGCTTGCGCAAGTGCTTTGCTGCCCGCCCCATCTGCCGCGTTGACTTGCTTCGGCTCGAGGGCTATAATCCAGGCCGAATGACCGGGCACTCGCCCAGAATGCTGCCCACAAGGGCACAGGAGGCGCACTGTGAACCGACTTGCCGCTGGCGTATCCGTCCTCATCGTGCTTCTCGTCGCGCTCGCGCTCCCCTCCGTCCTCTCGAGCGCCCAGGAAGCCGAAGGGCCACAGACCACCCAGATCGTCGCCGCCATCGACATTACGCCCCTGCGCAACGACCTGGCCGCGCTCAAGACCGAGATGGCCACGTTGCGTGCCGCCGTGGCCGACCCCGACGGGCTGCGGGGCGACGTGGCGAAGGCCGCCGAGGCCGTCAAGGCCATGGACCAGCGCCTCACCCAGCTCGCCGAACTCGTCAAGAAGCAGGGCAAGCTCCTCGAACCCGTCTCCGTGGCCCTCGACCCCAAGACCGCCTGGGAGTACCGCTGCCTGCGCACGCGAAGCGAGGCCGTGGCCAACCGCCTGGCCCGAGAGGGATGGCAGCTCGTCACCGCCTCGGGCGACTGGCTCTACTTCAAGCGCCTCGCCCCCAAGGCCGAGAAGCAGCCTGAGCGCTAGAGGAGTCCACGGATGGCCGAGATCTTCGAGGTGCGTCGCCACAGCCTGCGGGGCGGCGGGCCGGGCCTCTCGCCCGAGGGGCTCGCACTCGCACAGCAGACCGCGCCCACCCTCGTCGGCAGATTCGCCGCCGCCTACTCCAGCCCCAAGCAGCGGGCCATCGAGACACTCGCTGCTTTCGGCTTCACGGCCTACACGATCGTCCCCGAGTTCAGCACCCTGCCGGCCACCCTGGCTGCCCACGACCACCACGTGGATGCCCTGGTCGAGCGCACGCAGTGCTCGGTGCTCGAAGCCTACATGGCCATTCCCGCCACTCACCTGATCCTCGAGGCCTTCGGCGCCGCCTGCCTCGATAGGCTCTGCACCCTGGCCGCAAAGCTGCCCCACGGCAAGAACGCCATCGCCGTCTCCCACGGCGGGAGCATCGAGCCAGCCGTGCTCGCGGCCATGCCCGACTGGACGCTCGAATCGATGGGCGGCGATCTTGCCGAATGTGAGGGCGCCCTGTTCCACTTCGACGGTGGCGTGTTCAAGGGCGTGGACATCGTGCGGCGCTGACGGGCGAGAGGGCATGGAACGTCGGCAGTCCCCAATCCCCCTTGAAGAGCTGGCGGCATGGGTGGCGCTGCACAGCGTCCCCGGGTCCGGCGCCTCGTCGCTCGGCCGGCTGGTGGCACGGTTCGGGTCAGCGCGGGCCGTGCTCCAGGCCAGCCCCGACGACCTGCGCGGGGTGCCCCGCGTGCCCGGCGTGGTGGTCGATGGCGTGGTGCGCGCGGCGCGCGAGCTCGACCTCCATCGGGGCCTCGCCGAGCGCCTCGTGGCCGACGGCATCGAGGCGCTCGGCCGCCAGGATGCCCGCTACCCCACACGGCTCCACGCACTGGCCAGCCCGCCGCCGCTGCTCTACGTGCTCGGCCGCCTCGCGCGCGGCAACCGCCGCACCTTCGGCATTGTGGGCACCACGCGCCCCTCGCGCCACGGCGCCCAGGTGGCCGCAGCCGTCGCCGCCGACCTCGCGGCCGCCGGGTGGGTCATCATCTCGGGAAACGCCCGCGGCATCGACGCCGCAGCGCATCGCGGCGCCCTCGATGCCCGCAGGCCCACCGTGATGGTCCTGCCCACGGGCATCCTCCGCTTCTCGCCCCGAGCCGGCTACCCGCCCCCCGAGCGCCTGCGCACCCTCGCCGCCGCAGTCTCCGAGTGCCATCCCGCCGCACCGTGGACCACCCCCGCCGCCCTCGCGCGCAACCGCCTCATCGCCGCACTCAGCGACGCACTGCTCGTCGTCGAGACCGGCGAGCGAGGTGGCACACTGAGCACCCTCCGCCACGCCGTCGCACTCGGGCGACCCTCCTTCGTCGTTCGCTTCAAGACCCCCGCCCTCAGCGCCTCGGGCAACGCTGTGGCCGAGCAGGCCGGCGCGCGGCCCATCCGCTCCCTGCGCGAACTCCGCACCCTCCTCGACCGCCCCGACGCCCCGACCGGCCAGCAGCGACTCCCCTGGTGAGCCACACACCCGGCCCCTGAGAATTCGCGCACACCGCGCACGCAACGTGCGCTACAATTGGCCCACGAAAGCTGAACCCGCGAAACGCGCGGCAACTCGCCGCTCAATCGAGGAGACGAAGATGAGCTCTCTATCTCGCGCCGCCGTGGTGCTCCTGCTCGTGCTCGCCGCCGCCAGCCCACTGCTCGCCGCCGGCAAGCCGGGCAAGGGCGACACACTCGTGGACCTCGACCTCGTGACCCTCGACGGCAAGCCCGTCAAGCTTCTCGAACTCACGAAAGACAAGGTGGCCGTCTTCAAGTTCGGCGCCACCTGGTGCGGATGGTGCACCCGCCAGATCCCCGCACTCAACGAAATCCGAAAGAAATACCCCAAGGACGTCGTCGCCGTCCTCGACATCGACGTCGGCGAGCCCGCCGACAAGGTCGAGGCACATCGCAAGAAGCACGACGTGACGTTCGACACCGTGCTCGACCCCCGCGGCAAGGCCGCCGGCCTCTACAACGTCACCGGCATCCCCGTCACCATCGTCGCCGGCCACGACGGCACGATCCTCTACCGCGGCAACTACACCTCCACAAGCCGCCTCCTGAAGGCCGTGAGCCCGGCCGTCGGAAAGCTCCAGGAAGA
>Ga0272441_10004109_pt1 | contig 26807 bp, 19 predicted proteins | sample SSMProp6N_FD_193582 | JGI IMG/M metagenome (GOLD analysis project Ga0272441, IMG submission 193582) | Marine sediment archaeal communities from Little Sippewissett salt marsh, Falmouth, MA, United States - SSM-Prop-6N | ecosystem: Environmental > Aquatic > Marine > Wetlands > Sediment ... | reverse complement strand
CATGAGCCCTTTAACGGTAGTCAATTCTATCCTGCCGCCCAGAAATAAAAATGAGGGCACAATCAGTAGTAATAATGATAGTATCGCTATAATTTTAACAGCTAATTTCATTTCCATCGGATTTAAGTTGTTGTCTCAGAACGGATTTTTTCTGATATATTTTACTTAATACAATATATAGAACGGCCGCCACGAACCAACCCGGCAGGCTGACGAAGAATATCTGGATCCCTCCGTATCTAACCAGCCCCAAACATATCCCTAGCGTGATAAACCAGGTCAAACCCGCAGCCCAATTGAAGTGTTTACCACTAAGACGGGCATAATTGCTTTGCAGACCGAATTTTTTCAGCATATAAAAATCTATAAATATTACCGCCCCCATTGGCATCAATAACAAACCGTACAGGGCCACGAAATTCAACAGCCGCATCGCAATTACGGGAAAGATGGCGGCGATTATCGTAGCCAGACCTCCCGTTATCAGCGTCACCCGGAATCGGGATGATTTTGGAACCAGTGCCTGGAACGCAAGACCGGCCCGATAGATTGTGGGATTGGCGGTGGTCCAGCCGGCCACCACCACACAAAGCAAACCGGCCATGCCACATGCGCCGTAGGCCAGAGGTCCGGGCAGGGGGGTGGGGGTGCTTATTTTTTTCTCAGGTATTTTTCCTTGAGCATATAAATTATCTTCTATCTCCATGGTTTCCCGGATCAACTCAGGTGTTAACGATGCTTTCTGGAGATCTTCCCGGGTATATTTACCCTGGGTGTTGGCTGTTAGTAAATCTACCATATATTTATCCGGATGCGATTCATACAACTGAAAGGCAAATAGCATCGAAGCGGCCAGCCAGGCCATGAAATGACCGATGTACATTCCGGTCCCCGAAGCAATCCCGTACCACGATTTTTTAGCAAACCGGAATATGGAAAGGTCCGACATGCCGATATGTACCGCCATATTGCAGAACCAGGCAAAAAAAGTTACATGCCAGAAGGTAAATTTTATTTGTCCAGGGAAAGCCTGCCCGCCTCTCCAGATATCCGTCTTGGCCAGAGTCCAAAGGTCTGAGATGGAATGGATCTCGGATCCCGATGCTTTCATAAATTGACGTAGGGATATCACGCCAAAGGTCAAAAAAACCAGAACCATCCAGGGGGCAGCTATATTGGCAAAACGGGCGACTATCCTGTAACCATAGGCCGCTACCAGGGAAATAAAGAATCCCACTGCTATCACAATCAACACCCAACCTATATTGGTGGAATAGACATCGTTCAGGTTGGGCATTATCGATTTAAAACTTACCCCAAATGCCGTAGCGGAAACGGTGATATGAGCCGCAGCCAATAAACAGAACATGGCCCCATTGGCCAGATTGTAGAGCGTAACCAGACGGCGACCACATATTTGTTCCAGTTGATAATACATGGTCAACCGGGCCCGGGTGGCGATGGGAGCACAGAGAAGCATCCAGCTCAAAACAGCAAGAGCGTTGCCTGCCAATAGTCCCACGACTACATCGAAGGCGCTCACACCGGCGGCTACAAACAGCGGGCCTATCATCAGCTCCGTCCCCGCGCAGTGCTCCCCCGCATACATACCGATAAAGCTCTTGAAACCCAGCAGCGCTTTCTTAGGTACCGGCTGCCTTTCATACTCCCCGCTCTGGCAGGAAGTATCCACACCCCCTGATTCAAGTTCTCGTTCGTCGGCTTTTTCCACAGTAGAACGTTCTATACTATTTGGAATTGCTCCTTTACCTCAGTTCAGGCGCTTCAGACAACGTGCAGACTTTATAGTCTGGTAATCAGTACTAGCCCAGAGAGCCGCTATAGCCTGCCACTATTGTGGAAGCTACTAGTAACACCAGACCCACTGCCAACAATGCGCGTGTACGCTTGCTGGTGCCGTTCCACTCACCCATCAGTATGCCCAGCAGGGTGCTGAAAAGGATGGCACTTGCCATCAAGACCTGCCAGCCCACATAAGATATATCGCCCATCTGAGGCTCACCCGTCTTAAAGCAAATGAACTGTGAGCACCAGATAGCACCGGCCAAACCTGCCAGGAGCAGATTGGCCGCCAAAGGAGCTTCCTTTTTAATATAGTCACCGGTTGTCTTATTCTTGATATTCAAAAACAGGCACCAAAGTACATTTACTACCAGGCCGCCCATTAGCACCACCACTAAGACCGGCATCCCGCGCCAGGCACTGGCGGTTACCGGTTGGATAGTCTGCGCTAATGATTCTATGTTAGCGCCCCGCTGCAGACCGATCCCCATCAACCCACTCATGACTCCAGAAAAGATAGCGACGATAATTCCCAATTTGAAATTAAACTCTGCTACAGCCTTTTTCTTTTCTTCCTCAGAGAGTTCCCCCTCCTTGGACATCCCCGCCAAACCGACAAAGATAATTCCGGTCAAGGCAATGATGATACCGATAAAAGATGTAATACCGGCGCCGGGCTCAAAAAGATGGCCGAAGTTGCCGTTTATGGCTTCGGAGCCCAAAGTTCCGACCGAGGCCACCAAACCGCAGCCGATGGCCAGGCCCAAACCAACCCCCAGGTAACGAATCATTAATCCCCAGGTCAGACCTCCAAAGCCCCAGGCCGCCCCGCATATGAAACATACTAAAAGATCTTTTCTTGGTGCTTCCTTAATAACTGATAACACATTAGGCGACGTAGTGAACGCCAGCACCCACGGAACTATCAGCAGCCCCACCAGGGCATAGATCATCCAGTAGCTTTCCCAGGCCCATTTTTTGACCTTGGTCAGGGGCAGATAAAATACCGCTCCTGCCAGACCGCCCAGTGTGAAGATTAATATTCCAATCGTCGGATTAGTTTGAACAGCCAAATTAGCATCCATCCGGTTCTCCTTTAATTAGAGGGCGCTTCAATCTTGATAACACCGTCAATAGACATAAAGCAACACTATAACCTGCTTTCTATGATAAAGTACGGCCTAATTGATAGCCGAAGCATATATTTGTTGTATCAACGTTTGGAAAGAACCTTTTGCTCGTATTGTTTGACCTCATCAAACCAGGCTTTGCCCATTGGGACATCATTCTTCAGACAGTAATAATCCCACACGGCTGCAAAGGGTAGGGTCTTGAGCTCTTCCTGCCAGACAAGCCTCTGGGTGTAATCCAGCTTGAGTTCGATTTCTTTGAGTTGGTCTGTCGGTTCCAATAGAGCGATTAAGAGGGCTTTGATCATACATCGGGTACCGATGACCCAGGCCGCGATACGATTAATACTGGCATCGAAAAAGTCCAGACCGATATGGACCTTATCAAGTTTGCCGCTGCGGATTAATTCCTGGGCGATGGCAATCAGTTCATCGTTAAGGATGACAACGTGATCGCTGTCCCAGCGTACCGGGCGGCTAACGTGCAGCAGCAGCTCAGGTACGAACATCATCACGGAAGATATTTTGTCCGAGATAACTTCCGTCGGATGAAAGTGTCCGGCGTCCAGACACAGCAATTTTTGACGCGAGGTCGCATAGCCCAGGTAAAACTCGTGCGAGCCCACGGTATAGCTCTCAGCGCCTATTCCGAAAAGCTTGGACTCTACCGCGTCCAGGTTACAGGCCGGGTCCAGCTTGTCAGCAAATATCTTGTCCAGCGAATCGGTCAGGCGCTGCCGCGGCCCCCAGCGATCAACCGGTATATCTTTATAGCCATCGGGAATCCAGTAATTGGTAACCGTGGTGCTGCCGAGTTGTTTTCCTATTTCTGCTGCTATCTTACGACAGGCAATACCATGTTCGATCCAGAAGTCCCGAATGCCTTTGTCCGGATGACTGAGCGTAAAACCGTCATCGGCTTTGGCGTGAGAGAAATAAGTCGGGTTAAAGTCCATACCCAGACCGTTTGCCTTGGCCCAGTCGATCCAGCTCTGAAAATGTTCGACAGTTATTTCATTACGGTCGACGGATTTACCGCCGTGATCAAGGTAACAGGCATGCAGATTGAAACGGTGTTTGCCGGGAATCATGTTCAGGCCCATTTCGAAATCACCCCGCAGCTCATCGATTGTCCGGGCCTTGCCGGGATAATTACCCGTTGCCTGGATGCCTCCTCCGGAAAGCTCAGCCCCCACGGTTTCGAAACCTCCCACATCGTCTCCCTGCCAGCAGTGCATGGAAATCGGAATCTGCACCAATTTCTCCAGAACTTTGCCCGTATCCACCCCGATCTGAGCATACTGCTCTTTTGCCAACTGATATGCCTTTTCTACCTGATCTTTCTTCATCTTCATCTCGCTTTCTTTGTCTTGGTTAGCCTAAATCTCGATCAACATGATTGAGATGTTATCTTTATCATTAACGAAGCTTCCGGTCAAGCAAATTTCATGTGGTTATGTTCTGTCTAATTCACTCTGATTACTGGAATTATGTATAGAGCATTGAGGTTTGACACCCCATTTCCCATTACATATAATATCGTAACTTGTTAAAAAACGCACTTATTATGAAAGGACCATCATGTATAAATCCAGTTATAGAACACTAAGCGGGATATTTTTGTCATGCCTGTGTTTGGTATGGACTGCCCGGGTAGAGGCCGTTAGTTCCCAAAGTGCCAGAGGGCAGTTTGTCGATCCCCCTCGTCAGTACAGCACCGGTCCCCTCTGGGTCTGGAACGATATGCTCACTGATGAAGAAATTGTCTCTACCCTACAGGATTTGGCCCAGCAGAAGGTCAAACAGGCCTTCGTCCATCCGAGGCCCGGTCTGATGACCCCTTATTTATCCAAGGAGTGGTTTCGTCTGTGGAATGTGGCCTTGGAAGAGGCCGAGCGTCTCGACATGAATATCTGGATCTATGATGAAAATTCCTACCCTTCGGGTTTTGCAGGTGGTTTAGTACCAGATGCCATCCCGGCTACAAGAGGTCGCGGCCTGCATATCCAGGAGGTCAAAAAACCCGGCAAAACTGATGAGGAGGTAATACGTGTCTTTCTCTGGGACGAAGAAGGCTGTAAGGATGTGACCAAACAGGCCCGCTCCGGTGAATCACTACCGGCCGCTCGCTATCTGGTCGCCTCGGTTAAGCGTGCTCCTAACGCACCCTGGTTTGGAGACAAATGTTATGTCGATCTGCTCTATCCGCCCACTACCATTAAATTTTTAAAAATAACTCTGGATGCCTACCGTGAACATTTTGGCAAACAGTTTGGTAAACGTATTCCCGGTTCCTTTACCGACGAACCTAATGTCCGACCTGCCGGCGGCCTGCCTTGGACCGAAGATTTGCCCCAGGCCTTTCAAAGAAGATGGGGCTATTCATTACTGGATAATTTGCCCTCGCTGGTTCAGCCGATAGGCGATTGGAAAAAAGTTCGCCATAACTATTTTCAGTTGCTGCTCGAACTTTTCATCAATCGCTGGGCCAGGCCTTATTCTGAATACTGCGAGGAAAACGACCTCGAGTTTACCGGTCATTACTGGGAGCACGAATGGCCCCGTTGCATTGGTGTGACCGACAACATGGCCATGTATGCTTGGCATCAGCGCCCGGCCATTGATTGCCTGATGAACCGATATGGTGAAGATGTCCACGCCCAGTTTGGTAACGTCCGGGCAGTTCGAGAGTTGTCCAGCGTTGCCAACCAGCTCGGCCGTACTCGCACTCTCTGCGAAGCCTACGGTGCCGGCGGCTGGGACCTGCGTCTGGAGGACATGAAAAGGATCGGCGATTGGCTCTATGTTCTGGGCGTAAACACACTCGACGAGCATCTTTCCTATATCACTATCCGCGGAGCCCGCAAACGCGACCATCCCCAGTCATTTTCCTATCATACTCCCTGGTGGCCTTATTATCATATAATGGCGGAGTATTTCACGCGCCTGTCCCTGGTGCTTTCCCAAGGTGAGCAGATCAACCGTATTCTGGTTCTTGAGCCCACCACCACGGCCTGGATTTATCAAGAAGGTAAATCCCAGATGGAAAAACTTGATGAGATAGGCAGCCAATTCCAAAAAACAGTTTACGACCTTGATCAGGCCCAGCTTGAATACGATATCGGCTGCGAGAATATCATCGCTCACCACGGTTCTGTAAAGGACGCGAAGTTTATAATTGGTCAGCGAAAATACGATGTTGTAGTATTGCCCCCACTAACCGAGAATCTCAACGCCAAAACCATAACCCTGCTCGAGGCCTTCCTTAAAGAGGGGGGCAGCGTTTTGTGCGCGGGAGAACCGCCGTCTTTGATAGAAGGAAAAACCTCGCCGCGGGGGACACAGGCTGCGACCAACTCCCACTGGAAAAAACTTACTCCGGCGGAACTGATTCCTGCTTTACAACAGGCAGCCGACAAATCTTTTACTATCCAACGCGCTCAGAATGATAAGGGAATCCTCTTCCATCACCGCCGCCAATTGAAAGATGGCGAATTTTTATTCCTGGTCAATACCAGTATCGATCATCCCTCCACCGGTAATATTTTCTCTGCGGCCCGGGGCATCGAACAATGGCACATACAAAACGCCGACATTACTCCCTATGTTTTCACCACCAATGATAATGGCGTACAGGCCCAATTTGAACTGCCGCCCTGCGGCAGCCTTCTGCTGTTTTTATCCAAAGAAGTTCTAGAGCCTGCTCCCTCTGCAACTGAGGTTACAACAACTATAGCACCTGATGTGGAGATCTGGGCGCGCCGTTTACAGCCCAATGTGCTGACTTTGGATTATGTGGATATTACCGCCGCCGGCCAGACCAAAAAGAATATCTATTTTTATCAGGCCGGCCACTTAGCTTTTGTGCAAAACGGTATGGCACGTAACCCCTGGGACAGTGCCGTTCAGTTTAAGGACGAATTGATCAAGAAAACCTTCCCGCCTGACAGTGGTTTCGAGGCCACTTATCGGTTTAAAATTAAGGACAAAGTTCCTTCATCACTTTTAGTGGTTATCGAACGACCGGATTTATATAAAATTACCTGTAACGGAAAACCCGTCACAGCAGTTGAAGGTCAGTGGTGGCTTGACAAGGCATTTGGTAAGATTGATATTTCTTCTGCCGCCCAAGTGGGCGAAAATGCCATTACCATAAACGCCTCCCCCTTTACCATCTATCACGAACTGGAATCGGCTTATATTTTGGGAGATTTTTCCCTTAGAGCTGACGAATCCGGTTTTGTTATTCAACCCGACCAGGTAATGAATGCAAAACAAGCTTGGAATCAGCAGGGAATGCCTTTTTACTCGGCGGGTGTTTCCTATGCTCAAACTTTTGTGGTCGATAAGCCGATAGGGTCTTATTATGTTTGCCTTCCTTCCTGGTGTGGCAGCGTGGCCCATGTCAAGGTTAACGGCCATGATGCCGGCAATATCGCTTATCAACCCTGGCAGCTGGAAGTAACCGACCTGATCCGGCCGGGCCAAAATCTTATTGAAGTTACCGTCATCGGTACTCTCAGAAATACCCTTGGCCCCCACCATGCCGGTGAATTGCAAGGTGCTGCCTGGCCTAATATGTTTCATAAAGCACCCGAGACCGGCCCTCCTCCGGGAATAAAGTACAGCACGCTTAGCTATGGAATCTTTGAGCCCTTTGTCCTGAAAAACTCTAAACCCTAAGTTATGCAAAACCAGGATTGATAATTATTATGATAATAAACAATATGCCCCGTAGATTTAGTATTTGCTGGATTTTAGCGGCATGTTTAATTTTTCAGTTGCAAAACCTTTGCGCTAATGAACCTCAGACAGAACTGCTTTGGCCCCAAGGTGCTCCCGGGGCAAAAGGTGACAGTGATGGCGACAAACCATCTCTTACCATATATCTTCCCCCTAAAGAAAAAGCCAACGGTACCGCTGTTGTTATCTGTCCCGGTGGCGGCTATGGCATGCTTGCTATTGACCATGAAGGCCATCAGATTGCCGATTGGCTTAATTCCTTTGGCGTAGCCGGTTTCATCGTCAAGTATCGCCACCGCAACAGCGGCGCCGGTTACGGCCATCCGATTCCCTTAACCGATGCCCAGCGGGCCCTTAGAATTGTACGCTCGCGGACGGCTGAATTTCGCATTGACCCCGCACGTATAGGAATTATCGGCTTCTCCGCCGGCGGCCATCTGGCCTCAACCACCATCACTCACTTCGACAAGGGTGATCCGAATGCCCCCGATCCGGTTGACCGCGTTAGCTGTCGTCCTGATTTCGGCATACTTCTCTATCCGGTAATTTCCATGACCAAAGAGTGTACCCACCGCGGCTCACGTATGAACCTGCTTGGCAAAGACTATGATCCCGAACTTGCCGAGTATCTCTCCAGTGAACTGCAGGTTACTGACGAAACACCTCCGACCTTTTTAGTTCATACCTACCAGGACAAAGGGGTCCCGGTGGAAAATAGTATATATTTCTATCTTGCTCTGCGCGAGGCTAAGGTTCCCGCCGAGATGCACCTTTTTTATAAGGGGCCTCATGGTGTTGGACTGGGTATTCCCGATAAACATGGACCCGTCTGTCACTGGCCCGAGCTCTGCGTCGATTGGCTCAAGGTTATGGGGCTGCTTAATACACCAAAGGAAAATTAACCACCTATGACAAAACTTTTAGATTCGAAAGTAGCCCTGGTAACAGGAGCTAGTCGCGGTATCGGCAGATGTATTTCACTCGCCCTGGCTGCGGAAGGGGCCCGGGTGATCCTTACCGGACGGGATAAACAAAAACTGCAAGATGCAACTCGAGCCGTCGAAAAACATCAACCCGGTGCCTGCTGGATGGAACTTGAGCTATCTGAGGAAGAATCCATTAAAACTCTGGTGGCTGAGATTAAACAGCGATTCGGTCGTCTGGACATATTGATAAATAACGCCGGGATTACCTTTTCCAGCTTCCTCCAGGAGACCCATACCTGTGACTGGGACCGTTTAATGGCTGTCAATGCCCGGGGCCCGTTTATTTTATGCCGGGAAGCGCTTGATCTGCTTCGGCAGTCTAAGCAGGGGACCATAGTTAATATATCTTCAGTGGTGGGTGTGAAGGGTTATCCCCTGCAAAGTGCCTACACCGCCAGCAAACACGCCCTCCGCGGCATGTCGATTTCCTTGGCTGAGGAATTAAAGAATGACGGGATTCGAGTACACGTGATTTGTCCGGGCGGCGTGGATACTGAAATGGTCAGCCGCGTCAGACCCGATATAAACAAAGATGAGTTGATTGATCCAGAGGATATCGCCGAGCTGGTGCTCTATCTGGTAACTCATAAGGGCAACGCAGTCGTCGATGAGATTCGTGTCCGCCGCGCAACTGCAAGCCCCTGGTTCTAATTACCAAACTCATATACCTCTTTATTCTTATACTCATATACCCATACACTCATACACCCATACACTCAATCTTTTTTGGGCAAACGGATCTCCAATTGTGATGGAACAGGTTTAATTGTAGCACGATGTTGCTCGGCAAGTTTTTTAAGCTCCGCTATAACCTCGGGATGATCTTTGGCCACATCAAATTTTTCCGACGGATCATGTTCCAGATTAAATAATAAAGGCGGATCTTGTATGTGTGGCTTATCCCTGTAACCGGCCTGGGTCACCAGGTGCATCTTCCAGGGGCCTTGTCGAACCGCATATAGTTCAGAGCCGCGGTAAAAGAACATTTCTTCCCGTGGGCCTTTGCCAGAACCCAAAAGTAAGGGACTTATATCATAACTGTCGAGAATACGATCTTTGGGTAGCTTCACCCCGGCCAGCGAACAACATGTGCTGAAGAAATCAAGCGTCGAGGTTATATCAGTTATAAACGAGCCGGGTTTTATTTTTCCCGGCCACCACGCCAAAGCTGGCTCACGCATACCCCCCTCCCACGTGCTGCCCTTACCTCCCCTTAGCAAACCGGCCGACCCGCCGTCGAGATCTCTAATCAGCCACGGACCGTTATCACTTGTAAATAGAACCAGGGTGTTCTCCGCCAGGCCGTATTTTTCCAGGGCATCCATAACTTTACCCACGCTCCAGTCGAGTTCTTCCACAACATCGCCATAGAGCCCGCGCAGGCTTGTATCCTTGAATTTATTTGATGCATAAAGCGGTGTATGGGGAAAATTATGGGCAAAATATAAAAAGAAAGGTTTGGTTTGATTTTGTTCGATGAAGTGCAGAGCTTTTTCCGTATAGCGTTTGGTCAGGGTGGTCTGCTCTGCGGGTTCCTCCAGCGTGGTCTCATTTTCCATCAGGGGTGAGGGACGCATATCATTACTGTAAGGAATACCGTAATAGTAATCAAAACCATGGCGCATCGGTAAAAACTGCGGCAGGTGACCAAGATGCCATTTGCCGATACAGGCCGTAGCGTAGTTTTTACTTTTCAGGGCTTTGGCAATGGTTATTTCACTCTGGGGCAGACCACCGCCGGAATCGGTAAACAGTACCCGATACTTCGTGGAACACATCCCGTTTCGAATAGGCAGACGGCCTGTCATCAGAGCGGCCCGGCTGGGAGTGCACACACAGGCCGCCACATAAAACTGGGTGAGTTTTGACCCCTCGGCGGCCATGCGGTCAAGATTCGTGGTCCGCACAGTTGGATGGCCGTAACAACCCAGATCACCATACCCCAGGTCATCAGCGAAGATAATAACAAAGTTGGGCGGCTTTTTCTCTGAACTCATAGCGTTAGACAAGCAGCCCGATACAGCCAGACCGGCCGTACCTAAGCCCAATGTTTTTAAAAATAATCGGCGGTCAATATTTATTGCAGGCATCTTGTTCTCCTGGGCAATTTGTTGACAAATGAAACTATCACATTTTTTTATATTAACTGCGTTTTAATTAATATACAAGTGACAAATAGTTACTGAATGATTGCTTGCATAGTCGGTATAAATGTAGTATATAATTATGTCTGATGGGGTAAGAGAATACTTCCCGAAGTGAGAGATTAGTTATGGTCAAAATATTCAAATGCGTGCGTTTTCTGCTTTGTTTGTCGGTCTTATCATTAGGATTAACGGCTTGTAGGTCCACATTCCCGCCGGTAGGGGGGCAAAAAGAAATACGAGTGGTATTGGTGGGTGATTCGACTGTGACTGATAAAGCAGGTTGGGGCGGGGCCATAGGTAAATTTTTCCATAAAAACGCCAAGGTTATAAATTTTGCCCGTAGTGGTCGTAGTTCTAAAAGCTATATAAATGAAGGCTGGCTCAGTAAAGCCTTGGCGACGGGCCCCGACTATGTAATTATTCAGTTCGGACACAATGATTGCCCCGGCAAGGGCCCCGAACGTGAAACAGATTCTTACACCAGCTTCCGGAAGTATATTAGTAAATATATCGCTGAGGCGCGCAAGATTAATGCCCAACCGATACTTGTTACTCCCATGACCAGAAGAAACTATGACGAGCAGGGCAGGATCAAATCTATACTGACTCCCTACGCACAGGCCGTCAAGCAGATAGGCCGGGAGCAAAATATCCCGGTAATCGATCTGCATAGTCGGAGTATAGCATTGTTCGAGCGCTTGGGGGATGCCGGCGTCAGCAAACTCCAACCCAAAGGTGATCGTACCCATTTCAATAAAAAAGGTGCGCAGGTTTTGGCAAAGATTATAGCTGAAGAACTCTCAGGAGCTGACATTGAATTGTCCAAATATTTGAAATAGAGCGGAATATGGAAGCATTGAAAAAAACAAATTCTCATTATTAGAGCTGGAAAGGAATTTAAGATGAACACGCGCAGGTACTTGATTGTATTGTTGGTTTTGGTGGGGATGATAAACACTTCTGGAGCTGGTACCCCTCTGGATCATTATGTCAACACGCCTGATCCGAGCTACCGTTACGAAGTGGTAAATACCAGCGCAGGTAAAGGATATACCGCTTATATCATCGATATGGTCTCCCAGAGATGGCGGAAACCAGATGAATTGGATCGAAACGTCTGGCACCATTGGCTCACGATAATCAAACCGGATGAAATCTCCGGCTCTACCGCTTTGCTGTTTATTAGCGGTGGACGCAATGGTCGGCCTGCTCCTTCTAAGCCGGATGAAAGACTGGCAAAAATAGCACTGGCCAGTCAAACAGTTGTGGCTGATTTGAGAATGGTACCCAATCAGCCCCTTATCTTTCCGGATGATAATCAACGTCCCCGGCTTGAGGATGAGATTATCGCCTACACCTTCGACAAGTATATGAACACGGGAGATGCAACCTGGCCTTTATTGCTGCCCATGGTCAAAAGCGCCGTACGGGCCTTGGATACTATCGAAACTCATATGAAGAAAGTTTCCCGGAACCAGATGAATATAAACAAATTCGTAGTCTCGGGTGCTTCCAAGCGAGGCTGGACCACCTGGCTTACGGCGGCCGTGGATAAAAGGGTGGTGGCCATTATGCCCCTGGTTATTGACGTGCTCAATATGGACGAACAGATGAGACAGCATTATGCCGCCTATGGCTTCTATTCCCAATCGATAAAAGATTATGAAGAAATGAATGTTTTTGAGAAACTGGATACACCTAAAGGTCAGGCCCTGATAAAATTCGTTGATCCCTATGAGTACCGTGACCGCTTTACCATGCCCAAGTATATGCTCAACAGCTCGGGGGATCAGTTTTTCTTGCCCGATTCCTCGCAATTTTATTTTAAGGACCTGCCCGGTGAAAAATATCTGTGCTATCTGCCCAATACAGATCATTCATTGAGAAAATCGGATGCTGCGGAATGTATGCTGGCTTTTTACCGCTCGATTGTGCTTGGCCTGCCTCGGCCGCAGTTTTCCTGGGTAAAAAAAGACGATGGTACATTGGAAGTTAACACTCAGCAAAGGCCTCGTCAGGTCACGCTCTGGCAGGCTCATAACGCCGAAGCCCGTGATTTTCGCTTGCAGACTATCGGCCCCGCCTGGAAGAGTTCCGTGCTGACTGAGCAGGGGGATGGCGTGTATGTAGCCCGCCCGCCCGAACCTGAAAAAGGGTGGACAGCGTTTTTTATTGAGTTGGTTTTTAATTCCCCAACAGAGATTCCATATAAGTTTACCACTGAGGTCAGCGTCATTCCGGATCGCCTGCCCTTTGCCGAAACCCGCTGCTGCAAATAATTATGGCTTGGCTTTTACAATAATTATTTGGAGCAACATGCCGTTTTGCAACAGGCTTCAAGCTCCTTAATCCGGATATTGCGGAAATAAACCTGGTCACCGTGGCCGAGAAAACCGATATGTCCATTGCTGCGTGACAATCCGGGATGGTCTCGTTCATCCATGGTCCCACCTTCGCTGGCTTTGATAATGTCTGCATCGACAATGGTATGGCCGTTGAGAATAACGACAATATTTGGTCCGTCAGCGATCACTTCCTCATGGTTCCACTGACCAACCGGTTTAAGACAACCCTGTCTGGAGGGAACCACCCCGTAAATTGATCCGTGAAATTGATAAGGCTTGAGAAAATCTTTATATTTATCCGCTGTATCGTCCAGAATTTGGATTTCCATGCCTTGATACGAGGCTCTTTCCTCCAGCGGAGAACGAATTCCCAGGCCGTTGTTGGCGCCGGGCGTGAGCTTGAAATCGAATTGCAGGATAAAATTACCGAATTCATCAACCGTATATAAATTACCGCCCGGCTTGCACATCATAGCTCCATCTTCGACTACATAACCTTTGGTATCGCCTGTCCAGCCGCTAAGGTCTTTGCCGTTAAAAAGCTCCCGCCATCCGCTCTTATGTTTAATCTCGCGGATGAAGATATTGCGAAAACAGATCGGATCACCGTGACACTGTAACTCAATCGGGCCTGTGGCAAATATAGGTTTGCTTCGATCCCAGATATTCTCCAGAATCACATTATCCACCACCAGTACATCATTGAGATAAACCGTAACCATCTCACCGATCATTCGGATACGGAAAGTGTTCCATTCTCCGATTGGATTATCAGCCGTGGCCAACGGTTTGCTGGGATTCTTTTTGTTGTTGTACAAACCTCCCGATCCTGTCTTATGTTGAGCGGGATCCCATATCTGAACCTGAGGCGCCCCTCTAAGATAAATCCCGCTGTCGCCGCGCTCGGTAAGAAGCTTCCAGTCAACCAGCAATTCAAAATCCTGAAAATCTCTCATGGTAGAAAGACTGAAACCCTTACCATCAAATTCCAATATCCCGTTGTTTACCTTCCAGTGATTATTCATGAGCTCATCAGCCTGTCCCTGGGCTTCTTTGAGTTGTTCAGGTGACAATTTGCCCCGTTCAATAGGATTGTCGTTGGGCCGGGCCAATACTCCCTTCCAGCCGCTCAGGTCTTTACCGTTGAATAAGGCCACAAAACCTTTGGGGGGAGTATTTAAAGGACAATTTTTATCGCCCTCACTCACTCGCTTGCACACACCGATACAAGTACCGTCGGATATTAATTGGGTTATCACCTTTTTGTAGGTTTTCTGATCCGCTTTGCTGGAATTTATCGATACCATCATACCGAATATGGTGGTGGTAATAATGGTGATTTTAATAATCCTGCCCTTTTTGCTTACTCGCTTGGTTTGCATGTCAATCTCCTGTAAATGACGCTTAATACAAATTATAATAATACTAAATCCTAAGTATAAACATATCGTTTTTTAATTTGATTGGCAATACTCTACCTATTTAAACCCGGATTATACATCGTTAAATAGAGTTGGGATAGAGATATATGGACGTCAGGCAATACGGAAATCATTTGCACAGTAGAGGATTTGGCGATATTATGGCAAAAATATGGTTAAGATACATTATCCGGATCCTGCTGGATATGAAAAAAGATCTGATTTATAACCGATGGATTCAGATGGCTCACTTGGTTAAATTTGTTGTTTTGGAAGGTATATGATGACTTCGATTAACCGTCGAACATTTATGATAGGTTCTATGGCCGCAGGAATGTCTCTGGGGTTCTCCCGGTGGAGTTGGGGCCAGATCACCGGGGCGAATGATGATATTCGAGTTGCGGTAGTGGGTCTGCGCAAACAGGGTAAAAGACACGTACAATGGTTTCGTGAGATACCCGGAATAAGGGTTGTAGCCCTATGCGACCCTGACCAGAGCGTCCTTGATAGAGAGGAGGACAAGTTCCATAAGCGCAACGAAAAGGTGGATACTTATGCCGATTATCGTAAACTGCTCGAGGATAAAAATATCGATGCGGTAGTCATCGCCGCCCCCAATCACTGGCATGCTTTGGCAACGGTGTGGGGCTGTCAGGCGGGCAAAGACGTCTATGTCGAAAAGCCAATCTCACACAGTATCTGGGAAGGCCGCCAGATGGTAAAGGCTGCCCGCAAATACAACCGGATCGTACAGGCGGGTCTCCAGCGCCGCTCGGATAAGGGTTTGAAGGAAGCACTGGACTATATCAAGCAGGGCAATCTGGGCAAAATACAATATATCCGGGGGGTTTGTTTTGTGCGGCGGGGCAGCATCGGCAAGGTCACAGGCCCTCAGCCGATCCCGGCCTCGGTCGATTATGACCTTTGGTGCGGACCCTCAGACAAAATGCCCCTGATGCGGCAAAACCTGCATTACGATTGGCACTGGGATTGGTCCACCGGCGATGGTGAATTCGGCAATAACGGGATACATTTTGTTGATGTCTGCCGCTGGGCCTTGCAGGAGAACAAACTGCCCCCCCGCGTTTTATCATTGGGAGGCCGGTTTGGATATATTGATGATGGCCAGACTCCAAATACTCATCTTATCCTGTTGGATTATCAACCGGCCCCGATTATTTTTGAGCTCCGCGGTTTACCCGTTAAGACAGGAACAACCGCTATGGACTCCTACCGCGGCATCCGAACCGGGGTGGTGATTCAGTGTGAGGGCGGCTATTTTTGCGGGGGCTTTGCCTATGATAATAATGGTAAAAAGTTAAAGCAATTTGAGCGCGATGGTGGGGGGGCTCACAAGGCCAATTTTATCGAAGCTGTTCGTTCTCGTAAGAATAGCGATCTGAATGCGGATGTTCTGGAGGGTCATTTATCAACTGCCCTGTGCCATCTGGGTAATATTTCCTTTCGGATAGGCAAGCTGGCCCAGCAAGAAGAAATAATGGACGCCATCAAGGCAAATAAGGAGGTGGTCGATTCCTGTGAAAGGATGCTGGCAAACCTCCGGGCCAATGATATTGATCTAAAGCAAACTCCCATTACCTTAGGAACCTGCCTGACCGTAGATTCTCAAAAAGAGAGATTTGTGGGTGATTTCAGTGATTGGGGCAATATGCTGCTCAATCTTAATTATCGTGAACCATTTGTTGTCCCGGAAAAGGTATAAAACCGGTGGTCGCGATACTGCCTGAGGCCCTGAACGACAAAGCCGTTTCCCCATTTTTGGAGGTATCTTATGATTGATTCTTCTAATTCGGCATCTTCTGCAAAGCGCTCTTCTTGGTGGCGTTCGCTCGGTCCTGCCCTTATTACAGCCTGTGTGGTCTTTGGGCCCGGAAGCTTGGTAATCAGCTCCAATGTTGGAGCAAAATACGGCTATGAATTTCTCTGGTTGTTGATTGTTACCGGTATTCTTATGGGCACCTTTATGTCCATGGCTGCTCGTGTAGGCGTGATGGGAGGTGCTACCCCCTGTACATTGGTAGCCCAGCGGCTCGGACGCCTTGTAGCTGCTATACTCGGTATTAATCTTTGTCTGATATGCAGTGCTTTTCAATTCTCGAATAATTTAGCCGTTGCCCTGGCAGCCGGCACCTTACTGCCGGAAAATATTGTCCCCTGGGTACTACCCGTATTCAATGGTGCAATCATTGTTTTTCTTTTCTCCGCTAAAAGCATTTACCAGGTAATCGAGCGGGTTATGAAGTTTATGGTGGGGCTTATCCTGATCTGTTTTCTCTTTAATATGATTATGGCCCACCCGAGTTTGTCAGGCATCCTTAAAGGCTTTATCCCTCACCTGCCTGAAGGTTTTACTTTGAATTTGCCCCAAAAAATTGATGGACAAATTGCAGATCCCATGATTCTGATCGCCTCTCTCGTCGGCACGACCTTTTCCGTTGCCGGAGCTTTTTACCAGGGCAATCTGGTCCAGGAGAAGGGCTGGACCATCAAGGAGTACAATAGAGGTATTGGTGACTCCATGGCTGGAGTATGTGTAATAACTATTGTCAGTATGATTATTATGATTACCGCCGCGACTGTTATCCGCGGACAACAGGCCAGTGATATTGGTGTCTTGGCCCAATCGCTCAAACCCCTTCTCGGCTCTGCCGCCTATATGGTTTTTTGTATCGGTTTGATACCCGTTGCCATGAATCCGTTCCTTATTAACGCCATGATTGGTGGTAGTATGTTGGCTGATGGTATCGGCAAACCGGCCAAGTTAAGCTCTCCCTGGTCGCGCAGTTTTACCGTGGTGGTAATGTTGCTAGGTATGATTATTGCCATGTTAGCCCTTCGAAAAGGTAAAAAACCTGTTAATCTCATGATCTTCGGCCAGGCTCTAACTGTAATCGGCAATCCCCTGATGGCAGCGACCATACTTTGGCTCGCCAACCGCAAAGACATCATGGGCGATCGGCGTAACAAGTTGTTAGTGAATGTCCTGGGCGGTATTGGTTTTCTGGTCGTATTATTTATGGCCGTAAGGGTTTTATATCGTTTAGTATTACAACTGAGTTAACCTGTTTAGTTCTACTTAAATTAGTGCATTATGATTGATATGGAAAAACTGGACGAGCACGGGCTCGAAAATATACTCAGCGAGCCGACCGACGCCACTAAAGAAACACTCGCTAAGTTAAACGGTGATATCATTGTCCTGGGGGCCGGCGGCAAGATGGGACCGACCTTGGCCCTGATGCTCAAAAAAGCTGCCCCCGATAAAACCATTTATGCCTTCTCCCGATTCAGTGATCCCGCCGCCCGGTCCTCTCTGGAGCAGGCCCAAATCAAGACAATCGCCCTCGACCTGCTTGACGAAACTGAATACCACCAGCTTCCCCAGCTCGAAAATGTCTATTACCTGGCCGGCATGAAATTCGGCGCCTCCGGCAATCAACCCCTTACCTGGGCCCAAAACGTCTTTCTGCCCGGCCTGGTGGCCCGCTATTATAAGAACGCGAAAATCGTAGCCCTATCCACGGGCAACGTCTATCCCTTTACCGATGTCAATAGTACCGGCCCCAATGAAGAAACGCCCCCAGCCCCTCTCGGCGAATACGCCCAGTCCTGCCTGGGTCGCGAGCGTATCATGCAATATTTTTCTCAGGCGAACCATACCCCCATGACCATTATCCGGCTCAATTACGCCAATGAACCCCGCTATGGCATCATTGTGGATCTGACCACCAGGATATTAAACGATGATCCCATTGATCTTGCTATGGGAACCGTCAATCTCATCTGGCAGCGCGACGCCAACGATTACATTGTCCGCTCTATCAGTTTGGCCAAGTCTCCTCCGGACATTTTAAATGTAACCGGCCCCCGGAACATTTCGGTTCGCAGGCTCGCCGAACAAATTGGTAAATTACTTAGTAAAGAACCAAAATTCGTTGGGCAGGAATCACCCACGGCTCTGCTTTCGGATGCCGCCAAGTGTTTTCGCCAGTTCGGCCCCGCCCAAATGCCGCTGGAGGAGATGGTTTCGCACATAGTAAGTTGGGTCACTGCCGGCAAACTCACCCTTAATAAACCTACTAAGTACGATGTTCGTGATGGTAAATTTTAACAGGATTTTCTGATTTGAATCCGAACCTTGCTGAAAAGTTACGTCGGGGCGTAGTTGTCCCCGCCCATCCCCTGGCCCTGACTGCCGATCATAAAATAGACGAACCTCACCAACGCGCTCTAACGAGGTACTATTTGGCTGCTGGTGCCGGTGGCCTGGCTGTGGGAGTTCATTCAACTCAGTTTGCCATCCATGACCCTAAAGTGGGCTTATATCGTCCCGTGTTGGAGCTGGCTCAGGAAACGAAGCGCCAGTTTACCCAATCTAAAAAAATAAACGAGCCGCTTATGATCGCCGGTATTGTCGGCCCCACTAAGAAGGCCTTGGAAGAAGCCCACCTTGCCCGTGAACTTGGTTACCATTTGGGGCTGCTTTCTCTCAAGGCCCTCAGGGGGAAATCGATTGACGACCTTATCGCCCACACACGCTCTGTAGCCGATGTCATCCCCATTATTGGTTTTTATCTCCAGGAGGTCATCAGTGGAATGACCTTACCCCAAAAGTTTTGGGCCCGGTTTATGGAAATCCCTAATGTAAAGGCCGTAAAAATTGCACCTTTTAATCGCTATCAAAGCCTTGATGTCCTGGAGGCCCTGGCCCATTCCGGCAGGGCCTTAGAAATTGCCCTTTATACCGGCAACGATGACAATATAATTAACGATTTAGTGACTCAGTATGTCTTTAATGTAAACGGCAGTGATATACGGCTGCGTATTGCCGGAGGGCTGCTAGGCCAATGGGCCTGCTGGACCAGCCGGGCGGTGGAATATCTGGAACGTATCCATCAGATTATGGAAAATTCCCAGCCTGTTCCCCCGGACCTGCTTAGCCTGGCTGCTCAGTTAACCTTGGCCAACCGTGCTGTCTTCGATCCGGAAAATGGTTTTAAGGGCTGTATTCCGGGTATCTCCTATGTGCTTAAGCACCAGCATCTTCTTGAGGGGATTCGCAGTCTTGATCCTCAGGAGCAACTATCACCCGGCCAGGCTGACAGAATCGATAAAGTTATCCACGACTACCCTCATTTGACGGATGATGATTTTGTGCAGAAAAATCTCACGGAATGGTTAAAATAAGGCTAACTTGCTTGAAAAGGAGAAATGTAAATGAAAAAAGTGAAAGCTCAAATCTGTTTGGCAATTGTGTTATTGCTCATCTTCTCATTTTGTACGCAGGCAGATGAAAAACCGTTCCGGCTGGGGATCATCGGCCTGGACACCTCTCATGCCGTCAATTTTACCAAATATCTAAATAACCCCGAGAACAAGACCGGCTGTCGCGTCGTCGCTGGCTACCCCGGTGGCTCACCAGATATCCCCTCTTCGATTGATCGGGTACCCGAATATACCACCAAACTCCGTGACGAATACGGTTTGGAAATCGTCTCTTCCATAGAGGAACTTTGTAAAAAGGTTGATGGTGTTCTTTTGGAAAGCGTGGACGGACGGCCTCATCTCGAACAGGTCAAACCTGTTTTCGCCGCGAAAAAACCCGTCTATATCGATAAACCAATGGCCGGTTCCCTCACCGACGTCCTGGAAATCTTCGAATTAGCACGCCAGAATAATATTCCCTGCTGGTCGAGTTCATCGCTTAGGTTTATGCCGAGTATTATCAGCATGAGGAATAACGAAACAGTCGGCCAGATCTTGGGCTGCCACGCCTTTAGTCCCTGTGCTCTCGAAGAGCACCACCCGGACTTCTATTGGTATGGCATACACGGTGTTGAGATACTTTTCACTATTATGGGCCCGGGCTGTGTTAGCGTTTCCCGCAGCCATGCCGAAGATGCTGATATTGCCGTGGGCGTTTGGGCGGATGGCCGGATTGCTTCCTTCCGGGGTACCCGCAAAGGAAGGCATGACTATGGTGCCCTGGTCTTTGGCGCCAAAGGCAACGCCCAGACCGGGGGATTCGACGGTTACGGACACATGCTGGATAAAGTAGCTCTGTTTTTCAAAACCGGGGAAATCCCTGTTTCTCCTGAGGAGACTATTAATCTTTTTGCCTTCATGACCGCTGCGGACGAGTCCAAAAAATTAAAAGGCGCCGCCGTCTCTATTGCCTCGGTTATGGATAAGGCCAAGAAGGAGCTTGCCCAGCGCCGTTCCTGCAGGGCAAAATGTAATAAATAATCATACATTAGAAAAAAATGGGTAATGTATGGATACACCTGAGAAAGTAGCTGTTATCGGTGATGGTGCCATGGGTACAGTCAGTGCCCTTATCCTCTCCAATAAGGGCTATAATGTCAGTCTCTGGGGATATAACCAGCCACAGATTGAGCAAATTAAACGGCAGCGGGAAAACAGTTTGTTTCTGCCCGGTATCAAATTACCCATAGCTATCGAAATGACCTCCGATGATGAATCGATTTTTGACAAGGCCGCCATCATCATTTCCGCCGTGCCCTGCATATATCTTCGTCAGACATGGACGAGATTGAGTTCTCATCTTCCTCCACATGTACCTATCCTCTCGGTCACCAAGGGTATTGAGAACGCTTCCTTAAAGCGTCCGTCCCAGATCATAGCCGAACTTGTTTCCTCTCGTTCTTTGGCGGTGCTTTCCGGTCCGAATATTGCCGATGAGTTGGCCCATTCGCTGCCGGCTACTTCGACTGTTGCCAGTCTGGACCCGACCCTGGCCCAAATGGTGCAGAAGATTTACAGTACCAACTGGTTTCGCATATATACCAACTCCGATGTTGTCGGGGTGGAACTGGCCGGGGCGACTAAAAATGTGATAGCAATCGCCGCCGGTATCATCGAAGGTCTTCAGGCAGGATATAATGCCCAGGCCGCTCTATTGACCAGAGGCTTGGTAGAGATTACCCGGCTGGGCTTGGCCCTTGGTGCTCGCCCGGAAACCTTTGCCGGTCTAAGCGGCATGGGTGATTTGATCACGACCTGTTTCAGCCCTAAAGGTAGAAACCGTACTTTCGGCCGGGCCTTGGCCCGGGGCCTAACCGTCTCAGATGCCTTGGCCGAAATCCCCGGTGAAGTAGAGGGTGTGAATACTTGTCGAAGCCTGGTTGAAATAAGTGAAAAGTATCAGGTCGAGATGCCCATAACTCGGGCTGTATATGAAGTGCTCTTCGAAAATAAACCCGTCCATCAAGCCCTCTTTGATCTTATGACCCGCCGCCTGAAAGCCGAAAACATAGGTTCCGAGTGCAAGTAAATATTTATACTTTTCAAATCTGTTCAAATTAGAATGATGCTGGAAAATATGGATTGGAAGGACTTTTTTAATTCTTAATGAAGCAGTGGGCCTTTGCGTCTCGATTCTGGTGCAGCGGTGGTACTGCTGTCCGTGACTGCACGACCGGCCGGGATTCTAAGCGTAAAGGTAGTTCCTTCGCCTATAGTACTTTCCACATCGATTTGCCCCTGGTGTTCCTCCATGATTTTTTTGACCACCGCCAGACCCAAGCCCGTCCCGGCGTGCCCCTTGGTGGAGTGAAAGGCGTGGAAAATTCCGCTGAGTTGTTTTTCTTCGATGCCCATGCCGTTATCGCTGACTGAAAGAACGGCTTCCTGCAGACGGCTGTCGAATGTTGTTTTGATGGTGATTACTCCGCTTTCAGGCTCTGTTGCATCCAGGGCATTTAATACCAGATTCAAGATTACCTGCTGCATGCCGTCCCCGTCCACTGCTATAGGGGGTAATTGATCGTCCAGATCGGTAATTAGAGCCGTTCCTTTTTCATCCGCCTGGCTGGAAAGCATTTCCACGATTTCGCTTGCAATCTGATTCAATTGGGTCAAAACCAGATGGGGCTTACGTACTTTGCTGAAGGCCAGCATATTAAGTACCAGATTATGGATTTTGGTCAGATTGCGCTGGAGGATGCTCCAGCCCTTTTTGGCCATATCGATTTTCTGTTTGTTCAGGCCCAGCTCAACCATGTCAGCGGCGCTTTGCAGACTCTGCAGGATGTTTTTTATACCATGTGAGAGATAAGCTACCGTTTCACCTGCTGCGGATAGCCGTTCCGCCCGCACTCCGGCCTGATATAGCCTTGCATGTTCCAGCGCCAATCCCGTCTGAAAGCCTATCGCCGTCAACAGACGCAATTGCTCCGCGGCATAAGTATGAGTAGCCACCGTAGTGTCCACGTAAATCACGCCCATAATCAATTCTCGCAGAGTAATGGGCACACACAGAGCCGAACGAATACCGTAGTCCTGTACGCTTTTACCCTTGGCGAAGCGCTTGTCGCGCATGGCGTTGGCACAGATCACGCCTTCTTTATTTTTTATGACATGATCTACGATGGTATGGCTGACAGTAATCTCACCCGAGTGCTCCTTACTGCGATACCGCATAACGACCGGTCTTAACTCTTCCTCGCTGTCGTTACGCAGGAGGATGAAGCCGCGATCGGCGGGCAGATTATCGAATATCATATTCATTACCTGTTCCAAGAGCTGCTGACGATCGAAGATGGAATTAATCGCTGTGGACAGTTCGTACATCATACGTAGATTGCCCACCGCGTCGGATGTTTCCGGTCCGGCTATGATAACCGAATCGTCCAGGGAAGGTACCGTTGCCATGATGGAGGACTCGACGATATTGCCTTTTTCGTCGATACGTAGTCCTTCCAGTTGACCGGGTATTCCTCTGGCCCGTACCCCTCCATAGACAATAAGAGTCGCCCCGCAGCGGATTTGATCACCCTGCTTTAATTCCAGTGTCGAACTTAACTTTACCCCGTTTACATATGTGCCGTTCGCAGAGTTGAGATCGCGGATCACCCAAACGTTATCATTTTTCTTGGTCAGTTCCGCGTGTCGGCGTGAAACCGTATTATCGGTCAATGGTATATCTTGGCTGTCACGACCGATAAAAGTTGGTGATTCGCTGAATTCGAAGGTCCTTCCTTTGTCTGCACCTTGTAATATATATAAGGTCGGCACTTTACAATATCCCGTTATAGGACTTAGCTATCTAAGTCAGCTTGTCTTGGTACAATATGCATTGTTCCGACAATTGCTACAATATTGTATATTATTCGGCCTAAATGGTCAAGAGATTCACTTGTTCTAACAAATGAAGGGATTTTTTTGTTTTTCTTGACCGATGGTGCTGACTGGACCGTGTCCGGAGTATATTCTGGTCTCGTCCGGTAGGACCAGCAATTGCGTACGAATGCCTTCTATCAGATCTTTCATATTGCCCCCGGGAAAATCCGTCCTGCCTATCGAGCCGGCAAATAGCGCATCTCCGGTGAAAACAACTTTATCTTTGCGGCAGTAAAAGCTCACCCCCCCCGGGGTATGTCCGGGGGTGCTCAGCACTTCCAGCTCGATCTGGTCGAATTCGATTACCTCTCCCGGCTCACAGAATTCATCGGCCGGATCCAATTTAAATGGATTCCCAATCAATAGAGATAAATTCCGGCTGCATTTGGTAAGCATCTCGGCGTCTATTTGGCTGATACAAACCTTAAAGGAATTGAAATGTTTCTTTAGTTCCTTGATCCCCGCAATGTGATCACAATGCCCGTGGGTCAACAGGACTTGCACTGGCTGCAGGTCTTCTTCTTCCAGAAAAGTTATCAACGGTTCCGGAGCATAACCCGGATCGATAATTAAACAGTCCTTGCTTTCCTTCGTTGAACGAATCACATAACAATTCGTCTCAAAATCACCTAATATGAAAGTGTCAATCTGCAATATTAATTCCTTTTTACTTGTAAGATACAGAAACGCAGGATGGGCTTACTACTATGAGAAGTAGCCTACCATCCTCCGTAGCAGGCTACTGGGGAGGACGGATCGCTACATAGCACGAGTCAGCCCATGCTGTTCTTCTTCTTCGGTATGGGTAGTCCCAATTCCTCTAAAACCCGCTGCATGTCCTGCCAAACCCGCAACCGGTTGTCCTGAGAATAGTTTCGCAGTAAATATGCCGGGTGATACGTGGCGACAAGCTTGACAGGTTTGGCGAAGGGATGAGCCAGATATTCGTGAATTTTGCCCCGCAACTGCCCGATCGCTGTATTGGTATTTAACAAAGTTCGCGCCGCATGTGCCCCCAGCGCCACGATAATCTCCGGCTCGATAATATCCAGTTGTTGGTATAAAAAGTCCATACAGGCGGTAATTTCCGTCGCCTGCGGATCGCGATTACCCGGAGGCCGACATTTGAGAATATTGCCTATGAATACCTCTTCCCGCTGCAGTCCCATCGCGCTGATAATTTTATCCAGCAGTTTACCCGCCCGTCCCACAAACGGCTTGCCCATCTGATCTTCGGTTCCCCCCGGTGCTTCTCCGATAAAAACTATTCGCGCATCCGGATTACCCTCTCCGGGTACCACATTAAGCCGGCCTTTGTGCAGCGGACATTGAGTGCATTTTGTCACCACCCGGGCGAGTTCATTCAGTCGCTGGCGTTTTTCCTCAATTTTTTTTCCAGTCGGTAACCACCTGCCGCCTAGAAACAGATCCGTTTCCAGTTGGCCGACTAATGTTCGTCTTATTTTTTCTTGTTTGGTCTCGGGGTTCAAGATGGCCTTTCTTCCGGCTGAAAAACCGGCTACGTTTCCAGAACAAATTGCACTTCGTACAGTTGTTTGTAGAGTGTGCAGCTTTGCAGGAGCTCCTGATGTCGGCCCTGGGCGATGATTTTTCCTTTGTCCATCACCACAATTTTGTCGGCGTCTATAATGGTACTGAGCCGATGAGCGATGATAAATGAGGTACGGTCACGGGAAAACTCGGCCAACGCCTTTTGAATCTTGGTTTCGCTCTCGGTATCGATTTGGCTCATGGCTTCATCGAAGATTAAAATAGACGGATTCCGCAGAATCGCCCGGGCGATCGATAACCTCTGCAACTGTCCCCCTGAAAGACCTGCTCCCTGTTCTCCTACTATTGTCTGATAGCCCTCGGCCGTCTCAATGATAAACTCATGGGCATAGGCCCGCTGCGCCGCTGCTATGATTTCCTCCTGCATAGCTTCCAGATTACCGTAAGCGATATTAGCGGCGATGGTATCATTGAATACCACCGTTTGCTGGGTTACCAGACCGATCTGTTCCCGCAGGCTGCCCAGGCTGACCTCGGCAATGTCAATGCCGTCGATGGTGATCTTACCTTCCTTGGGAACAAAAAATCGGGGAATCAGGCTGGTAAGTGTTGTCTTGCCCGATCCGTTGGGTCCCACAATGGCTACCGTTTCTCCCGCCTGCACTCTCAGATTTATATCCACTAATGTAGGTACCGGACTGCCCTGATATTGGAAATGGATATTATGCATCTGCAGTGATTTTCTCATCCGCGGCAGTTCCAGCGCCCCGGCCGGGTCAGGCTCTACCGGTGCATCGATCATCTTATATACCCTTTCGGCCGACGCATTAGCCGCCTGTATCCGGGGTATTACATCACCCAGCTTCCGACCAGTCTCCGCCAGCGCCGCCAGCAGCGCCAATAGGGCAAAGAAATCGCTCGTTTTCATCTCTGTCTCGGTCAGCCAGTAAGCCGCAAATATCATACCCACCGTAGCGATTGACATACCCAGCGATTCTACTAGCGGTCCTCCCGCTGCATCAATCTTGGCCAAATGTGTTTGTTGTTTTAGCAGTTTTTCGTTAATGCGCGCAAAATTCTCTTCTTCGTGTGCCTCCCGGTGATAGCCTTTTACCACACGAATTCCGATGAGTGATTCCTGCAGATGGGCCAGCATCATCGACCAACTGGTCAGGGTGCGCTTGGTAACCCGTTTCATCTTTTTGCCCAGCTTACCAAGCATCAATACCGCTAGCGGCGCCCCCATCATCACAATCAGAGTCATTTCCATATTAATCATAAAAGCCGCCCCCGCGAGGGCGATAATCTTAAACGGCTCTCGCACCGCTTTACCGAACAGGGTGGTTATTCCGATATGGATTTGATTGGAATCCTGTACGAACCGGCTCATGGTGTCGCTGATGCCTTCCTGGCTGAAATAGCTTAGGGGCAGGTGTATGGTTTGCCGATAGGCGTCCCGACGCAGGGCCGTAATGCTCTGATATGAGACCTTGCGCACCAGATACTCCTGAATAAACCTCAGCACGCAGCGCAGTAATGTAGCTACCAGGATCATTAT
>Ga0272441_10004108_pt1 | contig 26812 bp, 26 predicted proteins | sample SSMProp6N_FD_193582 | JGI IMG/M metagenome (GOLD analysis project Ga0272441, IMG submission 193582) | Marine sediment archaeal communities from Little Sippewissett salt marsh, Falmouth, MA, United States - SSM-Prop-6N | ecosystem: Environmental > Aquatic > Marine > Wetlands > Sediment ... | reverse complement strand
CTGGCCCCCTTTATCGATATCTCGACCAGAGAACCGGTAATAACAGCCAGTGTCCGGGGATGGCTGAAAATAAGATTGAGGCTGTCCGCCTGGGTTGGAATCAGGCGTTGGAACCTGCGCTTATCCTTCAGAGACCCGTAGCGGCGATACAGTTCCTCCAGGCGCCGCATCTGCTGTTTTTCCGGGAGATTGGCATCGATGATGCCGTTGGCGCCGAGGTAGGTGGCTTTGGCCGCCTCCTCGAAGGGCGGGTCTTTGGCCAGAATGATGAACACGGCCTGTTCTTTAGAGAGCCGATCCCGCAGCAGCTTCAGGATCGGTTTCCAGTGCCGGGGAAAATCTACGGCATTGAACAGCAGCATATCCGGCTGTATCTCGTCGATGCTGTCTACGACCTTGATCGGCTCGCTATAGTAGATGATTTCAAAGCCGATCGGGCCGAGGTGATAGGCGATTAGGTCTTTTAGATCTTTCCGCTGGGCGACGACCAGCAGCTTCATTCATTCCGTTCCTAGATTGACGATTTCGTAGTCCGTGACCACCCATATACTATCACGTCTTTCCAGGAAATAGGTATACCTCTTTACCTCGACGTAGTCCCGGTAGCGAAACCGTTCGATCACCGTGACCTCAGCCTCCAGGGGAGTGTAGCTGGTCTGAACGATTTCGTACTCCGCCGGGATCACCAGTATGTCCACATCCACGGTTTCCGAACGCAGCTGTTCTTTGTAACGGGCGATTGCCGAGCGGCGGTTCTCTTCCGACATCCGCCTGTAGGAATCCTGCCGGCCCGGATTTTTCACGTACAGGCTCTCCAGATCCAGGTAGAGGAAGAACTTCTCCCACTGACTCCTCTGGCGGGCACTCAGCATGTAGTCCACCACTTCATCCGGCGGCAGGCTCTGGCGCTGGATGAGTTTGCCAGTTTCCGCCTCGATCATGGCTCGTTCTTCGGCAAAGAGGATTTCCGGACGGATGTTCAAGGTCAGCATGTTGGAACGCAACGGAACCATCGTGCCCTCGGCTTCACCGCCCACAGGGCCCCGCAGGTACAGTTCCGGGTAGAAACTTCCCTGGACCGAGTACAGGCCGGCTTCGGGGATCCGGATGAAATCATTCAGGGAGACGACCACACCGAAGGTATCGCCGGGCTCCAAACTGATCTCCCTGTACAGTACGGGCTGGTTGGACGTACGGGCGCGGCTGAAGGCCTGTGAGTGATCCAGGAGGATATTGGTCGGGGTAGTTACCTGGAAGTCGAAGTTGAACATCCGGTTCTCCGCCATTTTAAAGCGGAAGGTTTTACTGGAATTGTTCGTCAATGTCGCTTCCAGGGAAACCGGATGTTCCCGGTCGTTCAAATAGTAGATCCGCTTCTCATAGAATCGAATTTGAAAGGCCACCCCCTCCGCCTCGGCGAGGCAGATCTGGGCGATCACTACGAGTAGAAGAAAGAATACGATCCGTTTTATAGGTACCACTGGTAAAGCTCCTAGTTCCCTTATTATCTTCGGTAAATACTATGATATATTTATTACGATTGACGTGAATCGCAGCCGGCGATTCGCCTTCGACAAACGCGCCCGTGATGGCGCACGATGATTCGGCGGGGAGAGCTTTGAGTATCGACGAGTATAGAGACACCCTATCAAATCACCTCGAATCCTATGAGCCCTTCCTTGAGTTACTTCGTCGTCTGGAGAAGAAGAGCTTCCCGATCGATGTCGAGGGCGTGCAGGGCGGTTTTCTCGGCTACCTGGTCTCGAGGTTGCACGAGCAGATCGACGGCTCCACGCTGCTGGTCGTTCCAACCGATCAGGAGGCCCGGGAGGTCCACGCGGATCTACAGCTGCTCAGCAACCAGGTCCTCTCGTTTCCCTGGTGGGGCACCCTTCCCTACGGGCAGGGGCACCCGCTACCGGCGGTCCACGGGCTGCGCACCTCCGTGCTCAGCAGGCTACAGAACCGAGAACGATCCCTAATCGTCACCTCCCTGCGGGGCCTGCTCAATCCACTTCCCGATCCCGAAGAGTTCAAAGACAGGGCTGTGTCTCTGTCTGTCGGCAGCTCCTTGGATACACAGGAATTGGCGCAGACCCTCGCCAACCTGGGCTACCTGCGGGTTCCCAGGGTGAGCCTTCGGGGCGAGTTTGCCCTGCGCGGGGAAGTTGTGGATGTATATCCCTACGGCGGAGATGAAGCCACCAGGATCATCTTCGAGTTCGACAGCATTACCCGGATCCGGTGCTTCGAGCCGTTCACCCAGGCCTCGGTCTCCGAAATGGAGGCTGTACGCATACCCCCGACCCGGGAGGTTGTCTTTGATGAAAAAGCCCTGCGACTGCTGGCGTCGAATCTCCAGCGCGCCGGGTCCGATGAGCCGGCGGTGCAGGATCTGGTCGAACAGTTGCGATTGGATCCCGATACCCCGGGCAGCGAGTATCTGTTTCCCCTCTGTTCCGGCAGCCGTTGCTCCCTGCTGGACTATCTGGGCTCCGATTCACTGTTTCTCGCCGTGGATTCCGAGGGGCTGGCGGCGGGCTGTGAAGTTCTACGCCGGGAGTACATGGAGTTGTACCGCAAGAACCGCGCCGGCGGCTTCCGTCCACCGCCCCGGCAGATTCTCCTGGATTTTTCCACGCTGGAAGCCGACTTCAGCCGAACCGTGCACCTGCACTCCCTCAAGGGCAAGAGGGCGGAGGGGAAGCGGATCCTGATGGGATGTGATCCTCCCCGCTCCTTCTTCGGAAACTTGAGCTTTTTGAAGGAGGAGCTCGAGAACCTGATCCAGCTCGGCTACCGGGTGTTCGTGTTTGCCGAGTACGCCCAGCAGGCTGAACGGCTGCGCTCTCTGCTCAAGGACCTGGAGCTCACGGTGCTGCCCCAGGGAATCTCCCGTGGCTTCGCCCTGCCGGCCTTGAAGACCCTGGTGATCGAGGAAAATGAGATCTTCGGCCGCAAGAAGCGCATTCCCCGCTCCGTGGCCAAGGCCCGGAGCCGGGCCATCGACTCTTTCGTAGATCTGAGCCCGGGAGACTTCGTGGTTCACCTGCAGTACGGCATCGGGCTGTTCAACGGGATCGAACGGATCAAGGCGGCCGGCCATGAGCGCGACTATATATGTCTGGAGTACGACGGCGGGGAGAAGGTGTTCCTGCCCATCGAGCAGGTCAACCTGATCCAGGCCTATATCGGCCAGGACGGCAAGCGCCCCAAGCTGGACAAGCTGGGCGGGAAGAGCTGGCAGAGTAAGAAGGAGAGGGTGCGACGCTCGGTAGAGCAGATGGCCAGGCGGCTGGTTTCGCTGTATTCGGCTCGAAGCACCGTAAAGGGATTTGTCTTCCCGTCGGATACGGATTGGCAGAGCGAGTTCGAGGCGCGTTTTCCCTATCAGGAGACCGAGGATCAACTGCGGGCCATCGAGGAGGTCAAGGCGGATATGGAGAGCTCCCGGCCCATGGATCGGTTGATCTGCGGGGATGTGGGCTACGGAAAGACCGAGGTAGCCCTGCGCTCGGCCTTCAAGGCGGTGATGGGGGGCAAGCAGGTGGCTCTGCTGGCCCCCACCACGATCCTGGCCGAGCAGCACTTCGAAACCTTCGAAGAGCGTTTTTCCGGTTATCCCGTATCCATCCAGATGCTCTCCCGCTTCGTGAAACCGAAACAGCAGAAGCGGGTGCTCGCCTCCCTGGCCGAAGGGCACACCGACATCGTGATCGGAACGCACAGGCTGCTGCAGCCGGACGTGAAGCCCAAAAACCTGGGACTGATGATCGTGGATGAGGAGCAGCGCTTCGGAGTGAAGGATAAGGAGCGGCTCAAGGAGCTGAAGACCGCCATCGACTGCCTGACCATGACCGCCACCCCCATTCCCAGGACGCTGCACATGGCGCTGATGAAGATCCGGGACATGTCGATCATCAACACCCCACCTCAGAACCGCTACCCAATAGAAACGTTCATCCAGGAGTTCGACGAGGAGGTGATCTGCCGGGCTGTTCGCCAGGAGATCGATCGGGGAGGGCAGGTGTACTACCTGCACAATCGCGTACAGACAATCCCCCGCGTGGAGAGTTTCCTGACCCGGCTCATGCCGGAGGTGCGGATCGCAATCGCCCACGGGCAGATGCGGGAAGAGCAGCTGGAGGAGGTGATGCACAGTTTCATCCGCGGGGATGTGCAGCTGTTGCTGTCCACGACCATCATCGAAAACGGACTGGATATCCCGAACGTTAATACGATTGTCATCGACCGGGCGGACATGTTCGGAATATCCCAGCTGTACCAGCTGCGGGGCCGGGTCGGGCGTTCAGATATGCCGGCCTATGCCTACCTGTTTTACCCGAAGGGGCGTGTGGTGAGTGAGCTGGCCATGAAGCGCCTCAGAATCATCAGCGACTTTACCGAACTTGGCTCGGGATTCAAGATCGCCTTGAAGGATCTGGAGATCCGGGGCGCCGGCAACCTCCTGGGCCGGGAACAGCACGGAGATATTCTGGCCGTAGGGCTGGACATGTACCTGCGTCTTCTGGATGAGGCCATCGATGAGCTGAAGGTGGAACGAGAAGCCGAAGAGGCACAACCCCCGGAGGTGTATCTGGAGCTGCAGTATTCGGGCTACATTCCCGACGGCTACGTGCCCGAGGCCATGGAGAAGATGGAGCTGTACAAGAGGATCGCTTCGGTCACAGAGTACGGTCAGCTGGAAACGCTGGAGCGGGAGGTGGCCGACCGCTTCGGTCCCCCGCCGGAGGATGTGCGCAGCCTGTTCGCCATAGCGGAGATCCGCATTCTCTGCCGCCGGTTGTTCATCTCCTCCCTCAAGGAGAGAGGCGGGCGGGCCACCGCGGAGTTCTCCAAACTGTCTCAGATCTCCGTCGACCGAGTGATGACCTTGATCAAGGAAAGCGGGGGAAGCGTGAGCCTGGATCCCAGGCAGCCGAACTGTCTGATCATCAAGACCGGCCGGATCGGCCTCAAGGAGAAATCCGAGTTCATCAGCGAGCGCCTGTCCCGGTTGCTGTAGCCGATGCTCTATCGCTGGCCTATGGGCACGTACTCCTTGTTGCGCAGCACGTTGCGGTAGGCCGGACGGATGATGCGGCCTCCTGAGATCAGCTCCTCGATCCTGTGGGCGCACCAGCCGGCGATGCGGGCTACGCAGAAGATCGGCGTGTACAGCTCCCTGGGGATATCGAGCATCTCGTACACGAACCCGGAGTAGAAGTCGACGTTTGCCGAAACAACTTTCGAGGAGTTTTTCACCTGCTTGAAAATCTCCGGAGATAGATGGGCGACCCGCTCGTACAGGTCGAACTCCTCACTCCTGCCCTTGGCCTTGGCCAGCTCTTTCGCCTTGTTCTTCAGCAGCACGGCTCGGGGGTCGGAGAGCGTATAGACGGCGTGACCGATCCCGTAGATCAGCCCCTGACCGTCGAAGGCCTCTTTACGCAGGATCTTGGCCAGATAGGCGGTCACTTCCTCTTCATCCTGCCAGTCCTTGACCGCCCCTTTGATGTTCTCCATCATCTCCAGCACCTTGAGGTTGGCTCCACCGTGCATCGGACCTTTCAGGGATCCGACGGCCGCGGCAATCGCCGAATAGGTGTCGGTCCCGGTGGAGGTGACCACGTGGGTGGTAAAGGTGGAGTTGTTTCCTCCTCCGTGCTCGGCGTGCAGCACCAGGGCCAGATCCAGGATCTCTGCCTCCAGGGGGGTGAACTTGCTGTCCGGTCGGATCAGATGCAGTAGATTTTCCGCGGCACATAGATCCTTCTGGGGACGATGGATGTACAGGCTCCTGCCGTCGAAGTAGTGACTCTTGGCCTGAAAGCCGTAGGCGGCCATCGTGGGGAATCGGGCGATCAGCTCGATGCTCTGACGCAGGACGTTTTTCAGGTTGAGCTCATCGGGATTGCGGTCGTATGAGTAACACACCAGAACGCTGCGAGCCAGCTTGTTCACGATCTCCCGGCTCGGGGCTTTGAGAATCATGTTCTCCGTGAATCCGTCGGGAAGCGCCCGGTTTTCGCCCAGGAGGGTCGTGAACTGCTGGAGCTGTTTTGCAGTGGGCAGGGTACCGAACAGCAGCAGGTAGCACACTTCCTCGAAGCCGTGGCGTTTTTCCGCCTGGAATCCCCTGGTTATTTCGTTGATGTTGATGCCACGATACTCCAGGCGCCCGTCCACGGGGATGATCTCGCCCTCATCGATGATGTACCCGTGGACATCTCCTATTTCAGTGAGGCCTACCAGTACTCCCGTACCGTCATCATTGCGCAGTCCCCGTTTCACCGAATATTTTTGGTACAGCTCGAGGGGGATGCGGTTCATCTTCTCCGCGTTTTGAGTAAGTTCGTCCAGCAGGGCTGTATCGATCTTCAGATCGAGTTTCTCATTGTGGTTCATGGCTCGTCCTCAAAGTTCAGAAAAATGTATAAAAAAAAGGTCAAATCGTATATTTATACAAACAGAAGATTATAACGAAAATAGCGGAATGATACAATAGCCCCGCGCCTACGCGCTCACGGAATTCCGAGGTTCTGGAAGAGCAGCACCACGGTGATTGCCAAGACCACGATCACCGTGATGTTACGGACGAACAGGGCGCACCCTGCCGCCAGGATACCCGCTCCCGCAGCCAGGATGGGCCTTCCCGGCACGGCGGTGAGGATACCGGGAAAGATCAGCGCCCCCAGGGCGGCATAGGGGAAGAGGTTCAGCCACTTCCGTACCCAGGGAGGAAGATCCAGCTGCCTGGCGAAGAGGAAGGGGATCAGGCGGGGGATATAGGTGACCATAAACATGCCTGCCAACAGCCAGATCAACTGCGCGTCTCCACATCCGGAAGAAGCGTGCCCAGGGCGGAAACCGAAAGGGTCGCGGCGATCAGAGCCCATCCCTCGGAAAGACCGGGTAGCAACTGTAATAGGCCCCAGGCGCACAGGGCACTGGCCGAGGCGACCAGGGCAAACTGCCAGTGCTTGCGGGCCGAAGGAACGAGCAGGGCAATAAACAGGGCGTACAGGCCGATACCCATCCCATCGACGATCCCCACGGGGATCAGATCGGCGAACATCCCGCCCACGAAACTCCCCGTCAGCCAGGCCAGATAGGCGGTCAGGGCCATCGTAAAGAAGCCCAGTGCGCTGAGACCCTCTGGGCGGGCATGGACACTGGCCACGACAAAGGTCTCATCTGTAACCCAGTAGCTCAAGGCAGCTGCTCTATGCCCGGGTACCTCGATTTTTCTGGCAAGCACGGTACTCATGAGGAAATGCCGGAAGTTCAGGATCAGGGTGGCCAGGACGATCTGGAAGTAGCCCACGCCGGAGGCGATCATCTTGACCGCCAGGAACTGACTTGCTCCGGCATAAACCCAGGCGGACATGCCGGTTACCTCCGCCACTGAAAGACCGGCCTGCCTGCCCAGGATCCCGAAGGTGATGGCCACGGGCAGGTACCCCAAAGCGATGGGCAGGCCATTGCTCAAACCCCAGCGCACCGCCTGGCCGCGGCCTACTCTGGAGGTTCGCACTTCTCGCATGTATTGGAATCGTAGAAGAGAATTCGCTTGCCCGAGAGTCTTTCACCGCAGCGCCGGCAATTCAGGCGGAAGGGAAAGACCTGTTTTCTGAATCTGTAGCCTATCAGAACCAGGACGGCAAGCAGAGGCAGGAAGAGAACGTCCGGCAGGTCCAGATACACGATAAGCGCGGTTCCAATCATGAGAGCCAGGATCAGAATCGATATGTACAGGGTCGCAAACCGTTTCTGCCGCGCGTGTTTCTGGTAGCGTCGCTGAAATATATTCAGCACCAGAACGGCAAGCAGCAGGTAGAGAATTTTTTCCGATACGAACGTGGTAACCGTGGCGAAAAAGTCCATACCCTGCATCACGAAATCTCGAACTTCTCTCTGTACTCGGGAATTTCAATCATAGGGGGCCGCTCCTCCTCCGGGATGTTTAATGGGATCTCTTCGAATACATTGTTGTTCACCTGAAACTGCCTCAGCGTTGTGCTCAGCTCCGGCAAGTTTCCAAGCACCCCCAGTGCTTCGACCCTCTTGAGAAAGGTCTGCAGGATACCAAAGGCCATCTTGCCCAGATCCCGGGTGTGCTGATTGCGGTGCACCCTCCTGTCCAGATCGGTTTGGGCGATCGCTCCCAGGCCCCAGCGGTGATACACGTCGATTAGATGGGAGGTTTCCACCCCGTAGCCGATGGGGAAGGGGATTTTTTCCAGTACCTGCCGGCGTACCGCGTATTCGCCGGACAGCGGCTGGATTAGGGCGGTGAGCTCGGGGAAGAACAGGCTGAACAGGGGGCGGATGAGAATTTCCGTCACCCTGCCTCCCCCTGAAGGCCTGATTCCTTGAGAAGAGGCCAGAGGTCTGTCGTAGAAGGCCTTGACGTACTGAATCTCCGGTCGGAAGATCAGAGGCGCAACCAATCCGTAGACAAAACGGGGATGGATGTTCTTGATGTCCGCATCGATGTAGATGATGATATCCCCGTTCAGTTGATAGATCGCCTTCCAGAGGTTTTCTCCCTTTCCCCGCTGCTCTCCGTAGCCGGGCAGGATATCCCGGGACAGATACACCTGAGCTCCGAATGCCGCCGCTACTTGCCGGGTCTGATCTGAGGAGTCCGAATCGATCACGGCGATCTCGTCGAGCAGGGGGTAGCGCTGCATGAGCTCGCTGGTAAAGATCACGATCTCCTTGCCGATCGTTTTTTCTTCGTTCAGGGTGGGAATGCAGAGGGATATTTTCAGCTTCCGCTTGTGTTTTTCCTGCACCAGGGCGTTGAGATCCCAGAAGTTCGAATGATGAAAGGTGTTGGTGGTCAGCCAGGAATCAATCTGCACCGCAAAATCCTCTGTCGACGGCCAGCAGTATCCCGATCAGTTGGGCCAGGCCGGTGAAAACCGGCTCGATCGCCACCTCCTCCTCCGGAGTATTTTGATGTTCCCCGTAGGTGATTCCAATGGTGATGGCGGGTATCTGGTGGCTGATAAAGGCCGACAGCTCGGAGGTGCTGGGGGATTTGCGGGGTTGAATATCCAGGGTACTCATGATGCGCCGGGCAGCCCGGGCCAGAGGATGCTGATAGCTGATACCGCCGGGGCTTCGGCGGGCGAACACGTCCAGAGAGATGTCGGCTCCGGTTTGGGAGGAGACCTCGGAAATGATGGCCTCCATTTGGTGGAATATCTCCTTCCCGACCTGCTCGCTCTCGGTGCGGATTTCGAATCGGAGCACCGCGTTGGTGGCGATGGTGTTGTAGGCCTGTCCGCCCATAATGGAGCCGAGCACAATCGAGCTGCGGGGACGGCGGGGCAGGCGAATCTCCTGGATGTGATTGATCACCTCGTTGATCGTCACGATCGCCCCGGTGGCGCCGAAGCGGGTCCAATCGTACTCCTCCGGTACCGAGCAGACGATCTCGCCGCGATACATGCCGATCGAGCTGTAACTGAGGCGTCCCAGGGGGAAACCCTCGATCCCGATTCCCACGGAGATGGGGATCTCCGAGTTTGAGAGAAAGAAACGCAATCCCTCCAGGTCACCCCTGCCTAAGCTGCGTGAAGCCCCCATGAGCACGAGGTTGGACTCCAGCTCGATGTTCAACAGCTCGAGCAAAATCGGCAGGGTCACCATCACCGCCACCCCGAGGGCGTTGTCTCCAACCCCCGGGCCGATGGCGGATTGAGGCTGCAGCGTGATCGTATGATCCACGGTGGCGGCGTGCACCGTGTCCACGTGAGCCACCACCAGGATATTCTGCTCTCCACTGTTTCCCGGGAGGATGCCCAGGGCGTTGCCCATCTCGTCGGCGGAGGAGTTGTGCAGGCCCGCCTCCACGAAACGGTTCTGGATGAACTCCACCCGATGGGATTCTTCGAAGGTGGGGGAGGGGATCTCTCCGATCATCACCAGGTTTGCCAGAAGGATTTCCCGGGCGGATTGACTGGCTTCCCGAATAACCGGAAGCGCCGTAAGGATGTCCTCAAAACTGTCGGCGAGTGTGCTCTCCTGTTCCCTCGTTACGTTGGCCATGTTCGCCTATATTGTATTTCCGAACCCGCCTCAGGTTCAAGGGCAGCGATACGCGGGTGCGCATCAGTAGTCGTACAGCAGTCTGAGGTTTTCGATCGTGAGGAAGGCTCTCTGCACCCGCTGCGCGATGCTGCCCGTTCGATTTTGGAGATGCTCACGGGGCTTCCCTGTGAGCGAGCCGGAACTTTGCAGGATTCTCCGGAACCCGGCGGCGTAGGCGGCGGCACCGAAGCGCCTGTCCACCTCGGCTGCTTTCAAAGATCGGGCAGGGGTTGCGCTTTCGATCTGCCCTGCGAGCATTTCTTCGATTTTAGAGAGGGTGAGCCGATTTTCTCTCCGGCAGATCCGGAGTAACGGGCTTTCTGCGGCCGTGATCTCCCGCAGCAGCCGCTCCTGGGCCTCGACGGGCAGGAACGAGAAGTCCACCCGGTCCTCCCGCAGCAACTGTTCGACCTCCGCGGTCAGACGCTCCTGCTCCTCAGGCGGGATCAATGCTGACAGCCCTCTGATCTTTGCGCGGTAGGCTTCGGCAACTTTGGGTGGATCCAGTACCGGCACCCGGATCGTGTCGTAGAAATGAACGGGATGACCGTGGAACAGATCCTTCAGCCCCGCCAGGGTATCCAGATCTCTGGCAGCCAGCGGCAGAGACCAGAGCAGGGAGTTGACGAACAGATAGCCGAAGCCCTCCTGCACCGATGTTGAAAGCACTAAATCGCCGGCGGCCACCAGATCCTCGAAACTCAATGCCCGGTTCTGCGACTTCGAACCGATTCCCCATAAACCGGGGCAGAGCTGTTCGGCGAACAGGCGTTCCACCAGATCGGAGTAGGGCCGCTCGGAAACAGAGGTACCGGGAAGGGTTATCAGGATGTTCGCCTCCCGCTCCAGGAGCAGGCAGAGCAACAGCGCCTCCAGGGCGTTCTTCCGGCGGATGGTGCGGATCGGGTACAGAAGTAGCGGTGCCCGGGGATCGAAGCGGGGGAACTCGTCTCCGAACAACCGCTGCAGCACGGGGCGTATCGCTTTGCCCCGCTCGGGATCCGGGCCTCGAAACACCGGATTTTCCAACAGGAATACGGATTGTTCCGGGATGCCCGCCGCGATCAGGATCTCTCTGTCCCTTGGATTGAGAACGGTGTAGCGCACCCAGGGGCTCACCGGGTAGGGATCCAGGCTCAGGGCTTGCCCGAGCGCTGCGAGATTGCCGAAACGGCCGCATTCCGGGAAGTCGTGGATCTGCAGGATCATACGCTGGGATCGGCCCGAGTGTATGATATTCAACAGGGCCTGGGTGAACACCACGTTCTTGCCCAGGTGATAGTTGTGAACCCACCAAACCGAGTTCTCGGAGCCGAAGGAGCCTAGCAGTATTTCGGCCAGTTTGTCGGCCTCCCGGGCTACGCTTTTCCTGTTTTGATGCGGTGAGTCTCCAGCCTGTTGGCGATAGCCGATCTGCGGCATCTCCGTACAGGTGCCGCCGTGATCTTCGATGTGGGAACGGAACTCCCGGGGGATCGCGCCCGCTACCAGTTCTACGGAGCGGATTTCGGGCAGATGGTCATGGAAAGCCCGGATGGCCTGGCGAACCACCGTGCTGACCCCGCCGGTATGGTAGTGGTAATGGAATATTTTCAATTCAAAGTGATCGTTCACCCTGGGTGGATCCCCGGGCTCTATCTTAACGTGTATAGTGGCGCCCGGCCAGGGGTGCCCGGCCAGGGGCGCCCGGCCAGGGGCGAGAGGGATCTCACTCCCTGGCGATAAGCAGGGTTTTGGGATCCAGTTTCAGGTGTAGATCCTCCGGCACCTCTGATCCATAATCCTTGACCAGCTGTAGATGGATATGCTTTTCTTCGGGTTTCAGGCAGATCAGGATGCTGATAGGCTCGATCAGCTCCGTCAGCAGGCCGGGTATTCCTGCCGCATCGTAGTTGGGCTGATCGTAGCCCAGAGAGACGCTGAACCAGATTTCCAATTCCTGCTGCGCGGCAAACTCCCTCACCTGTTCGAGTTCGGCCTTGGTAACGGCGGAAAAATCGTAGGCATCGACCACAATCGCGTCAGCGGGGAAATGCCCGTCCCGGATCATGGAGCGCAGGCTTGCGATGACCTGGGGCAGCCGAATGCTGGCTTGGTTGAAGTTCATGATGATCCGCCCCCGGATCATCTCATCGTGCACCGCCATAACCGATTCCAGATCGAATTTCTCTGCGATTTCCCGGAAGATATCTTCGTACCAGTCCACGATATGGCTGGGATTGGTGGCAAAGGAAACATGTATGACCTGTTTGCCCTGCAGCAGCTGGTCCGTGGCGATGTGTACCAGACAGGCGGTCTTGCCCACCCCCTGCCGTGCGGCGATGACGCCCAGGTTTCCTTTACCCAATCCGCCGTGGGTGGAGTTCTCCAGAATCCGCAGCGGGCTGCGGTCGTTCAATTCCTTCTTGATCATGAGTTGTCTCCCGATTTGACTTTCTGATATTCCTCTTTAAGGGTCTCCGCAATGCCTGTGGGAACTTTGGCGTATCGGGAAAACTCCATGGTGAACTGAGCCTTTCCCTGAGTGAGGGAGCGCAGAACCGTGGAGTAGCCGAACATTTCCCCTAGTGGAACCTCCGCATCGATCCGGGAGATGTTTTCATCTTCACTGGTGCTGACGATCATTCCCCTGCGCTGGTTGATGCTGGCGAATATGCCACCCTGATACTCAGTCGGTCCCTCCACGGAGACCTTCATGATCGGTTCGAGGATTTCCGGGGAGGCCTTGGTGTATGCGCTGCGGAAGGCGCCGATCGCAGCATGCTGGAAGGCCAGATCCGAGGAGTCGACGGAGTGGGCCGCTCCATCGTTGATGCGCACCGTGACGCCTACGATCGGAAAACCGATCAATGAGCCTTTGTCCATGCAGGCGGCAAATCCCTTGTCACAGGCGGGAATGTACTCCGTGGGAATCGATCCGCCTTTTACTTCGTTGATGAACTGGTAAGCGCCGTCGACATTTGGTTCCAGCTGTCCCGCTACCCTGGCGAACTGTCCGGCCCCGCCGGTTTGCTTCTTGTGGGTATAGTCGAAGGCCGCAGGCCGGGAGATGGTCTCCCGATAGGCGACCTGGGGCATGCCCGTGTCCACCTCCGCCTGATACTCCCGGCGGATCCGCTCCAGGTATACCTCCAGGTGCAGCTCCCCCATGCCGCTGATGATCGTCTGCTTGGATTCCGGGTCGATGTGGGTTTTGAAGGTGGGATCCTCCTTGGCAAAACGGTTCAGCGCCTTGGACAGCAGATCCTCGGATTGTTTTTCCCGGGCCTTGACGGCCAGGGAGATCACCGGCTGCGGGACGTACATGCTGGTCATCGAGTAGTTCAAACTCTTGTCGCTAAAGGTGTCTCCGGAAGCGCAGTCGATGCCGAACAGGGCCACGATGTCCCCGCAGCAGGCCTCGCTGATCTCCTCCATCTTCTCGGCGTGCATGCGCACCAACCGGCCGACCCGAAATCTCTGACGGCTGCGGCTGTTGTACAGCTCCTGTCCCTTCCTGATCGTTCCCTGATAGATTCGAATGTAGGTGAGCTGGCCGTACTGGCCGTCCTCCAGCTTGAAAGCCAGAGCCACCACAGGCCGATCCGCCTGTGGCAGCAGTGTGACAGGCTCCTCCTCCCGTTCCAAATCCAGAGCGTGGTTTTTCACCTCTTCGGGCGCCGGAAGGTAATGCACCATTCCGTCCAGCAGAGCCTGCACACCCATGTTGCGGTAGGCCGAACCGAGGAAAACCGGGGTGAGCTCCTGGGACAGCGCCCCCCGGCGAATCGCCTCGTAGATCATCTTGGAGGTGACTTCCCCTTCCAGGTAGGCTTCTGCAAGCTCGTCGGAAAACATGCTGGCCGCATCGATCAGCTGTTCTCTCAAGGTTTCGGCCTGTTCTACGAGCTCTGCGGGGATATCTGCGGATATGACCGTCTCGTTCATCGTCCCTTCGTAGTAGAGGGCTTTCATCTGCACCAAGTCTATGATGCCATTGAACTCCCCCTCCAGTCCGATCGGCATCTGCACGAGCACGGCATTGTGCCCAAGACGCTCCTGCAGCTGGTCTTTCACCCGCAGCGGATTGGCCCCCACCCGGTCGCATTTGTTGATAAAGGCCAGCCGCGGCACGTGGTAGCGCTTCAGCTGGCGATCCACGGTGAGGGTCTGGGACTGCACCCCGCCCACGGCGCAGAGCACCAGAATCGCCCCGTCCAAAACCCGGAGGGCCCGCTCGACCTCTATGGTGAAATCCACGTGCCCCGGCGTGTCGATGATGTTGATCTTATGCTCTTTCCAGTCAACCTGAGTCGCCGCCGAAGCGATGGTGATTCCCCTTTCCCGTTCCAGTTCCATTGAATCCATCGTCGCGCCACCGCCGTCCTTGGCGTGAACTTCCTGTACCCGGTGGATTTTGCGGCTATAGTAGAGGATCCTCTCGGTCAGAGTCGTTTTCCCTGCGTCAATATGGGCGCTGATGCCCAGATTCCGCATTTTTTTGTTTCCGTCAGTCATTAGATTCGAGTTTTAATTTTCTCTTGCTGTTTCTTCAGATTTGCTCCGCTCGAAAGAGTATCGAGCAAAGGCCGCAAAAAGGTAATAAGGACAGCAGCAAAAGTCAAGGTTCGTTCGCCCCCCTTGACCGAGACGGTGTAATTGTGTAATTTTCATGCCGAATATAGCAATAATTGTGAGGTCAAAGGCATGTACGCCCTGGTAGAGATAAAAGGAAAACAGTATAAGGCTGCGGAAGGATCGGTTCTCAAGGTCGATCGATTCGACATCGATCCGGGTAAGCAGGTGGAGTTCGACTCCGTGCTTCTGGTTTCGGATGACAAGAAGGTCAAGGTCGGCCAGCCCTACGTCAAAGGGGTCAAGGTCAAAGCCGTGGTAGAAGAGCACGGGAAGGACAAGAAGATCCTGGTGTTCAAGTACAAGAAAAGGAAGAATTACCGGCGGACCCGGGGACACCGGCAGCAGTTTTCCCTGCTGCGGGTCCAGGAAATCGCGGGTGTTTGATTCATAAACTACGGTGATCCAGGTCGAAATACGTTTGGATCACGCGGGAGCTCTTCGGGGCTTTTCCGTTAGCGGGCATGCCGGAAGCGGATCCAGAGGAGAAGATCTGGTGTGCGCTGCGATTAGCGTTCTGTTCAGGACCGCAGCGCGGCTTCTGGAGTTGCAACCGGATATTCGGATTCGGGGAAGCGCCCCGAAAACCGGCATGCTGGAACTCCAGGTGGAAGAACTGCCCGCCCTGCGGCAGGATTGGATGATCGGTCTATCCGATTTTCTCGTTCGGGGCGCCAGGGATCTTCAGGAAGAGAATCCGAAGGCGATACGTTTGCAGGTGATTGAAGGAGAGGTTTGATAATGGCACATAAAAAGGGACAGGGCAGCTCGAGGAACGGCAGAGATTCGGCCGCCCAACGACTCGGTGTAAAAAGATTTGGCGGCCAGCAGGTCAAGGCCGGCGAAATCCTGGTTCGTCAACGGGGCACCAAGTTTCACCCCGGAAACAATGTGGGCCGGGGAAAGGATGATACTCTCTTCGCCCTGGAAGAGGGCAAAGTGTTGTTCCACAAAAAAAAGGGGAGAAAGCTCGTCAGCATCGAAGCCTGAGCCGTCGTGGAGAGCAGATTCGTCGACGAGACGATCATAGAGGTTTGCTCCGGAAAGGGAGGTGACGGAGCTGTACATTTCCGCAGAGAGAAGTTCATTCCCCGGGGCGGACCGGATGGCGGTGACGGGGGGGACGGCGGCGATGCTCTATTCGTAGTGCGTAATAATCTGAAAACTCTTTCCCACCTCAAGATGAAGCACTCCTTTCGGGGCGGAAACGGAGCACCGGGCGGCGGGCAGCGCAAAAGCGGGCGCCGCGGAGCAGACGTGGAAGTGCCCGTGCCTCCCGGCACCTTGGTCAAAGATGCCGATACCGGAGCCCTTCTGCAGGATATGGTTGCCCGGGAGCAACCCTGGCTGTTTGTCAGGGGCGGGCGCGGGGGAAAGGGGAACTGGCATTTCAGGTCTTCGACAAACCAGGCTCCCCGTTTTGCCGAACCCGGCGGAAGCGGTATCTGCCGCCGCCTCCTGGTAGAATTGGCCCTGATTGCGGATATCGGGCTTGTGGGAAAGCCGAATGCGGGCAAATCCACCCTGCTATCCGTATTGACGAACTCCCATCCCAGAATCGGCGCCTATCCCTTTACCACGAAGATCCCCAATATCGGCGTCTGCCACGGATATGAAAGCGAGTTCGTTTTGGCCGATATTCCAGGCATTATCGAGGGAGCATCCCGGGGAGCCGGACTTGGCCTGCAATTCTTGAAGCACATCAGCAGAACCAACCTCGTGGTGTTTCTTATTGATCTTCACGAAGAGGAGCCCCAAAACGCCTACCGGATGCTGGAAGAGGAGCTGGAGATATACAGCCCGGATCTGAGGACAAAACAGAGATTGGTCGTTGGCACGAAGATGGACCTCGCCGACAGCGCGGACAGGCTGGTCGCGCTCCAATCCGCCCTGGGCGATCAAACGTGCCTGGGGATTTCGGCGGTCAGCGGCTACGGGATTCCCGATTTGAGGGCAAGGCTCGAGAAAATGCTTGCCGGAGCGGAACAGATGTCGTGAGAATCGCTATCCTGGGGGGCACGTTCAATCCCGTACACAGCGGGCATCTGAATATCGCCGGGGAGGTGAAATCCCGATTCGGCTATCAGCGAATCGTTTTTATCCCGGCCAATATACCCGCGCATAAAGAGATGGAGATCGATGTCGGAGCCGATCACCGGTTGAAAATGCTGGAACTGGCCGTGGCGGGACATCCCGATTTTGCGGTGGACGATTGCGAGCTGCGCCGGGGCGGCACCTCCTATACCATCGATACGGTGAAGGAATTGACTCAAAATCTGCCCTTAGAGGGGAAACCGGGATTGATAATCGGTGATGATCTGGTGGAGGATTTTGAAACATGGAAACATGTCGGAAAATTGGTGGAAATGGTCGAGCTGATCGTTGCACACAGGCAGTCCAAAGAGCGGATAGCGATCGATTATCCCTTCCGCTACGTGGACAATTCGTTATTTCCGATCTCCTCATCCCTGATCCGCCAAGCGCTGAAATCGAACAGTTCCCCTGCGCAGAGGGAAGCGGTGCGGAACTGGCTGCCCCCGGATGTGTATGACTATATCCAACGCCATGATCTGTACAACTGAAGCGTTGGAGCAGCTGCTGCGGAAAAACCTGGGGCGGCAGCGCCTGGCTCACAGCCGCCGCGTGGCTGAGTTGGCCGCTGAGATGTGCCTTGTCCTCGGTTTGGAGCGGGGCAGGGGTGAACTGGCAGGGTTGGCCCACGATTGGGCGCGGGAGTTGCCGCCGCAACGGGTGCGGGAGCTGGCCCTTCGGGACGGGAGAGGTGAATCGAATCTGGAGGCCTACTACCCCGTGCTTCTCCACGGCCGAGCCGCGGCGGTGGCTTTGAAAGAGCATCTCGGTGTGGAGGATGAGGAGGTCCTGGAAGCGGTGGCCTGTCATGTCACCGGTTGTCCCGGCATGGGATTGCTTGCCAAGATCGTATTCGTGGCGGATTTTCTCGAACCGGGACGGGGGTTCGTAACCGACGAGGTTCGCAGGAGCATGTTGCGGATGAATATTGACGAGATGACGGTCCGCGTCTTGGAGGAGATCTTCGGCTATCTTCGCTCAGAGCAGCGGCCGATCGCCGCGCCGGCTTTGGAGCTGGCTGAGGAGTTGCGTAGTTCATGGTAAGACGAAAACGGAAATGGGATAAGAGCATAGTGGTACTCATTCTGATTGTTCTGGTGGTGTTGGCTGCCGGGGTTTTTGGATACTTCCAGCTGCGAACAGATCTGTTCACAGAAAAACTGACAAGCGCTGATCCGGTAGCCGTGCTGTTCTGCCTGAGCGGCGATAAGGAGTACGGATTTTTCGAACTGCTGTTGTACCATCCCGATACCAAGCGGGGGGCGATCCTCTATATTCCCGGAAACGTGGGGTTGATCATCGAATCGTTGAAAAAGGTCGACAGAATCGATGCGCTGTACCAGCGGGGAAATCTTGACCTGTTGATCGAAAAGGTCGAGGAGCTCGTTGCTGTGGATATTCCTTTTTTCATAGATTTACAGGATTTGGAGCTGAGAAACCTGGTCGACCTGCTCGGAGGTCTGGAGCTGTTCATTCCCAATCCGGTGGATATCTCCTTCGACGGTGAGCGTGTATTGCTGCCATCGGGCAGTGTGATGCTGGACGGAGACAAGATCCGCGATTTCATTGCCTATCAGGATGAGATGGAAAACGAGGTCGACTCGGTGGGCAGAAAGCAGAGGTTCCTTCAGGCCCTATTGAAGAGTATCGCCGAAAGCGATTTGGCGGAGGATAAAAGCGGTTTCTCCGTGTTTCGTAACAATATGGATACCAATCTGAGTTCCCGTGCATTGAGCTCGTTTGTGTTTGAGATGAAGAAACTCGACGAGGAGAAGATCGTTTTCCAGCGGGTATTGGGCAGCTCCCGAATCGTCGATGGAAAACAACTGCTGTTTCCCCATTTTGACGGGCAGCTGCTCAAAGAGATCGTTAAACAGACTATAGAAACGATCTCGAGCCAGGAGCCGTTTGCAGATGATGAATTGACGGTGGCTATCGAGGTGTTGAATGGAACCAGTGTCGGGGGGTTGGCACGGCGGGCGGCGAATGTCTTCCAGAGTTTCGGCTATGACATCGTTTCGGTAGCGAATGCCGATAATGCGGAGTACCAAAGAACCGTGGTTCTGGACCGTAAGGGGAGGCTGGATGCAGCTCAGCGAGTTGCCAACTTGATACATTGCCAGCGGGTTTATTCCCGTTTGGAAGAGACTGGTGATATGTCTATTGATGTGACGATCATACTAGGAACGGATTTCGATGGAAGATACTGTAAAGAATGATGTTTTAGATATCGCGAAACTTTTGGCCGATCACCGGGGTGAACAGGTTACCGCCCTCTACATAGGAGAGATGAGTGACTGGACAGACTATTTTATCATCACAACGGTTCGCAGTGCTGCCCATCTGAAGGGATTGCTGCGTCTGCTGAATGAGGTTCTGTCAGAGAGATCCATCACACCCCTCAGATCCACAAAAACACACAGCCGGGAGACAGGTTGGGTTCTCGTTGATTGTGGGCGTTTCGTGATCCATCTTATGGACCGGGAGCATCGGGATTTCTATGAACTGGAAAAACTGTGGTTTAATAATGAGCTGATTTATTCGTCAAAATTATCGTAGTCTAGATCGTCTTCCTCGTAATCATCCTCCTCCTCATCATCTTCGTCTAGGAGGTCTTCCTCCTCGAACTCCTCCTCCTCCTCCTCCTCCTCTTCCTCATCGTAATCCTCGTCCTCTTCGAACTGTTCTTCGTCGTAGTCTTCCTCTAATTCCTCTTCGAAATCATCATCCTCCTCCTCCTCCTCGAACTCATCCTCCTCTTCGTAATCCTCTTCGAAGTTGTCCAACTCGTCCTCGTCTTCGTAGAAATCTTCGTCACCATAATCGTCGAAGTCTTCGTCACTTGCCTTGATAGTCGAAAAAGGAGAAGACACAGGCAGGAGCCAGGATTCTTCAATACTATGTAGACTCATATCAACCTCGCACATCGAGAATGTCTTCACCCCAATCTATGATCAAGAATTAGAATATGTCAACTCTTTTTTGAGCAACTTCGGGGATTTTTTGTCCGCCCGAGCCGCTTTGTGCATTCATTGACAGCGAGGCTGCTTTCTGTGTATATTCCCCGAACGGAAGGAGGGGACTCAGGTGATCCTGAACGCTCCCGCCAAGGTGAACCTCCATCTGGAGGTCAAGGCACTGCAATCCGGCGGGTATCACGAAATCCTCTCCGTCGTCCATTCGGTTTCTCTGTTCGACAGAGTCCATATCAGATCTTTGAAAGAGAACAATGCCCTGCGGCTTTTTTGTGATCCTCCTCTTCCCGGGGGCCAAAACATAGCCGCCAGGGCGGTTCAGACGTTCAGGTCGCGTTGCGGTCTGCACTCCGGTGTGGAAGTACGGATACAAAAGAGGATTCCGGTGGGTGCAGGCCTGGGCGGAGGGTCCAGCGACGCTGCGGCCGTGTTGTATGGGCTCAATAAGTTGTTCGCCGCTGCTCTGAGTCCGGAACAGCTCGACGAGGCGGCCGCCGCCCTTGGAAGCGATGTTTCTTTTTTCCTTCACGGACCTGCGGCTCTGATGTCCGGACGTGGCGAGAAAATCGAGAATCTCATACCCAGAGAGGATTTTATCCTGGTCCTGGTGTACCCTGGTTTCCCGATTGCTACCGACGAGGCTTACAGATGGGTTGACGAGGAGGAAGAGCACAATCTCCGCAGCTGCAGCCCTGAAGATCTGAAGGTCCAATTCGAAGAGAAAGCTCCGGGGACCTGGAAGTTTTTCAACTCTTTTCAATCGACGATTTAGAGTCGCTATCCGGTAATCGCCGAGATCCTCGGGAAATTGGCCCGGTCCGGAGCACATCCGGCGACTCTGTCCGGCAGCGGCTCCTCTGTGATCGGTGTATTCACTGATATCAAGGCGGCACGCGCGGTATATCGGCACTTGCGCCGCCGCTACCCCAGAGTGTGGCTGCTCGTACCCTTGCAAAGTGGAGGTTTCGCAGATTAAAATGTAGATACCCGCGGGGTAAAGGAGGTCAGGAGGTGCACCATGGAGATAACCGACATTCGAATCAAGAAGGTTAGCACCGGGGGTAAGCTGAAGGCGTACGTTACAGTCACCTTTGACGACTGCTTTGTGGTCCATAACCTGAAAATCATTTCTGGAAAAGCGGGAACCTTTATTGCGATGCCGAGTCGTAAGACAAAAACGGGGGAGTACAAGGATATCGCCCACCCCATTAATTCAGATTTTCGCCATAGGATCCAGAGTGAAATCATCAATGAGTACGACAAGGTCCAGGATGAACTCGAAGAGATGGAAGAGGCGGTACCTGCGGGCTCTGATGATGTAGAATCCGAACAGGAGCCGGATTGAGGCAGCTTTATTGCTGTCGACAAACGGTAGGTGGGCTTCAAGTTTCTCGAAAATTAAGCAACAATTGGGACGTAGGCAAGCGGTAAGCCACCGGTTTTTGGTACCGGCATACGCAGGTTCGAATCCTGCCGTCCCAGAAACGAAGATTGTCAGAAGGAGAGTGATATATATGGAGCAGAAAACACTGACGGCCCATTCGCGCGAAGTATTCGGGAGCGCTGATTCACGCCGCCAGAGGCGAAACGGTATGATCCCGGCGGTCATCTACGGGCACGGGGAGCCACAGGGACTACTCATAGAGGCCCACGAGTTCAACACGAAGTTCATGAAAGTTTCCGAGAGCACGATTATCAACCTTAAGGTGGATGGAGACAGCCACGACGTGTTGATCAGAGATTATCAGGAGGATACGATCTCCGGAGCAATCACCCACGTAGACTTCTATGAGATCGAGCGCGGGAAAACTCTGCGAACGAATGTCGGCCTTCAACTGACCGGCGCCGCCGTAGGGATTCGGGAAGGGGGTATCCTGGAAAGTTTCGTGCATGAGCTGGAGGTCGAATGCCTTCCCAAAGATCTGCCTGAGGGTATCGATTTGGATATAGCCAACCTCGAGCTTGGGCATTCTCTTCATGTACGTGATATCGAGGCACCCCCGGGAGTGAACATTCTGAACTCCCAGGACCAGGTCGTCTGTACCATCGCCCACAAACGCATCGAGGTCGAAGAGGTGGCTGAAGAACTCGAGGAAGAGGAAGGCGTCGTGGAAGGCGAGGAAGGCGAAGAAGAGGCCGCAGAGGGCGAGGAGTAAGGCTGAATCTCACCGTTATCGGATTGGGGAATCCGGGAGACAGGTACAGCGCTACGCGCCACAACGTGGGTTTCAGAACAGTAGATCTGCTGGCCTCACGTTACCGGCGGACTTTCAAGAAACCTCTTTTAAAGACATATCAGATCATCCGGGTCGATCTGGAAGCCGGCCGTTTGTCTTTGGTAAAACCTCTGACCTACATGAACAACTCGGGATTGATTTTCCCGGATATCCTCCGCCGTACCGGGAGCGATCTCCAGTCTATGCTGGTTGTCTGTGACACCATGGATCTTCCCGTTGGGCAGTGCCGCATCAAGCGAAAGGGCTCGGCAGCCGGGCAGAAGGGGCTGGCCTCGATTATCAACCGGCTGGGCAGACAGGACTTTCCCCGGCTGTATATCGGGATCGGGCGCCCGAATCACCGAACTCACGTTGTGGAGTACGTACTTTCCGAGCCCAGGGGTAAAGAAGCCGCTACCCTCGAGGAGGCCGTTCATATTGCCGCGGACGCGGTGATTCAGCTCCTGGAGCAGGGGCTGGAGAGGGTGATGAATGTCTTCAACAGACGACCGGCAGACGGTTGAACAAAAGGTTCTGCAATACTTGCGGAACTACGGTATTTGCCCCGGTTCGTCGATCTTGACTGCCCTCTCCGGCGGCCCGGATTCCCTCTGCCTGCTGAGCGTACTGCACAATCTTCGGGATCGCTATCCGCTCACCCTGAGCGCCGCTTACCTCGATCATGGGATCCGCCAACCCGGTGAGACAGAGAGGGAGCTCGAGCTGGTTCAGAAAACCTGTACCGGGATGGGAATAGAGCTGATGCGGGAGAGACTGCCTCGGGGGTTGCTGGAACAGCGTGCCTCAGCCACGGGGGGCAGCCTGGAGCAAGTGGCTCGCCGGGCCCGATACGATTTCTTGAGAAAAACAGCGGCGGAGAAAACTTGCGATTATATCGCCGTCGGCCATACGGCGGACGATCAGATCGAGACCGTGGTTATGCGCTTCTTTCAGGGCGCCGGACTGGGCGGGCTTCCGGGCATTCCGCCTTTTCGGCAAGACCTGATCCGCCCGCTCATCGATTGCACCCGTGCTCAGATCCTGGACTACCTCAGCGGCCGCGGACTGAGCTATATCACCGATTCCACAAATCGGGACAGGCGGTATCTGCGCAATGCCGTGCGCTGGGAGTTGCTTCCGACGATCCAGCGGATCTTTCCGGGGTTCCGGGGCAGCGTGCTTTCTCTCTCCAGAAAGCTCGCGGGAATACGGGATTACCTCACCACGGAGAGTCAGCGGCGTCTCGACTGGAAACGGATTCGAGGGGGATACAGTATCCCGGCTAAGCAGTTCCTCGCTGTGCCCGGTCCTCTGCGAACATTATCGGTAACCAGGCTGCTCAACACCCTGGCAGCGGACAGCCGGCGGGTGCCCTACCGGTTCCTGTCGCAGGTCGAAGATGAGCAGATCCTGCTATCAAGGCGGGTCGTGCTGAACGGATACGGAATTCGCCTCTACTGGCGCTCAGAGCAGTTGATCTTGGCCTCGGATGTTGTCGGACATACCGAAAAAGGTTATTTTATAGAAGAATGTGAGGCCGGCAGGGTGTTGTTACCCGAAGCCGGTTTGTTTTTCGAGTTCGGTTCCCTGGACCGGGACACCGACCGGTTCCTGTTCCGATCCCCAAGGACCGGGGATAGGATCAATCTTCATGGTGGGAGCAAGACGGTCAAGGAGTTGTTTGCCCAGTGGCGGGTAGCTAGATCGGATAGCTGGAAAATCCCGGTTGTAGAATCGACCGGCGGAATCGTTGCGATTCTAGGCGGTCTGTTCGGGTATGAGGACAGGTATTGCTCCGGTTTGCCTAATGAGCAGGAAAATGCGTTAAAGAGTGTGGTTCACAGATACGATGTGGAGGTAGAGTGAACAGCGACAATAGAAACAAGAAAGGGGGGCCGGAGGGAGGCCCGCCTCGTTTCCAATTCAACAACCGGATTGCCCTGATATCTCTGCTTGTACTGGTGGTGATATTTATCCTGTTCTTCGTGTACAGCGACCGCGGATCGAGTCAGGAGATTCCCTACTCGGTGTTCCTCAACTACGTGGATCAGGGTCTCGTCGAATCGGTGAAGATAGTAGACAACACGGAAGTTCAGGGTGTGCTGCAGAATCAAACCGGCCAGATGAACACCTTCCGGACCACGATTCCCTATCCCGATGCGGCCCTGATGGATCGGCTGCTGGAAAAGAACATCCGGGTGACCGGCGGACCGAAAAGCGTATCCCCCTTCAGGATCTTTATCGATTTTCTGCCCTGGATTCTCATGATCGTGTTCATCTGGTTCATGTTCCGACAGGTTCAGGGCAGCGGCAATCGAGCCTTCAATTTCGGCAAGAGCCGGGCCAAACAGTACCTGGATACCGGCACAAAGATCACCTTTGACGACGTGGCCGGACAGGAGGAGGCCAAGTACGAGCTGCAGGAAGTCGTCGAGTTCCTCAAGAGCCCTCAGAAGTTTGCCAAGCTGGGCGCCAAGATCCCCAAAGGGGTACTTCTGGTCGGCCTGCCCGGCACCGGCAAGACCTTGATGGCCAAGGCCATTGCCGGAGAGGCGGATGTTTCCTTCTTCCACATGTCCGGTTCCGACTTCGTGGAGATGTTCGTCGGGGTAGGCGCCAGCCGTGTTCGGGATCTGTTCGAGCAGGGACGAAAGAGTGCTCCCTGTATCCTTTTCATCGACGAGCTGGATGCGGTGGGGCGGGTCCGAGGAGCCGGTTACGGAGGGGGGCACGACGAGCGCGAACAGACGCTGAACCAGATGCTGGTGGAGATGGACGGCTTTGACACCAAGGACGGTGTGATCATCGTGGCCGCGACCAACCGTCCGGATGTGCTGGATCCGGCGCTGCTCAGACCCGGGCGCTTCGACAGGCAGGTGGTGATCGATATGCCGGACACCACCGAGCGGGAAAAGATCCTCAAGATCCACTGCCGTAACATCCCTATGGCCAAGGACGTGGATCTGAACCGGCTTGCCCGGGCCACACCGGGATCCTCGGGGGCGGATCTGGCCAATCTGGTCAACGAGGCGGCTCTGTACGGAGCCCGTCGCAACAAGCAGAAGGTAACCATGGAGGATTTCGAGGACGCCAGGGACAAAACCATGATGGGGGTGGCCCGGAAATCAAAGGTCATTCCTCCCAAAGAGCGGCGCATGACCGCCTACCACGAAGCCGGCCACGCCCTGCTGCACTACTATCTGAAGAACGCAGATCCCCTGCACAAGGTTACCATCGTACCGCACGGACAGGCCCTGGGCGTCGCCTTTTCCCTGCCTGAGACCGACTCTTACACCCGCAGTGAGGGCTGGCTGCACGATCGGATCACGATCATGATGGGCGGTTACGCCGCCGAGGATATCATATTCCAGGAAAACACGACGGGTGCGCAGAACGATATCGATCAGGCCACCGAAATCGCCCGCCGCATGGTATGTGAGTGGGGCATGTCGAAGTCCCTCGGCCCGATTGCTTTCGGGCAGAAGGATGAGCCGATATTCCTGGGCAAGGAAATCGCCCGCCATCGAGATTACTCGGATGAAACCGCGCAAAAGATCGACAAGGAGATCCGCTACATCGTGGAATCGGCGTTGAAAAAGGCCAAGGATCTGCTGACCGAGCACAAGGATCATATGGAGCTACTGGCCAAAACCCTGATGCAGAAGGAAACGCTCGATGACGCGCAAATTCGGGAGCTTCTGGGATTGCCGGCGAGAGAGAGGATGGAAGAGTAAAAAACGTTCGTGAATTGGCGCGCGGACGAAGGTAGACTCTTTGGTGGGGTATAACTAGGGTATAATGGAACACAGCCGGCGAAGATGGCAAATCGGCATTCTGTTCTCGGTCTTTCTCTCGCTATCTGTTCTGCTTGGATCGCAACTATTCGCTCAGGAATCACTCAACCTCTCGGCAGAGTTCAGGATCGCCCACGGATACTTCGAACAGGCCAAGGTGCTGTACCGGGATCGGAAGTACGGGCCCGCGGCGGAGCTTCTGGAAGCGTCTCTGGAGTTTTTTCCCGGTTATTCGGAGAGCTCCTATCTGTGCGCCCGCGTGTATCTGCGCGAGCAGGAAACCACCTGGAGGGCGATCGAGTGTCTGGAGGCGGCCGTAAAATCCGACACCTGGACGGAGACCGAACCTCTGGTTGGGGCTGCGGAGCTGATCCGCGCTTACGTGCGCACCGCCCGCTTCCAGGAGTCCCGACGGTTGTTCGCGGAAATCGGACAGACCGGTCTGGGAGGCAGAGGCAATCCCGACCTGAGCGCTCTGTGGGCCAGAACCCTGGTCGGTCTGGGGCGGTTGGATGAGGCACAGAGCTTTCTCTCCGGGGCGCTTCGCCGCTTCCCACAGTCACCGCAGATCTACGCCTTACTGGCGGAAGTGCTGAGCAGGCAGGGACAGCGAACCGCCGCAGCGGAAGTTCTGCAGAGGGGGATCAATGAGATTCCCACCGAGACGGAGCTCATGTACCGGCTGGCCGTACTGGAGAGGGATTCCCAGAAGCGGCGGGAGCTGGTTGAAGCTTACTTCCAAGCGGGAGGAAGCGATCCGGCGGCGGCACTGCTGGCGATAAAAGATGGAGGCGGGGAGAGGGAACGGTTTGTCGATCTTTTTTTCCGCCTGGGAGGGAACGGGAGGATCGGCTACCTGGATGAGCTCCGGGAGTTGGTTCCGGGGCAGGAAATCTCCGGGCGGACAGAGGGATATTCAGGAACGAGAATCAGGGACCTGGATCGGGACGGATACTACGAGCAGAAATTCGAGTACCGGGAGGGAACCCTGGTGCGCTGGATCTCCGATCAGGATCAG
>Ga0272441_10004107_pt1 | contig 26813 bp, 14 predicted proteins | sample SSMProp6N_FD_193582 | JGI IMG/M metagenome (GOLD analysis project Ga0272441, IMG submission 193582) | Marine sediment archaeal communities from Little Sippewissett salt marsh, Falmouth, MA, United States - SSM-Prop-6N | ecosystem: Environmental > Aquatic > Marine > Wetlands > Sediment ... | reverse complement strand
GATCCGCCACTTCGTGGCTCCAGACCCCCCTTCCGTCCCCCCAGGGGGAAACCCGCGCTCTGCGCGGCAGGCGTCCGGGCGATCAGCACCAAGGGGATGCGATCACACCCCATCACGGATTCGAAGCGGCCACGACTGCGCCTTTTCGACTACGCCGTGACGAACACCTTGCAGCGGTTCCGGCCGCGCTGCTTTGCGAGGTACAGGGCTTGATCCGCCGCGGACAGGAGGCTCTCCGGGCCTTCGATGGTGGGATAGGGGAAGCCGGCCACGCCGAGGCTGACCGTGAGGGGCAAAGTGGTGTCTTCGTAGCGGAACTCCCGCTGCTCCACCGAGCCTCGCAACCGCTCGGCGAGCACGAGCCCGCCGGCCAGGGAGATGCCGAGGGAGACGACCACGAACTCTTCGCCACCGAACCGGCAGCAGGTGTCCTCCTTGCGCACGGTTCCGGTGATACGCTCGGCCACCTCGGCCAGCACCAGGTCCCCCACCTCGTGCCCGTGGAGGTCGTTCACCCGCTTGAAGTGATCGATGTCCATCATGCAGACGGTCAACGCGGCCTCGTGACGGGACGCGAAGGCGAACTCCGACTCGAGACACTCGTCGAGGTACCGGCGGTTGTACAGGCCGGTGAGCGGGTCCCGCAAGGCGGCGTCGTACATGCGGCTTTGAAAGGCGGCCTCCAGCTCGTCATGGTAGGTGAACTTGAGGACCATGCCGTGGCCCAGCTGGATCCGGTCGCCCTCGTGAAGGCGCGTGGGCTCGGAGATCTGTCGGCCCCCCACGAAAGTGCCGTTGGTGGAGTCGAGATCCTCCACCAACACCTCGTCGTTCTCCAAGACGCGGAAGCGACACTGGCGCCGGCTCACCTCGTCGTCGGCCGCGACGATGGGGACGCCCTCCTCCCGCCCGAGCGTGGTCCCATCCTCCACCCAGTGCAGCTCACCCGCGGTGGCACCGCGCAGCACGATCAGGCAGGGCCGCCCCACCCCCAGGCTGGGCAGGGGCACGATGGGCACGACGTCCGTCTTGGTCTTCTCGTATTTCGTCACAATCAAAGCTCCCAGGCCACATTCGTATTGTGACGCAGGAAGCGATTTTTTTCTAGGGTTACTTTTGTAAAATAAATTACTCGAATTTTTTGCAAAGAACAACATTCCAGCAAGTTGCGCGCAAGTGGGCCAACCGCTTTATACCACAGATAGTTGATGGGACAGGAGAGATGGAGAGGCAAGCGCGAACCCGAGCTACCGAATCGGGGTCCTCGGTTTCTTCTCGGACCGGGCGTGGTCCACCACGATCTCGATGACCCTGCCGCGTATGAAGAATGAGGTCGTCGGGGCGGGGAGAGCGTCACGGGACGCGAGCTACTTGACCGGGGTCTTCGAGCCCTTCTGGGTCTGCGTGTAGTCCAATACCATCTTGAAGTCCTTGCCGCCCTTGGTGAACTCGCCCTCGACGTGCATCTTCATCGTCATGGTCTTGCCCTCGCCGATGATGACCTTCGGGTCCTTGGGTACCCAACCCGAGATGTTCATCTCCATGGTGCCGGTCTTGGCCTTGATCGGGCCCATCTTCGGGGCGATGTTGTTGAGCTTGGCTCGCGCCGTGATCTCGAAGACGTCCATGCCGGCCACCTTCTTGGCGGCGACGAAGGTCACCTTGCCGGTGACGTCGGCGGGCTTGGGCCACAGGGCCGGGTCCTTGAGCTCGGTCTTGAGGCTGGCCAGCAGCTTGCCTACGTTGGGCTTCCAGGTGTCGCCGGGCTTCTTCGGACCACCGGGGCCGAAGACTTCGTCGGTGGTGGTGGCATCGCCGTCATACAGCGACACGACATAGCCGAGCACCTTCGCGGTTTCCTTCTCCACGGGGTTGCCCTTGACGGAGAACTTCTCCTTGCTACCAGCGGTCTCGGCGAGGACCACCGTGTCCTTGGGAAACAGATCCTTGGTGGCGCCGCCCTTGGTCACCTGGAGCCTGACGATCTTGAGCTCCTCGGAGGTGGGCTTGCCGCAAGCGTGCACACCCTTCACCGTGACCACAGCCTCGTAGGAGTAGGCCATCTTGAAGGTCTGGGCGGGCATCGGCTTACCGTTGAGATCGGTCTTGCTGTCTACCGTGCCCGTGGCGACGACCCTGTACTTGAGCCCCGCCTTGAGGGGACGGTCGAACTTGATGAGGAAACCGTCACCCGGAGCCACGGCGCGCTTGGCAACCATGCCCGGCTTCATGGCGTCGGCCTTCGGGGCCGGTTTCATGGCGTCGGCCATTGGGGCCGGCTTCATGGCGTCCATGGAAGCCACCTTCATGACCTCCATCGTGTCGCCGGCTTTCGCTTTGTCTTCCTTGGGCTTCTTCTTACACGCCCCAATGGTCAAGGCCAAGACCGCTGTGGCGACAACCACGCCGCACATTGTCCGGGTGCTCATTTGGTGTTTCCTTTCGTCCTTGCGTTTTTTTCGCGCTGAAGGCGCCTCGATATCATTGCCCAGGGCCGCCTGTCAACAGACGGTCACTCGGCGCCCCCCGGGAGGTCCGCCGCCATGCGCCCGAAGAGCCGCTCCACGCGGCGTCGGGCAAGGGCCGACTCGCAGAACCCCGCCGAGAGGGTGATCCCTTCGGCGCAGCCCGAGGCGGCGATGGCAAAGCCCGGCGGGAACATGACGGGCGGCAGCAGGAAAGCCGACCGCGCCCGGAGACCATCCACCGCCAGCTCATCGGGCCGGAAGGCGCCGAAGTTGGTGATCGTGGGAGTGAGCAGCTCCGGCGCGGGGGGGAGACCCTCCTGGGCGCGCAGGGCCCGTTCCATCCAGGCGTGGGGCACGGCCGCCGCCAAGGGGCCGAACAGCGCCGACTCTCCCAGGCCCAGACAGTCCGCCTTCAGCCCACGCATCTCGGCGCTCACCCGGTCGACGACCTCCTCGAAGGTACGGTCCGGCCCCGGGCCCGCGTTGAGGAAGCCGAAGGCCGAGAGGTTGCAGACGGCGCTCGCCTGCCCTCCAGGCAGGTATCGTCGAAGATCCACGGTGAACCGCAGCCGCATGGGGACCTGGGGCGCAGGGCGGATCACCCGCGCGAGCCCCCGCAGGTACGCGGCCACGAGCAGGTCGTTCAGGGTGGCGCGCCGCTCCCGGGAGTAGGCCCGCATGGCACCCACCTGACCTGCCCCCAGATGGTGCCACACATAGGCTCTGCCCCCCGCGGCGACGCCGGTCACACCCGGCGTCGTGGTCAGACGCCACCACGCCCGGGGATACCAACGGCTCCGCAGGTCCCGAGCACCACGACGCAACATGCGCAGCCGACCCCAGATCCCCTGGGCGCGCGTGACCTGCGCGAGCCCTGGTCGCCCGGTCGGGTTGGGCGCCGGTCGGTGGTCTGGATCCTCACGCAGGGCTCGGGTGAGGGTCGCGAGGCGATAGAGGCAGTCCCGGGCCCCTGCGCCGTCACCCACCAGGTGCGAGAGCCGGAGCCACACCACGTCGCGCTCCCCGCGCAGCAGGGTCACCGACACCAGCGGATCCGTCGTCGGGTCGGTGGCCCGGGCAAGGCGCGCTCCCAGGGCGCCGTCGTCGGGCGGAAGCGGCTCCACAGGGCACACCATGACGGCATCGAGATCCCTACGTCGTTCGAATCGTGGGGGCCCGCCGGTGGTAACGAAGCGGCAACCGAGGACGGGCTCGGTGTCCACCAGCAACCTCACGGCCCGTGCCAGGCGCTCCTCGTCCGCCTTCCCATCGAGCTCCACGAGGCCGTGCAACGTCCCGTCGGTGGCGTTGCCGACCAGGCTCATGGCGCGGTCCATCACCGTGGCACGGATGGACCGAGGCACGGATTCGTGGTCCGTGCCCGGGACGGTCCCCCGTCCACCTTGACTTGCCTCACTGGAGCTCATCTTGCCGACCACAATTCGCAAGGACGGACGAAGCCCGCCAGGGATTGACACCGTCTTTCGCTAACTTACCAATAAACTTATCGAAAGTCACTACTTTGGACTTGATTCCCATGGCCAGAACGAATAGTAAGAGGTACGACCCATGATCGTTTCGTTTCGAAACATACCGGGCAGAGCGGTAGCGCAGTGACAGACGCGACCATCCTGGGCCTGACCCCTTTCGAGCGCCCTGACGCGGCCCTCTGCGCGGCCCTCGCCCGGACCTCCGCCTTCGCCATCCTGGACCTCGGGCATGACTGGGACCTGGCTCGGTTGGCGGTGGGGACTCTGGTGGACCGAGGGCATCGCTTCGGCGTCCGCTTCTCCGAGACCGACTGGCTCACACGGTTCGACCTGCCGGCGGCCTGCGCCGCCGTGATGCTCCCCGCCCCCGGGTGGGAGGCTTCGGCCGTGTGCCGCGACCGCGTCGTGCTCGTGCAGGTGACCTCCCTGGACGAGGCCCGGGCAGCCCGCGCCAGCGGCGCAACGGGGATCATCGCCAAGGGCAGCGAGAGCGGGGGCAGCGTCGGGGACTCCACGGCCTTCGTGCTGTGCCAGCACCTCGCGGGGCGACTCGACCTGCCCATCTGGATCCAGGGTGGCATCGGGCGCCACACGGCGCCGGCCTGCCTGGCCGCCGGAGCCCGGGGCGTGGTGCTCGACAGCCAGCTCGCCTGCCTGCGTGAGACGTCCCTGGGGGCAGACGCCAAGCGAGCCCTGGCACGCCTCGACGGGAGCGAGACACGCGTCGTGGACGGCTACCGCGTGTGCGTGCCCCCCGGCGCCGGCGAGGTCCTCAGAGACCTCACGCCCAAGCCCCTGGCGGATCGACTCGGCCCCAAAACGGGCGCGACCTTCGTCGTAGCGGGCCAGGATGTCGCCCTGGCGAGCAGCCTCGCCGAGGCCTTCCCCACGGCGAGCCGGCTCGTGCGGGGCCTGCAAGAGGCCATCGGTTCCCACCTGGGGCAGGCCCGCACCCTGACGCCCCTGGCCCCCGGCGCCAAGCTCGCCGAGACCCTCGGCATCACCTATCCCATCGTGCAGGGCCCCATGAGCCGGGTCAGCGATCGGGCCGAGTTTGCCCGGGCCGTAGCCGACGCCGGTGGCATGCCTACCCTGGCGCTGGCCATGGTCGACGACGCCCACGCCGAACGGATGCTCGCCGAGACCGCGACGCTGATCGAGGGCAAGCCCTGGGGCGTGGGTATCCTCGGCTTCGCTCCGGCCGAGGTTCATGCCGCGCAGAAGCGAGCCATCGTCGAGACCCGGCCCTCCCTGGTGATCATCGCCGGGGGACGCCCCAACCAGGCGCGGGACTTCGAGGACCTGTCCATCCCGACCTTCCTGCACGTTCCCTCGGGTGGCCTGCTGGAGCTCTTCCTGCAGGACGGCGCCCGGCGCTTCATCTTCGAAGGCCACGAGTGCGGCGGTCACATCGGCCCCCGCTCCAGCTTCACCCTCTGGGAGGAGCAGGTGGAGCAGCTTTTGGGCTTCGAGTCCCCCGAGGAGCTCTCGGTGCTCTTCGCCGGCGGGATCCACGACGCCGTCTCGGCGGCCATGGTCAGCGCCATCGCCGCCCCTCTGGCGGCCGTGGGCGCCGAGGTGGGCGTCATCATGGGCTCGGCCTACCTGTTCACCCGGGAGGCGGTGTCCACCGGCGCAATCCTCCCCGGGTTCCAAAAAACCGTGGTCGCCGGCGAGCGGACCGCAGTCCTCGAAACCGGCCCCGGCCACGTGACCCGCTGCGCCGAGTCCGCCTTCGTGGAGACCTTCCGGCAGCGAAAGGCCGCCCTCGCCAACGCCGGGACAACCGCCGAGGAGACCTGGCTGGCGCTGGAGCAGCTGAACCTGGGTCGGCTCCGCATCGCCGCCAAGGGCGAGCACCAGCAGAGCGCGGACGAGGACGACTTCACCCTGGTGAGCGCCGACGGCCAGAGGGCCGACGGCCTGTTCATGGCCGGCCAGCTCTTGGCGCTTCGGGACCGCGTGTGCGATCTCGACCAACTGCACCGGGACGTGAGCGAGGGCGCCTCCGCCGTGCTCGAGGAGATGGTTATCCCGGACGGGGACGCCCGCCGGCCCACAATGGACGAAATCGCCATTGTGGGCATGGCCTGCGTATACCCCGATGCACCCGACCTCGAGACCTATTGGGCGAATATCCTGGCGGGCACGGACTGCGTGCGGGAGGTTCCCCGGGAGCGGTGGAACCCCGACATCTACTTCGACGCCAGCGCCGGACCCGACCAGCGGGGCCGAAAGTCCGTGTCCAAGTGGGGCGGCTTTCTGCCCAAGATCGACTTCGACCCCATGTCCCACGGGACGCCTCCCAACGCGCTCCCCGCCGTGGAGCCGGTGCAGCTCCTCGCCTTGGAGGTGGCCCGCAGGGCCCTGGCAGACGCAGGCTACGACGAGCGAGAGTTCGACCGCTCGCGGGCGTCGGTGATCTTCGGCGCCGAGACCGGGTGCGACCTGTCGGGGGCCTACACCTTCCGCTCTTTGTACCCCATGTACGTCGGCGGCGACATGCCGCCGGAGCTGGACCGTGTCCTGCCGGAGGTCACCGAGGACACCTTCCCGGGCATCATCGTCAACGTGGTTGCCGGCCGGGTGGCCAACCGCCTCGACCTGGGCGGCGTCAACTACACCGTGGATGCAGCCTGCGCGACCTCGTTGGCCTCGGTGTACAACGCCTGTCAGGAGCTTGGGTCGGGCACCAGCGACATGGTGCTCGCCGGCGGCGCGGATCTGCACAACAGCATCAACGACTACCTGATGTTTTCGAGCGTGCAGGTTCTGTCCTCCACGGGCAAGTGCCGAACCTTCGCCGCCGACGCAGACGGCATCGTGCTCGGCGAGGGGATCGCCGTCCTCGTCCTCAAGCGTCTCGAGGACGCCGTGCGCGACGGGGACCGGATCTATGCCACCATAAAGGGAATCGCCGGCACCAGCGACGGGCGCGCAGTCGGACTCACCGTGCCCCGCCGAGAGGGGCAGATGCGCGTCCTGAAGAACGCCTACGAGCGAGCGGGCGTGTCGCCCCGGGACGTCGGGCTGGTGGAGGCGCACGGAACGGGCACCGTGCTGGGGGACCGCATCGAGCTCGGCGCCATGACCGACGTCTACACCGCCGCCGGGGTCAAGCCTGGCTCCTGCGGCCTGGGCTCGGTGAAGTCGCAGATCGGCCACACCAAATGCGCCGCGGGCCTGGCCGGGCTCATCAAGGTGGCCCTGGCGCTGCACACGCGCACGCTCCCGCCCACGCGCCAGATCAACCAGCCCAACCCGGCCTACGACCCGCGCCGCAGCCCCTTCGCGCTGAATGCCACGGTGCGCCCCTGGTCGGAGGCTACCAACGTGAATCGGGTCGGCGCCGTCAGTGCCTTCGGCTTCGGCGGCTCCAACTTCCACGCGGTGCTCCGTGAGCACCGCTCCTCGCCCCAGAGCCAGGTCCGGTCCCACTGGCCGGCGGAGCTGTTTCTGCTCCGGGCCGACCTGCCCGACCAGGCGGTGGCGCTGGCGGCGAAGCTGGAGTCTGCCCTGGTGGCAAACCCCGCGCTGCGGCTGCGCGACGTGGCCCACGCGCTCGCCCTCCACGCCACCGGACCTACCCAGGTGGCCATCGTGGCGACGGACATCGACGACCTCCGACGCAAGCTGGCGGCCATCCGCGAGGGCGAGGAGGCCCAGGACGTCCACCGCGCCGGCTCCTCGGTCGAGGGCAAGATCGCCTTTCTGTGCCCCGGCCAGGGCAGCCAGCGTGTGGGCATGCTGGCGGACCTCTTTGCCCTCTTCGAGCAGCTCGAGCCCCTGTTGGATCTCGCCACCGGGCTCCTCCCCACGCTCTACCCACCCACTGCCTACAGGCCCCAGGAGCGCGCAGCCCAGGTGGCGGCCATCAACGACACCTCCCTAGCGCAGCCGCTCATGGGCATCGCGGATCTCGCCCTGTCCGACCTCCTGGCCGAGGTGGGCATCCTGCCGGACATGCTGGCCGGCCACTCCTACGGAGAGCTGCCTGCCCTGTCCATCGCCGGGGCCCTGGACCGAACCCACCTGGTCGCCTTGTCGACCGCTCGGGCCGAGGCGATCCTCAAGGCCGCCGGAGACCGGGCCGGGACCATGGCCGCGGTCCGCGCGTCGGCCGCTGACCTGCATCCCGTGGTGGACAGCCTCGGCGGGCTGGTGGTCATGGCCAACCACAACGCCCCGGATCAGACCGTCCTCTCCGGACCTGTGGAGGACATCGCCCGCGCGCGGGAGGTGCTCGCGGCGAAGGGCTTCGACGTTCGCGAGATCCCGGTGAGCTGCGCCTTCCACAGCCCGCTCATCGCCCCGGGCACCTCGGCTTTCCGGTTGAGCCTCAAGGGTGTTCCCATGGCCCAACCCTCGCTGCCCGTGTACTCCAACACCACGGCCGCGCCCTACCCCCGGCAGCCCGAGGCGATCCGCGCGCGCCTCGCCCAGCACCTGGCGTCTCCCATCCGCTTCGTGGAGGAGATCCGGGCCATGCATGACGCCGGCGCCCGGATCTTCGTGGAGGTGGGGCCGGGGCGCGTGCTCACCGGGCTGGTGCGTTCCATCCTGGCAGACGAGCCGCACCTGGCCGTGGCCACGAACGAGGCCGGCCAGCCCTCCCTGCCCGCGCTGCTCGGCTGCTTGGCCCAGCTGGCCGTCCACGGAGCCGAGCCGAACACCGAGCCGCTCTTCGCAGACCGGGACACGGCTCCTTTCGACCTGGACGATCCACCGATCCGCACGCCGGGCACCTGGCAGATCGACGGCCACCGCGCCACCCCCGTGGCGGGCCCCCTCCCCGACTTCGCCATGCACCCGACCACGGAGCCCGTCCCCGCCTCCGCCTTCACCGGAAGGGCCGCGGGCGCCGCCAACGCCCGAGACGCGGTGGTCGTGGAGTTTCTCCGGTCCATGCGCGACATGGTCAAGTCCCAGCGTGAGGTGATGCTCACCTTCCTCGGCGCCCCCTCCGGGGCTTCCGAGGCCGACGCCGCGTCAGCCGCGTTCGCCGCCTCCACAACGTCCACCTCCCCGGCGTCCGCCGGCGAGTCAACCGCCGGCGAGGAGGCCGTCGACGTCAAGGCGCTGTTGCTCGAGCAGGTCAGCGAGCGCACCGGATACCCCGCGGACATGCTCGACCTGGATCTCGATCTCGCGGCGGACCTCTCCATCGACTCCATCAAGCGGGTGGAGATTCTGGGCGTGCTATCCCGCAAGATCGGGCTGGCCCGGGGTGACCTGTCCCAGCGCGAGAAGCTGGTAGAGGAGCTCACGGCCTGCAAGACCCTGCGCGCCATCCTCGAGATCCTCGAGGCCGCCCAGGGCGGCGACGACTCCCCGGCCACGGAGCCGAGCTCCTCCGAATCGACCGCTGACGAGGCCGCGACGACAACACCAACGAAGGTGCCCGACGCCGTGCGGCGCTTCGAGCTGGAGGTCTCCCCCGCGCCGGTCATCCAGGCCGATCCTGGCCGCATCCGCGACCGCTCCTATGGCGTGACCAGCGACGGCCGCGGCGTGGCGGAGGCCCTGTGCATGCTGCTGCAGCAACAGGGCGCCCAGGCCCGGGTCCTCGCCGCAGAGGAAGGGGTAGGCGACCTGGACGGTTTGATACTGCTCGACGGCCTCGGGGCCGACTGGCAGACCGACGCGGTGCCGGACCTCTTCGGGCGGCTGCGGGACGCGCTGGTCGGGGGCGCCGGGACCATCGTCGCGGCCACCGCCCTCGGCGGCCGCTTCGGTGAGTTGGAGAAGCTCAACGGCAGGTCCCTGCCGGGCGGCGTCTCCGGCCTGGCCAAAACCGCCGCCAAGGAGTGGCCCCAGGCCCGCGTGCGGGTGGTGGACTTCGACCCCGCGGTGGAGCCCGACACCGTGGCCGCTGCCATGCGTGACGAGCTCCTGGCCGACGACGACCTGCTGGAGATCGGCTACGACAACGGCGTGCGACACATCGTGACTCCCGTGGCTGCTGTCTGCGCCCAGGCGACCCCCGAGCCCCTCGCGCTCGACAGCGACGCGGTGGTGCTGCTCACCGGCGGCGCCCGGGGCATCACGAGCCGCGTCGCCCGAGGCCTGGCGGAGCGGTACCGCCCGCATCTGATCCTCGTGGGACGCTCTCCGCTGCCCGCCGACGAGGATGACCCACCGGACCTGGCCGAGGCACGGGACCTCCTCGGCCTGCGCCGGGGGCTGGCGGCACAACACCACGGCCTGAGCCCCGCCGAGATAGATGGGCTGGCCAGACACATCCTCTCCGCCAGGGAGATGCGGTCCACGCTGGCCGCCCTCCGTGAAGCCGGCGCCGAGGTGGAGTACCACAGCGTCGACGTACGCGATCGCCAGGCCTTCGGAGCGCTCCTGGACTCGGTGTACGAGCGGTTCGGCCGCCTGGACGGCGTCATCCACGGCGCCGGGCTCATCGAGGACCGCCTCCTGGTGGACAAGACCCTCGACTCTTTCCGGCGGGTCTTCGACACCAAGGTGGCGGGCGCGGCCACCATAGATCAGAAGATCCGAGACGACGTGCGCTTCGTGGTGTTCTTTTCGAGCGTGTCGGGCGTGTTCGGAAACCGCGGACAGATCGACTACGCCGCGGCCAACGACGCCCTGGACAAGCTGGCCACCGCCTTGAACCGACGCATCCAGGGCCGCGCCCTCTCGATCAACTGGGGCCCCTGGGCACCCACGGACTCGGACTCGTCGATGGTCTCGACCGCCCTGGAGGCAGAGTACGCCCGCCAGGGCATCGGAATGATCACCAGCGACGACGGGGTCGCGAGCCTGTTCGATGAGCTGACCTGCGGATCCACCGCTTCGCAGGTGATCCTCATGCGGGCCGATCCCGAGCCCTTCCTGCGGAGGCCCGCGCGACCCGACAGCGAGAGGGAATCCACCTGACCGCCGGGGGATGGCAGTGACGGACGACGCACATCACAGCCGGTCCGTGGCCATCGTCGGCATGGACTGCATCTTTCCCGGCGCCCCGGACCTGGCCACCTACTGGCACAACCTCCGACAGGGCCACGACGCCATCACCGACGTGCCGCCGGACCGGTGGGAGCCCCACTACTACGATCCGTCGTCGGCGGCCGTGGACCGGCTCTACTGCCGCCGGGGCGGCTTCATCGGTGACTACGCCCGGTTCGATCCCACCGCCTTCGGCATCATGCCCGTGGCCGCGGCCGCCGCCGAGCCGGACCAGCTGCTCACCCTGAAGGTGGCCGCCCGGGCCCTGGAGGACGCGGGCCATCCCCCATCCGACCTCGCAGACCGCACCGCCGGCATCGTGCTCGGCCGCGGGGGCTACCTCAACGTCGGCATCACCCGGATGCTCCAGCGGGTGCGGGGCGCCGAGCAGCTCGTGTCCTGCCTGCGCACCCTCGTGCCCGGGCTTGCCGCCGAGCAGCTCGATCGCGTCAAGGCCGCCTTCGCCGATGCCGTGCCGGAGATCGGGCCGGCCACCGCCATCGGCCTGGTGCCCAACCTGGCCGCGTCGCGTGTGGCCAACCGCCTGGACCTTCGCGGACCCGCGTACACCGTGGACGCCGCCTGCGCCAGCTCCCTGATCGCCGTGGACCAGGCCTGCGACGCCCTGGTCAGCGGTCGCTGCGACCTGATGCTGGCCGGGGGCATACACCTCACCCACGACACCACCTTCTGGTCGGTGTTCTGCCAGCTCGGCGCCATGAGCCGGAACCAGGTGATCCGCCCCTTCGACGAGCGGGCGGACGGGCTGCTCATCGGCGAGGGCGTCGGCCTGGTGGTGCTGCGCCGCCTGGTGGACGCCGAGCGGGACGGCGATCGAATCTACGCCGTGATCCGGGCCGCGGGGTTGAGCAGCGACGGCCGCACGGCGAGCCTCATGGAGCCCTCTGTGGAGGGGCAGCTCGTCGCCCTGGATCGGGCCTGGGAAGAGTCGGGCCTGACACCGGACACCGTGGGTCTGGTGGAGGCCCACGGCACGGGGACGGCCGTGGGGGACGCGGCGGAGATCGAGACCCTCCGCCGGTTCTTCGGCCCTCCGGCAGCGGACGCGCGCCCGGGCCTGGGCACAGTGAAGTCCATGATCGGGCACACCATGCCCGCGGCGGGCGTCGCCGGCCTCATCAAGGCCGCCCTGGCCGTGTACCACGGCGTGCGGCCGCCAACGCTCAACGCCGACCGTCCCCACCCCACGCTGGCGGAATCCCGCTTCCGGCTGATCCACCAGACCGAGCCCTGGGACGATGCCGAGCGGGTGGCCGCCGTGAACGCCTTCGGCTTCGGCGGCATCAACGCGCACGTCATCCTCTGCTCCCACGCGGACCCGCCCGCCCGCACACCGATGACCGCACCTGCGGTCGGCGCTCCGTCCGGCGCCACGGCCAGGGCCGAAGCCGGCGCCGAGGCCGGCATCCTCACCCTGGCCGCCGCCACGCCAGCGGACCTGGCCAAGGAGCTGGAGTCCGAGCCGGACCTGGGCGTCGGCTCCGGGCCGGGACCCGCGCGCCTGGTGATCCTCGCACCGAACCCCGACCGGATCGCTCACGCCAGGCAGATCGTCAGCCGCGGCAAGCGGTGGCCCGGCCGGGGCGGTGTCTGGTTCTCGCCCGACGGAATGATCGGCCGGGGCGGACGCGTGGCCTTCCTGTTCCCCGGAGTGGACGCCTCCTTCGCCCCGCACGTAAAGGACGTGGCCGCACGGTTCGACCTGCCCGTGCCCGCGCACCTGGACGCCGACGGGCTGGAGGAGACCGGCCTGGGCATCGTGGAGGTGAGCCGGCTGATGCACCAGGTCCTGTCCCGTCTCGGCGTCCGCGCAGAAGCCATGGCCGGCCACTCCATCGGTGAGTGGACCGCCATGATCTGCTCGGGCATGATCCCCCAGGCCGAGATCGACGCCCTCATCGCCGAGCTGCAGGTGGGCACCCTCCAGGTCCCCGGTGTGGCCTTCGCCGCCCTCGGCTGCGGCCACGACCGGGCCCAGCAAGCCATCCGCGGGCTGCCGGCCATCGCCGTGTCCCACGACAACTGCCCCCACCAGGTCCTGGTCTGCGGCAGGGACGAGTCCGTCCGGTCCGTGACCGACCGGCTCAAGTCCGAGGGGGTGCTCTGCCAGGTGCTTCCCTTCCGCTCGGGGTTCCACTCCCCGCTGTTCGCCGACTACGTGGAAATGCACAAGAGGCACTTCGGCCGCCTGCCCATGGTGCGGCCCGAGGTCCCGGTCTGGTCGGCCACCACGTGTGCCCCCTTCCCCGCGGATCCCGACGAGATCCGCGCCCTGGTGATCCGGCACCTCGTTCGACCCGTGCGCTTTCGAGAGGTCGTCGACGCGCTGTATGCAGACGGCTTCCGCGCCTTCCTGCAGGTGGGCAGCGGGAGCCTGGTGGGCTTCGTCTCCGACACGCTCAAGGGGCGCGAGCACCTGGCCATCACCGCCAACGCGCCACAGCACAGCGGGCTCGAGCAACTCCGCCGGCTGGCGGCTGCCCTGTGGGTGGAGGGCAGCGACGTGTCCCTGGACCCGCTGTTCGACGTGCCCGCCCGCGCCGCCCTCGAGCTGAAGCTCCCCTTGGGCGCGCCTTTGGTGCGACTTTCCCCGTCTCTGGCCATCGACACCGGCCCGTCCTTCACCGACGCCGAGTATCCACCGGAGGCGGGCCCTGTCTGGGCCGAGCTGAACGCCTTGACCCAGGAGATGGACGAAACCCGCCGCGCCGTGATCAAGGCCCTGGTGGAGTCCTCTGACCGCCGCGTGGCGCACACCACGCACCTCACCCTCTCGGTGCACACCGTGGACGCGCTGTGGGACCACACCTTCTTCAACCAGCCCCGGGGTTGGACCAACCCGGCCGACTTCCACCCGGTCGTGCCCATGACCCTGCTCATCCGCCTCATGATGGACGCGGCCGAGCAGGCAGTGCCCGGGACGGTGGCGGTGTCGGTGCGCAACGTGGAAGCCTTCAAGTGGCTCGTGGTGGAGCCCGCGCGTGACATCGAGATCACCGCGCGCCCGCTGGGGCCCGACGACGAAGGAGCCGGAGATCCGGACGGCGACAGCGACCGGGTACGTATCCAGGTGTCCCTCGACGAGTACGCCCGGGCCGACGTGCTCCTCGCCGTCGACTACCCCGCCCCACCGCCTCCCCGGTCCCTGGACCTCGCCCATCCGGAGCCCTCGCCCATCGACGCCCACACCCTCTACGCCGACCGCTGGATGTTCCACGGCCCCCGGTACCAGGGAGTGGTGGAGCTCGGCCCCCTCGGCGACGAGGGCATCCACGGGGTCATCGTGGCCCCGCCGGGCCCCGGGGCGCTGCTGGACAACGCAGGCCAGCTCTTCGGCTACTGGGTCATGGCCCGCCGGGACATGGATCGGCTCGCCATGCCGCAGCGCATCGGTCGTATCGAATTTTTCGGACCGGAGCCCGCCGTCGGCGAGCGGGTCGACTGCGACGTATGGATCCGCCTCGTCGAGGACAGGGAGGTCATCTCCGACCTGCAGCTCACCCACCGGGGCGCCCTGTGGTGCGCCATCGAGGCCTGGAACGACTACCGGTTCGAAAGTGACCCGCGCATGTGGGACGTCATGCTACAGCCCGCGGTGCACCTGCTGGCCGAGCCCACCGACGCCGGCTGGCTCCTTTACGACGACCGCAGGCGGCGCACCCCCACCCGGGATTGGCTGGCCCGCCGCTACCTGAGCCAGGCCGAGCGCCAGGCCATGCGCGACGCGGGCCCCCGACGCGCCCGGACCTGGCTCCACGGTCGCATCGCCGCCAAGGACGCCGTACGCCACTGGCTGTGGCACCACGGCGCCGCTCCGGACGTCGGCCCGCGAGCCAACCCCATCTTCCCCACCGAGGTCCACCTAGACTACGACGGCGACGGCGCCCCCACGGTCCAGGCCCCCACCGAGGAGGACCTGCGCATCTCCTTGGCCCACAGCGGCGACGTGGCCGTGGCCCTCGTCCGCGATGGCGTCGATCCCGGCATCGACGTGGAACGCATTGCCCCCCGCGACGCAGACTTTTACGACGTGGCCTTCACCGACCACGAGCGCGCCCTCCTCCCCTCCACCGACCCCACCGGCGAGCACGCCACCCGCCTGTGGTGCGCCAAGGAGGCCGTGGCCAAGGCCCGCCGCAAGGGCCTGGGCGGCAACCCCAAGCGCTACGTCATCACCGAGATGGACGGCCCCCGCCTACGCGCCGACGGCCTCTGGGTGGAGACCGAGGTCGTCGACGACCACATCGTCGCCTGGACCGCGGTGACCGTGGGCTAGCCCGCGGCCGAAACGACCAGGAACCACCCCCGGAATTCCCATCCGCCGACCGGGCCACTTGATCTGACCCTGGTACCGCGAGATACTGACCTTGCTGCTCGTATCCACAGGGAGGACCCATGCCCAAGTTCAAGTGTAGACCCATGCCCAAGGTGCTCCCGGCCCTCCTGGCCGTGATCGCGCTGTGTACCCAGCCCACCCCGGCCCACGGGGTGTATTTGAACCTGCCGTACTTCGGGCAGTGCGACTCGGCCTGGGGTACCGATCAGCTGGGGACATGCGCGCTCACCATGTGCTCGGACGGGTGCGCGGTGACCTCCGTGGCAATGATGAGCCAGTACTACGGCGGGACCATGGACCCCGGACAGCTAAACACCTGCCTGACGAACAACGGCGGCTACTCCGGCGGCTGCCTCATTTTCTGGAGCAACTCCTGCCTGCCGAGCGGTGTCACCTTCGTGGACAGCAGCGGCAACATCGACACAGAGCTCTCCGCGGGGCGGCCGGTGATCGCCCACGTGAGCAACCCGTCCATCTCCATGCACTTCGTGGTGATCGTGGGCAACGACAACGGTCAGTACCAGATCCTGGATCCCTACTGGCCCAACTACCACACCATCGCCGACGGGAACTACACCATCGTGTCCATTCGCCGCTACGACGGCAACGTGGCCCAGGCCTGCGACGTGGTCGTCACGAATGCCGGCGAGACCGTCATCGACGACCAGGACGCCTGCTTCTCCCGCCACGGCACCTACTGGTGGGACAGCCCGACGGGTCACGACGGCCACCACTACTACACCTACGCCATCGCCGACGCCAACCCCGACTGCTGGGCCGAGTGGCGCTTCGACGTGCAGGACGCTGGCGACTACGAGGTCTTCGTGTTCATCCCCTCGCAGGACGCCGACTCGGTGAGCGCCCGCTACACGATCGACCACGGCGGTGGCACCGACGACGTGGTTTTGAACCAGGCGGCGAGCAGCGATTGGACCTCCCTGGGCACCTTCACCTTCCAGTCGGGCGCGGGGCGGTCCATCGCCCTGTTCGACAACACCGGGGAGCCTCTGTCGGCGGACATCCCCATCGGCTTCGACGCGGTGAGACTCGTGCCGGCGGTGGCTGTCCAGGAGGACGCCGGGGTCCCCGAACCCGACGCCGGCGTCCCCGGACCCGACGCCGCCGCGAACGACGCCGGCCCCCTGTCCGACGCGGCCACCTTGGCAGACGCCTCGTCCGGGCCGGACAACCCCGGCGCGGGCGGTGGCTGCTCCTGCGAGACCTCCAGCGCGGGCGACCTCTGGCTCGCGCTCCCGCTGCTGCTCCTGGTGCTCTTCACTCACCGGCGACGGCGGCGGTAGGACTTGACCATCGAGGCGCCGACCAGCCGCAGGACCCTGTCGCGACCCGGAGCGCTGGTGCCGTGGCTGGTGACGGGGCAGCTGATCGTCGCCCTCGCGGCCTGCGGGGATGATGGGCCCGGGGGCGGCAACGACAATGTCAACCAGGGCCCGTCTGGGACCTACCTGCTGACGATCGAGTCGGACCGGTGGGTGGCGCCCGAGGGCATCGGGATCATCATCGGCACCTACGTGCCGGACTTCCTGCTCGGCGTGCGGTCGTCGGGGGACGCCACGGTGCTCCTGCTGGGCGCGGTGGTGGACGACGCACCGGGTGTGTCCCAGGACCTGTGCAAAGAGACCATCGACTTTCCGGTGACGGACGTCGGGGCCGGGGGGACGTTCACGGCCGGTCCGGTGGCCTTCGGCCTCACCATCACCGGCTACGACGTGACCCTGCACGAGCTGTACGTGTCGGGGACCTTCACGCCCGACGGGACGGCCTTCGTGGCCGGCACCTTCATGGGAATCTTGGACGCCCGGGAGTTCGAGGGGTTCTTCGGCACGGACGCCACCGGGGTCTGCGAGCTGGTGGCGTCCGTGGGCGCGGCTTGCGAGGCCTGCCCGGCCGACGGCGACCCGTACTGCTTGACGGTGCGGGCAGAGGACCTGCGGGCCGACCGCGTCGAGGAGGTCGTGCTGACCCCGGTCACGACCGAGCAGATCCCTGCGTGGTGCGATCCCACCGTGCCAGAGTGCGGCCCGAATGTTCGGGTGGAGACCTACGCGGCTGGGCTCTACAACGGCTACACGCTGTTTGCACCGATGCACGAAACGACGACCTACCTGATCGACATCTGCGGCGTCGTGGTCCACACCTGGGAGAGCGCCTACCACCCGGGCCACGGCACGTACCTGCTGGAGAACGGACACCTCATCCACGCGGGCATGGTGGGCAGCATGGACTTCAGCCCGCCCTCCACCGGCGGCGTGGTGGAGGAGCTCGACTGGGAGGGGAACGTCGTCTGGAGCTACACCTACTGCGACGATCAGCGCTGCCTTCACCATGACATCGAGCCGCTGCCCAACGGGAACGTGCTCATGGTCGCCTGGGAAAAGAAGACCGTGGCGGAGGCCGTCGCCGCGGGCCGTGATCCGTCCAACCTGGCCATCGACCAGCTCTGGCCCGACCACATCATCGAAGTGGAGCCCGTCCTCCCCGAGGGGGGCAACATCGTCTGGGAGTGGCACCTGTGGGATCACCTGATCCAGGACTTCGATCCGGCCCAGGCCAACCACGGGGTCGTCGCCGATCACCCCGAGCTGTTCGACGTCAACGGCGCCCTGGCCGGCGACGGCTCGCCCGACACCGGCGCCGATCTGAGTCACGTCAACTCCATCGACTACAACCCGGACCTGGATCAGATCCTGATCAGCGTGCACCGCTACAACGAGATCGTGGTCATCGATCACGCCACCACCACGGCCGAGGCGGCGGGTCACACCGGGGGACGATACGGCCGGGGCGGCGACGCCCTCTACCGCTGGGGCAACCCGCGCATGTACGGCGCGGGCGACCTGGCGGATCAGCAGCTCTACGGCCAGCACCACGCCCACTGGATCCCACCCGGGCTCCCGGGGGAGGGCAACCTCCTGATCTTCAACAACGGGTTGAGCCGACTCTTCTCCTCGGTGGACGAGCTCACGCCCGCCGCGGACGCCTCGGGGCTCTATCCGCTCACCCCGGGCGCCGACTGGGGTCCGAGCGCCCTCGTTTGGCAGTACACCGATCCCACGCCCACCGACTTTCTGTCCCCGGTGGTCTCCGGGGCCCAGCGGCTGCCCAACGGCAACACCCTCATCTGTGATGGCCAGGGCAGCGTCTTTTTCGAGGTCACCGCCGAGGGCCGGGAGGTCTGGCGGTATCGGGCTCCCGCGAACGTATACTTCCGGGCCACCCGATACCCGCCCGACTATCCCGGCCTCGACGCCCTACAGCGCTGAGCCCGGCCCGGAAGCGTTGGGGAGTGTCGTCACGAGGGGGACTTCTGAGACCCAAGTCGACCCTCCAATTGCGTACGGGGACGTCGCCGTATCGACACGGGCCGCGGTGCCTGGCACTTGGCGTCGGGGTAGGCTCTTTGTGCCGGGGCGTACCTGATCTTTCTCTTGAGCTCCAGCGCACCTGCGAGGTCACCACCGACAATCGCTACTCCGTCACGAGCAGGTCGACCGACGCGCTGAGCCCGCGCACGACGCTTGCGACCACCCGGAACCGGTGGTAAGTATGTGCCTCGTGGGATGCAGAACCAGGGCGCAGAGGTACCGTGATTAGCACATACACCATCGAGAAGAAGTCGACCGGGAAGACCGACGTCTTCGACATCACCGCGGAGCTGGAGCAGCACCTCAAGGAGGCCGAGATCCAGGAGGGCCAGGTCGTGGCCTTCGTTCCGGGCTCCACGGCCGGGCTGACAACCATCGAGTTCGAGGGTGGCGTGATCAACGACCTCAAGCAGGCCATCGAGCGGCTCTTGCCCCGCAACATCCACTATGACCACGACGCCCGGTGGGGAGACGGCAACGGCTACTCCCACGTGCGCGCAGCCATGATGGGCCCCTCACTCTTCATCCCGGTCATCGAAGGACAGATGACGCTCGGCACCTGGCAGCAGGCCGTCCTCTGCGACTTCGACAACCGCCCCAGGACCCGCCGGGTCATCGTGCAGATCACCGGTGAGTAACAACGAGCCGACCAGCAGCCAGACGGCTCCGGAACGGCGGGCCGCGGCCGAGCGCCGCCTGGACATCGACGACAACGGGCTGGCCCTGGCCGTCTTCGGTCAATCCGGCTCCCACCTGGGCGTGATCGAGCGGCGGCTCGGGGTGGAGGCCCACGCCCGGGGCGGCCAGCTCATCGTGCGCGGCCCCGCAGAGTCAGTGGACCGCGCCGCCGGGCTCGTGCAGCAGCTCGTGGCCCTCGTCCGGCGGGGCGTGCCCCTGGGGGCGGACGAGGTGAGCCGCGCCATCACCGCGCTCGGGCAGGACCCGTCGGTGAACCTGAAGGACATCTTCTGCGACACGCTGATCGTCAGCGCTCGTGGCCGCCCGTTGGGCCCCAAGGGGCTCGCTCAGAAGCGCTACGTGGACTCCATGAGGAGCCACGACATCACCTTCTCCATCGGCCCGGCAGGGACCGGAAAGACCTACCTCGCGGTGGCCATGGCGGTCCTCGCCTACCAGGAGCAGAGGGTGCGGCGCATCGTGCTGACCCGCCCCGCCGTGGAGGCCGGCGAGCGGCTGGGATTCCTGCCCGGCTCCATGGAGGACAAGGTCAACCCCTACGTGCGGCCGCTGTACGACGCGCTCCACGACATCCTCTCCTTCGACAAGGTCTCCGAGCTGGTGGACCAGGGCTACATCGAGATTGCCCCCCTGGCCTTCATGCGGGGGCGCACCCTCAATGACTCCTTCGTGATCCTGGACGAGGCCCAGAACACCACCTCCGAGCAGATGAAGATGTTCTTGACCCGGCTCGGCTACGACTCCCAGGCCGTGATCACCGGCGACGTCACCCAGATAGACCTGCCCAACGGCTCCACGAGCGGACTCGTGGAGGCGCGAGACCTGCTCACCGGGGTCGAGGGCATCGCCGTGTGCCACTTCACCGAGGTGGACGTGGTGCGCCACCCGCTGGTACAAAAGATCATCCTGGCCTACGAGGGCCGGGGCCGCCAAGGAGCGGGGTGATGTCCTCCAAGCCGCGTCGGATGCTGGAGTCGCTGGGCGAAGTCGTCGACGGCCTGTTCGATCTGCCGGAGACCCACTACGGCAACATCGTCGACGAGTCGGCCGACCACGTCCAGTTCGAGCTGGGGGGCACCGTGCTGCTGCTGGCCATGCCGGGCCTGTGGAAGGACGAGGCACGGCTCAACGATCTCATCGGGCTGATGATGACACCCCCGGTGCTGCTGCTGCTGGGCAAGGAGGAGGACTTCTTCGACCTCCCGGACTACGAGAGCTCCAAGCTGTGGTGCCTCACCCTGCCGGTGGCCGAGGAGCGGCTGCGGACCAACATGCCCGAGCTTGCGCGGCTCTGCGCCACGGACGCGACCACGGCACAGGATCACTTCTGGGCCAACCGCCTCAAGTACGAGCTGGACGAGCTGATGTCCATCTCGCGGGCCATCAGCTCGGAGCGGGACCGGGACCGCCTCCTAGACCTCATCCTCGAGAAAGCCCGCTACATCACAGGCGCGGACGCGGGCTCGGTCTACGTCATGGAGGAGACCGCCGATCCCGAGGCGCCCCCCAACCTGCGCTTCATGATCACGCACAACGAATCGGTGCAAGCGGACTTCACCGAGTTCACCATACCCGTGTCGGACAAGTCCATCGTGGGCAACGCAGTGCTCCGCATGGAGTCCATCAACATCCCGGATCTGTACCGGCTCCAGCCGGACAACCCCTGGGGCGTCACCCACGACCGTACGTGGGACCAGAAGATGGGCTACGAGTCCCACTCCATGCTCACCGTGCCGATGATCAACCAGCGGGACTACGTCATCGGGGTGATCCAGCTCATCAACAAAAAGCGCAAGCCCAAGGAGCGGCTCAAGAGCCCGGCGGACTTCGAGGATCAGGTCATCCCCTTTGACAAGCGGTCCGAGGACCTGGCCATGAGCCTGGCCTCCCAGGCGGGTGTCTCACTGGAGAACGCGCTTTTGTACCAGGAGGTGCAGAACCTCTTCGACGGCTTCGTCAAGGCGTCGGTGCGCGCCATCGAATCTCGGGATCCCTCCACCTCCGGCCACTCCACCCGGGTGGCGGAGCTGACGGTGGGCCTCGCCAAGAAGATCGATCGCGCCGACGACGGGAAGTTCGCGGACGTGAGGTTCAGCCGGGAGCAGATCCAGGAGGTGGAGTACGCCTCGCTGCTGCATGACTTCGGCAAGGTCGGCGTGCGGGAGGAGGTGCTGGTCAAGGCCAAGAAGCTGTACCACCCCCAGCGGGAGCTGATCCTGCAGCGGTTCGAATACATCCGAAAGGCGAAGGAGGCCGAGATCCTGGCGGCCAAGGTGGAGCACCTGCTCGACCTGGATCGGGAGGAGGCCCTCGCGAAGATCCAGTCCCTGGACGAGGATCTCGCCGGGCACCTCGCCGAGGTGCAGGATGTGGAGGGGTTCCTCCTGAAGGTGAACGAGCCCACGGTGCTCGACTCCTCGGGCTTCGACGCCCTGGACGAGATCGCCTGCCTGGAGTACGTGAACTGGCAAGGCAGGGTCATGCCGTGGATCACGCCCGACGAGGTGGAGGCGCTGAAGATCCCCCGGGGCAGCCTCACCGACGAGGAGCGCGAGCAGATCAACAGCCACGTGACCCACACCTACCAGTTCCTCAAGCTCATCCCCTGGACGCGGGTGCTGCAGGACGTGCCCTCCATCGCCTGGATGCACCACGAGAAGCTGGACGGCAAGGGGTACCCGCGCGGCATCCCGGCCGAGAAGATCCCCATCCAGTCGCGCATGATGACCATCAGCGACATCTTCGACGCCCTCACCGCGAGCGACCGGCCCTACAAAAAGGCCGTCCCCGTGGAGAAGGCCCTGCAGATCCTGCAGTGGGAGGTCAACGACGGCAAGTGCGACGCCGACCTGTACAAGGTCTTCGTGGAGGCCCAGATCTACAAGGCCGTGCTCAAGGGATGACGCCGCGAGCACCGGCCACCGTCCTGCTCAAGATCGAGCCCGACGTCCAGGGCGAGGTGGACCGCGCCCTCCGACGACGCCTCCACCGCCGCTGCCGCCGCATGGTCACCGCCCTGGGCCTCGGCGGCGCGGAGCTGTCGGTGCTCCTCGCGGGGGATGTCACCGTGGCGCGCCTCAACGAGACCTGGCGCAAGAAGCGGGGCACCACTGACGTCCTCTCCTTCCCCCAGGCCACGCCGGACCTCATCAGCGCCTGGACGGCCAGCCCGCCCGGCGTGGCAGGGGACGGCCCCGAGCGCGTGCTGGGCGACCTGGTCATCTCCCTCGATGTGGTCCGTCGCCGCTCCCCTGCCCCCGACACCTTCGAGCTGGACCTGGTGACCCTCCTCGCCCACGGCCTGCTCCACCTGGTCGGGCACGACCACGGCGACGCCCGTGACCGCAGGGCCATGGTCGCCCTACAGGACCGCCTCGTCACCGAGGCCCGGTCCCGGGGTCGCGTGCGGCGCCTCTTCGCGTCCGATAACGACCCCTTACGCGACGGCTACTTGTAAGGCTTCTTGCCGAGCTTGGGGTCCATGGGGCGAGGCGCCCCAGAGCCAACCTTCGGCGCCGGGGGCTTGTCGGCGGCCTTGTCGCCGGCCTTGTCGCCCTTGACGCCGGCCTTGTCGCCGGCCTTGTCGCCCTTGCCCTCGCCCGTCTTGTCGACTTCCTTGACCTGGGTCTCGGCGGGCGCCAGGCCGGGCTTGCCGCGGCCGTGCCTGCGCAGGCAGGGAAGCCCCTTGCTCATGGTGGGCGGCTCGGTGCAGAGGACCCACTTGCCGCTGACGTATATCTTCAGCTCGACCTTGCCAGGGCCCTTGCGCTCGAGGCGCCAGATCTGGGTGTGGCGCTGGCGCACCCGGACGGCGTCCAGCGGCTTCCAGCCCATGAGCTTGGCCAGCAAGAACCGGTTGGTGCCGCTGTGCCCGAAGAAGGCCACGGTCTGGTCGACGAGGGCCGGTGGCAGGGTGCGCAGCCACCGGTCCAGCCGCTTGTCCACGTCGAGGATGGACTCCCCGCCGCCGGGCCAGCGGTACCCGACGCCCACCTTGAACCGCCGCTTGTTCTCCTTGCGCAAAAACGCCTCGGCACGCTTGACCAGGGGGTCGTCGGAGGTCTGGTCGCAGGCGACGGCCTCCTCGGTGCTGGGCTTTTTGCCCATGAGGCTGTAGCAGATGCCCTCGCTAACGCCGCCGGAGAACTCGTTGAGCGCCGGCGTCTTGCGGATCTTCACCTTCAGGTGCGCGGCCAGGGGCCCGGCGGTCATCTGGCTCCGGCGCTGCATGGAGGCGTAGATGGCCTTGATGGGCTCCCCGCGCAGCAGCAAGAAGATGCCCACCCGCTCCTTGAACCCCAGGGAGTCCAGCGGGTCGTACTCGATCTGCCCGCCGATCTGCGAGTAGCGGTTGAACACCGTGGAGGAGTGGCGGACCATGTACAGCACCTTGAAGGGGAACCGCTTGGGCCACACCCCCTTGACCGCAGCGACGGGGGCCCCCGCGTTCGACCTGTTCGGTCCGGAGCGATCCACCTTCGGCCCGGAGCGGTCCACCTTCGACCCAGGGCACCCGAGACCGATCAGCGAGCACATCAGCAATAGAGACAGCGACAGCGACAGCGACAGCGGCATACGTCTGGACATGGCCAAGGTTCTTACGACAACCTGCCCGAGTCTGCCAAGGGAAATGCGCCACGAGGGTCGGGCGGCGGGGAGCGGCTGTCGCGCTCTGCTACTGTTCCACGTAGGCGTCCGCCACGCCGAGGGCCTGGTCCACCATCGCGATGCCCTCGTCGATCTCGTCTCTGGTGACGATGAGGGGCGGCGCCAAAGCCAGGACATTGCCCGGGTTGGCGGCCATGGCAATCATGCCCAGGTCGAAGAGGCGCTTGGCCACCTCCACCTTGGGGTTCGACCCACGGCGGATCTTGGCGTCGGTGGCCGTGAGGGGCACCTTGTGCTTCCGGTTCTTGACCAACTCCAGCCCCACGAAGAGCCCCAGCCCACGCACATCTCCCACACACGGATGCCGCTCGGCCAGGTCACGGGCGCTGTCGAGCAGGTACGCCCCCAGGGTCGCCGACCTCTCGACGAGCCCGTCCGCCTCGTAGATCGGGATCACCGCGTTGGCCGCGGCGCAGCCGAGGGCGTGCCCGGCATAGGTCGCCCCGTGGCTGAAGAACTGGTCGGCGAACCGGTCCCCGATGTGCTTGCGGGCCACCGCAGCCCCAAGCGGCACATAGGCCCCGGTGAGCCCCTTGGCCAGGGTCATCAGGTCGGGCACCACGTCCCAGTGGTCCACGGCGAACCACCTGCCCGTCCGCCCGAACCCGGTCATGACCTCGTCGGCGATGAGCAGCACCCCGTGCTTGTCGCATATCGACCGCAGGGCCGGCAGGTACTCCGGCGGCGGCACGATGATCCCGTTGGCCCCCACCACCGGCTCCACAATGAGCGCCGCCACCTGGTCACCGCCCCCCTCCAGCTCGATGATCTCGTCCACGTACCTTGCACAGAACATGTTGCAGCCCGGATACTGCTGCCCCGACGGACAGCGGTAGCAGTAGGGCTGCGGGATCCGCACCAGCTCGGTGCCCCCCAGGACCTGAGCCCAGCTCCGGGCGTCCCCAGCCGAAAGGCTCATGGCCGCCGCGCTGCCGCCATGATATGCCCGATACCGACACAAGATCTTCCGCCGCCCGGTGAACTGATGGGCGATCTTGACGGCCGCCTCATTGGCTTCCGCCCCGCCCAGGGTAATGAACGACCGGTCCAGATCCCCCGGCGTCACCTCCGCCAGCATCCGCGCCAGCACCGCCCGCGGCCGCGTCGACATGGACGGCGCAAAGGACGCCAGCTCCCCCGCCTGGTCCTGAATCGCCGCCACCACCCGCGGATCCTGGTGCCCCAGGTTGTGGCTCACAAAACAAGAGCTGAAGTCCAACCGCTCCCGCCCATCCTCGGTCGTAAACCGCACCCCCTTGGCCGAAACCACCCTCGGCGGCGCCACGCTCGGCTGGAAGGACCAAGAGTGAAACAAATGCTCCACCTCGTACCGGTCCAGGTCCTCACGGGTAACGGGAATGTCCCTGAGACTCATCAGATCACCTCCAACGCGAAGCAAAAAAACGGCCGGAACGCAAACTCTCCAACTACCGGGCTCCTCGCGATCAAACCCTAAACGCTGCTCGGACCGAATGCCATGGAGTTTTCGAGAGCTCGAGCTCCGCCCCCCTGTCCTGCGCTGGAGCGACGCCTGGGCGCTGGTCTGCGAGAGACGCTGTCGTCGGGGAGGACCATGCGCTCGAAGCAATGGCTGGAGGGTTGGTGACCGTTGATGGACGGAGGGGAACCCCCAGGGGGATCCTGCCAAACCCCAGGACTGCTCGACGTACCGTCCCTGAGCGAATTCTGGGGGACAGCTCGACATCCATCAGGGCACCGAAATTCGCGCTGCGCTTCCGGTGATGCGCCTCAGATTCCGTCGGGCGACAGCGCATGTTGCGTCGTAGGTCAGCGCCACCTGGAAGGCGACTGCGGCGTGTCCGACCTGGCCCATTTCTGCGTAGACTGCTCCGAGGTTGTTCCAGGCCTTGGCGTCGTCGATCCGATCGCGAAGCGCTCGGCGGAGCGCGTGTTCCGCCGAGCCATAGCGTCGGAGATGGTACAAGGCCACGCCGAGGTTGCACCACGCCTCCGGATAACTCTTCGTTCTCCGAACCGCGTCTCGGAAGTCCGTTGCCGCAAGTGCGAAGCGCTTCAGTCGAAGCCACTTGACGCCGCGATTGTATCGGGACTCGGCTGACAGCCGACCAGGCGGGGAGCGCCCGTGCACGAATACCGCCCGGGAGCACTTTCGTCTCCGCGCGGCGATCACGACAAGGTTGTTCGACGCGGCAGGCCTGGCAGGGCTTCGTGCTACTGCTCGAGAGACCGGGGTTGCCTGGTGAGAGGGGGCCTGGCTCGCGTGTGCCAGACCCCGCTGAAGCACCGTGACAAAGCCAGCACCCGGATCCGTGCCGTCGGCGGGCGCCCAAACGAAGGCAAAAACAGCGAGTAGGGACACACTTGCCACGCAGTGCATTTCCTTCTCCGGCCTCGAAACCAAGGAGCCTGCTACAATTGTGGCGAAGGCGCTGGTGACTGTAAGTGGCGGTGCTGTGGAATCAGTCCAGGGGGATGCCCTCATTTCCGCCTAGCGGAAACTCCCATCCCACCCTGGTCCACTCCCCACCGCGTGTGATCCCCACCGGTGGGGGTGATCCCCACCGGTGATCCCTGTGTGATCCCCACCGTTGTGATCCCCACCGGGGTTGATTTTAACCGCGTGATCCCGTGATCCCCACCGGGGTTGATTTTTAGCAACCGTATTTCCGCGCGTGATCCCCACCGAGTGAGCTCGTATCTGGTTTCCCATGGCCACAAATGGCCCGGCGTGCGAACGACACCGGCGGACCTGCTCGCGGGCGAAATCGAAGTGCCCATGCCGGCGGTGTTCTTCCGGAACAAC
>Ga0272441_10004106_pt1 | contig 26818 bp, 23 predicted proteins | sample SSMProp6N_FD_193582 | JGI IMG/M metagenome (GOLD analysis project Ga0272441, IMG submission 193582) | Marine sediment archaeal communities from Little Sippewissett salt marsh, Falmouth, MA, United States - SSM-Prop-6N | ecosystem: Environmental > Aquatic > Marine > Wetlands > Sediment ... | reverse complement strand
ATTATATAGCCTCCTGGTTCTTATGCAATCATTTTCACAGGGAAGTAAATGTAAAAAGTGAATATTCCTGCGCGACAAAACACAAAAAACGTACTCTGGTAAATCCTGACAGAGACAGCGGGCGATGAGAATCGAACTCACATGACCAGCTTGGAAGGCTGGGGCTTTACCATTAAGCTACGCCCGCTAAGGTTTATACATGGGACAAAGCCAAATATTAAAATAGTCTTATAACAGAATCGGCATGATCTCGTCAAGGGGGTAAATAAAACAGGAGTCGGGAGGCAGGAATTAAGGATATCTTAAAGGTTCCTATTTCCACTTTCTGATTTCTCGGGTGATGTCGCGTTTTGCCTGTTGCTCTTTGAGCTGGGAGCGTTTGTCGGAACGGCTCTTGCCGCGGGCCAAGGCGATCTCGATCTTGGCCCGGCCGTGGCTGAAATAGATCCGCAGGGGTACCATGGTCAGACCCTTCTGGAGGAGTTTGGCTTCAATTTTATGCAGTTGGCGTTTATGAACGAGGAGCTTGCGGGTGCGGAGGGGGTCGTGGTTGTCCAGGTGAGCGTGGTCATAGGGTGAAATGGTGCAGCCGAGAAGATAGAGTTCACCATCCCTAATGCGACAGAAAGACTCCTCCAGGGAGGCCTTGCCCTGACGGAGGCTCTTGACCTCAGTGCCCAGAAGTACCAGGCCGGCTTCGAGCTTTTCCAAAAGATGAAAGTTGAACCGGGCCTTTTTATTAGTTATCTGGGGACTATGTCCTGGGATAGAAGCAGATGAACCGGATTGTTTTTCCTTTTTTGCCATAATGGAGGTCAGCGTTAATTATTCAACTAGTTAACGGTGTATATTAAAAAACAAAGGTTTTGTTGTTTATATTGACTTATGACTATATTATCATAAATCCCTTTCATTCAAGGTAGGACAGCATATCATAGACAAGCAATAATGACCAGTACTCAGGGAAAAAAATGGCGTCTGGTGCGGGCCCGGCTGGGCAGGCATCCAATCTGGTGTGCCTGGCAGGTGACGTATCGCTGTAATTACCGGTGCAGGTTCTGCCCGTATTGGCATGACGAGATGGGTAAACAGCCGGAACAGACAGTCGAGCAGTTCGAATATGGGGCCCGGAAACTGGGAAGTTGGGGGACGATGCTGATTTCTCTGGCCGGGGGTGAGCCGTTTCTCCGCGATGATATAGTGGATGTAGTGGAGGTGGTAGGGAAATGGCATATTCCCCTGATTACCACGAATGGGAGTCGAGCCGATAAGCATCTGGCCAGGGAGCTTTACCGGGCGGGATTGTGGGGGCTGTCGGTGAGCATTGATTATGCCCAGGCCGAGCTGCATGACCGGGCCCGGGGGGGGCAGGGGGCTTTTGAAAGGGCTGTGCAAAGTCTGGAAATTTTTTCCCAGGCTCGTCAATATCCGTGGCAGCGGGTAAATCTCATGTGTGTGCTGATGAACGATAACCTCGATCAGGTGGAACCTCTGATTCAACTGGCAGCCAAGTATGACGCAAACTTTATGATTCAACCTTACTGCCGGGAAAAAACCGGCAGTACGAAATATCTGCACGATGGGAATAACGGAGTAAGTGGACATCTGCTGAGCTTACGCAGAAAATATTCGAATTTTCTAAGTAATCCGATTTTCCTGCGGAATTTTGATGTATATCTGAACGGTGGCGTGCCGAACTGCGGGGCGGGTAAGGCCTTTTTTAATATCGACAGTACGGGAGATATAGCAATTTGCGTCGAAAGAAGAGAGCAACCCAGCGCGAATTTGTATCGGGATGATCATGTTACCATAGGCAGGAAATTACGTGATGATAGTCGGGGCAATACCTGTCGTGACTGTTGGTATAACTGCCGGGGAGAGGTCGAAAGCCTATATACCCTGAACGGATTATGGGCTAATCTGCCTATCCTGCTGGGGAATCGGAGTTGAGGGAAGATAGTTTTTCGGCGAGCATCTTGGCGTAGCTGGTGGGGATGTGGGGATGTTGGTCCAGGTTCAGTTTTTTCAGGACAGCGGTAATCTCTGCTTCTCCGGGGCCTTCGATTTCGATGAAACTGCCCAGTTGGTCCACTTCATCCAGGCAGACCAGGCAGGATTCGATTAGGGTGATTTGTCTTTTTTTCTTGACGCTCATGAGGGCTTGATAGCCCAATAGTTTCAGTAAGCACCGGGCATTTTGGTGGTCATCGATCTCCAGTTCGATTTCCTCCCGTTTTTTATAAGGGCCCGGCTGTCGGGGGCCTTTGAAACACAAGATTGTTTTGGAACTTTGGGAGCTCGTTTGACGGCGTATGCGCAGGCCACGGTCAGATTTAAGCAGAGACCGGTCCTCGCTATCGAAAAACTGGTCTTCCTGAGTTATTTCGTCAGATAGGGGACACCCTAGTCGGCTGAGATGCTGCCGATAGGGTTCCAGATTATCAACCTTGACCTTTGCCTCTATTTCCAGGGACATGAAATGATTCCTTATCTCGTTAAAAGTGCTTATTGATAGTATTCCAGCATTATAAATCAGATTGGCAGGCAGTCAATTGACACTTGAGAGGTGAACAACTAAAATCTCTACCATGAAAGATAAGTCCACTGAGTTGGTTATGTCGCGGGAAGAGGTCCGTAACTGTGACCGAATAGCCATAGAACGTTTTGAGATTAACGGGCTGGTCCTGATGGAAAATGCCGGGTCGGCGGCGGCGAGTCTGATCCTTTCGCTTCTGAAAGATGGTTCATCGGGGGTTTGTATTGTGGCAGGAGTGGGTAACAATGCCGGGGATGGGTTTGTGGTGGCCCGCCATTTATACAATGCGAAAGTCAAGGTTGAGGTTCTACTGTGCCCGGAGCGGGAACGTTTTAAAGGGGACGCGCTGGCGAATCTGCTTATCATCGAGCATATGCACTTGCCGATAGTCGCCCTGGGAGGCAAATCTCCCGAAGAAATTAAAGAGTTGATATTATTACATGGGCAAAGGGCGGAGATTGTGGTGGATGCTCTGCTGGGTACGGGTACATCCGACCCGCCGCGAGAGCCGATCCGTTCGGCTATTGAAGCGATAAACACCTTGCACAAAACTGTGGTTGCTTTGGATATTCCGTCCGGTCTGGACTGTGACACGGGTGAGCCGTTGGAATCGGCAGTGCGGGCTGATCATACGATTACCTTTGCGGCAACGAAAAAAGGCTTCTTAAATCCCGCTGCGGATGAATATACAGGCAAGGTACGAGTGGCCTCTATTGGGATAGATGCCAGATTGTTGAGTCAGTAAAGAGCTTGCATGATATAGCAAAGCGAGAAGAGAAGACGTCGATAGCCGCTGTAAGATAATTATTTTATAATACTTGGGTACATTTCTTGTTTTTAATATTCAGCAAGCGATATGATTAAGTAAGTTTGTGTAAAAGATACAATTGCGGGATGCTAGCAAATTGCTTGCTATAACAAGAAAAAACGAATCACATACAATTTTAGAGGAATTGGCTTGACGGGTCTTTTTGAGTCTGATAATATCAAATTAGTAATGGATTATGCCGGTGGCAAGGACGTGACACCTATCTGCGAGCCCCCGGCTTTTTTATTGTCGACGCTATCGTCAGAAGTTCAATTATTCTGCGGCTATATCTGCAAAAGGTTTTATTTTGGTATTGTTTCTTTTGATGGTATGGTCATTGTTTTTGTAGTAAGGAGACAAAACCAATTCAGAGGGTTCCAACTCAAACACCAATGTCAATTTACTTTAGAGAGGTATCTAAAACAAGTTGGGAACGCAAATTAAACATTCATGTCCAGAAGAATTGATTTTGCTCCGGTCAATGGAGACGAGAGATGGAAGCAGAGCTTAACGGTACGGTTTTTCAATTGTTATTAGCTGAATGGTCTGGATTTGGCGACGATCCAGGAAGGGTCTTTCCCGATTTACAAAATGCTGATATAGACCATTTGGTTGATTGCTTAGAAGAAACTATTCAAAGAGCCCGGCTTGTCAGGCAAATTATATAAAATTCACGCCTAACTTTAACTTTAGGTACTTAATTGCGCCGCGAATCCCTGTAGAAATGCGAAAATTTGATAGCAATTTCGCGAAATTCGGCGGTGAAGCTTCATTTCATTATTGGGAAAATTTTTAACCTTGTAATTTGAGGGGAATTTTTGCGCCTAAATACCGTAATCGCTCCAGCGGGAATCGACACGACTTTTGATTTCGTCGGGCATTTCAATTTTGGGCGGCCAGGATCGCAAAGTCCCTTCGCCGGCGCATTTGCGGGTGGCGTCGATACCCATTTTGCTGCCGGCACAGAGATAGGGAGCGGCATGATCGAGGGCATCAACCGGGCCGTCCACGAGACAGCAATCGCGACGTGGGTCCACGTGGGCTCCAACATAAAAAAGAACTTCATCGGTGTTTTGAACGTCCACGTCTTCGTCCACGACGATGATAAACTTGCTGAACATTAGCTGACCCATACCCCAGATCGCATGCATGACCTTACGGGCCTGGTAAGGGTATTCCTTTTTAATGCTGATGAAACAAAAGTTGTGAAAGACGCCGTAAACGGGCAGATGATAATCAACCACTTCCGGCAAAAACATCTGAACGGCAGGCAAAAATATTCTTTCGGTGGCCAGGCCCATATAGAAATCTTCCATAGGAGGTATGCCGACGATGGTAGCGGGGTAGATGGCGTTTTTACGCATGGTGATTGCCGTTACGGTAAAGCGGGGGTACATCTCGGGCATGCTGTAGTAGCCGGTATGGTCACCGAAGGGGCCTTCCTCAACCAGGTCTTGAGTGTCGGCGTAACCTTCTATTACAATTTCAGCTTCGGCGGGAACTTCCATATCGATGCTGGTACAGGGCACCATCTCCACGGCCTTTTGGCGGAGGAAGCCTGCGAATACTATCTCATCCATACCCGGGGGCAAAGGTGCGGAGGCGGCATAGGCCAGGGCGGGATCGCCGCCAAAGACCAAGGCGATGGGCATTTTTTGCCGGGACTTTTCATAACCGCGGGCGTGAGAAGCGCCGTCGTGATGAATCTGCCAGTGCATGGCGCAGGTGTGGGAATCCAGTTTTTGCACCCGATACATACCAACATTGCGTTTGCCGGTATTAATATCTTTGCTGTAAACGCCGGCAAAGGTGATATAAGGGCCGCCGTCGAGGGGCCAACATTTGAGGATAGGCAGAAGGTCCAGGGAGGCATCTTTGTTTTTATAAATAACCTCCTGACAGGGGGCGTTTTTGACAGATTTGGGAGCGAAGCCGGCCAACTGGGCCAGCTCCGGGAGTTTTTTTAATTTGTCCATCAGGCCTGTTGGTGCTTCCGGTTTCAACATGACCTTGATCCGCTGGGCGATTTCGGAGAAATCCTGCACCCCCAGAGCCAGACACATACGCTGGCGGCTGCCCAAGGTATTAATCAATACAGGCAGTTCAGAGCCCTTGACCTTTTCGAATAAAAGGGCCTTACCACCGTCGGGAGATTTCATGACTCGATCGGCAATCTCGGTTATCTCCAGTTCCGGATCGACCGGGACCGATATCCGTACTAATTGACCGGAATTTTCTATTTTATTCAGAAAAGCATTTAAATCCTGATAAGCCATTCACATCTCCGGTTTATTATTTCAAACGGAACAGACGAACTTCGTGAGACACATTGGGGCGGACGGCTTCGGCGTAAACCCAGATTTCACCGTTGACGACCAGCCAGTCGGAGTAGCGTAACGTATAGAAATGGTCGCTGGGGGTGGAGCTCATGATAAGGGGAGAGTCCGGCGTAAGGTCGATGAGATGCTGCAGGTCGAAGGTGAAAGCCAGGCCGGTGGTGATATTATATACCGGATCGTACCAACTTACATGGGAGCCTTCATAGACAAACAGATAACCGAATTTCAGGGGCAAGACAGAGGCGGGACGAACAAAAAAATCGTGCCAGCCGTTCAAATTCAGGAGAGGTTCGTAAGGATTGCCCACCGGGGTGAACTTTTCGCCGTCTTCACTTTGAAAATGAAAGATACGCTCGTTGCGGCGGACATAGCCAATTACATAACAGTGGTAGCGGTTCTCAGCGTAAATAATAACAGGGTCTTTGTATTCTTTCACAATAACGTCGCGTTCATAGGTCTTGGGCAGGGGCTCAATGACGGATTTGGCGGTATTGGGGATGAACTTGGTGGGATCTTCGGCGTCGTCGAACTTTATAATGCACCATTTGTTATCTTTCCAGGGACCGCAGGCGTAGAGTTTGAATTTGCCGGTATGCGGATCGATGAGCAAGGCGGGCCGTTCGAAACCTTTGATAGGAACATCTTCTCTTTTGATACTGTGGACTTTGGTGAAATTGATTCCGTCGGGACTGCGAAGGACGCGTATTTCATAGCCGCGCAGGCCCCGGGGGGCCTCGGCGGTACGCATACGACAGGCCAGCCAGAAAATGCCACTTTTATCGCGTACCACAGAAGGGGCGCCGGCCCACCATTCCGGAGCATTCTTGTCGGGCTCTAATATCACTTTATATTCCTGAAACTTTTGGGGGATATTACCGAAGTAGCCCTTGATTTCAGGAGTCACGAGATTGTTGCTGCAAGTTTCAGCGGAACAGAGGGAGTAAATCAACAAACAAGGTAATATAAATAACAAGTTAGAGAGATGAAATTTATTCATTTTTACTCCTTCGAATAAAATTTTGGCAAATAATAACTCAACAATCCACGTACATATATTATTTTGCCTTTGTGGAGCATAAGAGCAAGGATTTTTTATATTCAGGTTTTAAGTTAATTACGGATAGATTTTGCCCATCATGCGGGGGAAGGCAATAGTTTCGCGAATGTGTTTGATTCCGGCCAGCCAGGCCACGGTGCGTTCAATGCCAAGACCAAAACCACCGTGCGGAACGGAACCATACTTGCGCAAATCCAGATACCAGTGATAATCTTCTTCGTTTAGGTTTTCGGCCTGGATGCGTTTTAATAAGTCATCATAATTATCCTCCCGCATGGAACCGCCGATTATCTCGCCGTAACCCTGGGGGGCCAGGCAGTCGAAATTCAAGACCACGCGGGGATCAGCGGGGTCGGGCTTCATATAAAAGGCCTTGGCCTGTTTGGGATAGCGATGGACAAAGACCGGACGCTCATGCAATTCAGAGATAATGGTCTCATCCGAACCGCCCAGATCCTTGCCCCAGTTAAATCCGGCGGCCAACTCCATATGATGAGGGATATTACTTATCTGCTCTTTCAACTCGGAAATTTCTTCCTGGGCGAGTTGTATTTGTTGGGACAGCTTATCCTTTTGCCATTGCTTTTTGGCTGAGTCTTGTTCAGTGGTCCACTGAGTAATACTGTTTTCAAGTTCACTGACTTTCCTTTGCTTATCGTCTAACTGTTTTTGCAGGTGCTCTTTGGCACGGTTGCTATGTAGCAAATCCACCGACTCGGAATAGCTCAAGCGGGCAAAGGGAAGTTGAATTTTTTCCAGGGGAGCGAGATCTCTTTCCAGAATTTCCAGTTCCGCCCGGCGGTCATTCAATACGGCCTGGACGATGGCATAAATAAATTGCTCTGCTACTTCCAGGAGACCGTCCAGGTCGATATAAGCGATTTCCGGCTCGACCATCCAGAATTCGGTGAGGTGGCGGCGGGTTTTACTTTTTTCGGCCCGGAAGGTGGGGCCGAAGCAATATACCCGGCCGTGACTTAGGGCGGCTGCTTCCAAATATAATTGTCCGGTTTGGGCCAGGGCCACTTCTTCACCGAAATAGTCCACGTTGAAGAGCGTTTGGCTTTCTTCGCCGGCGGCGGGGGCAAAGATCGGGGTGTCGATCAGGATAAAGCCGTTACTATTAAAGAAGATCCTTACTGCCTCGATAACAGTATGGCGAATACGAGCCAGGGCCCACTGTTTCCGCGAACGCAGATGCAGATGACGATTTTTCATCACAAAGTCGATGCCGTGTGATTTAGGGGTAATCGGGTAATCGGCGGTTGGGTGGATGATTTTGACATCATTAAGCGCCAGTTCATAGCCGCCCACACTGCGGGGCTCAGCACGCACAAGGCCGGTAACGATTAAGGACGATTCCTGACCGAGATGTTTGACCTGATCGAACAGCTCTACCTGATCGTCTTTTTTTTCCAGGATGCCCTGGCACATACCACTGCCGTCGCGAATGATCAGAAACTGCACCTTGCCAGAAGCACGGGAATTGTATAACCACCCCTTAATGGTAACCTCTTGGCCGACATGATCCTTCATTTCAGAAATACGAATTGTGTTACTTTCCATAATTTATATCCGCCACTTAAGTAGTTGGTTGTCCTTTTGGTAGAATAAACCAGCCGACCATGTAAGTAATTAGTGTGGGTAATATCCCCGTAGCAAAACATAAAAATACGCACAGGAGCCTAACCAACTGGGGATCGATTTCGTAGAGTTCTCCTATTCCTCCACAAATGCCTGCGATCTTGCAATCTTTCTCTGATCGGTAAAACCGCTTCATATTTATATCCCCTTTCTGCAGCCATTATAAATTATTGAACACTCGCAACTAAAATTCCTGGAGCACTTTTAACAATTTACGGTCTAATTTATGGTCGTGGAAGTCTTCGTATTGAACATCCTGGCGGCCGGAATCCAAAACGCCCGAGGGACCACGGAGGTTCCACAGGGCATAACCGATATTATAACCGGTTAAGACTTCCAGAAGATCACGGAACCAGGCTAAACACACTGTGTGTGATGTTTTATTGTGACAGCCACATTCGCCGCAGTGGACGCCCACACCTTGGCGGGCCAGATCGGCCCAACGGGCATAGTTGTCTTCCAGGCGTTGTCTATCCCATTGGTGAGTCTTTTTTTCTGTGTCGGGCCAAACGGGAGTTGGAAATTTACTTTCGCGATCGACCCAACTGGCCCGGTAATGAGTGACATAAACAGGATCATACCCCCGGCAACTCTGGCCCACCTTAAGGTCGATTAATTCGGGGACGGGATCTCTGCCCACGTTTAAACCGTCGATGATAATCAGACGCTGGGGATCGATCGTCCGGATTTTTTTTGTAGTAGTGCGTACCACCCGTTCGTAATTCTCAAGGGTTGTTACTGGTTCATTGATTAAATCGAAACTCAGGCGGGTAGAGGGGATACCTTTATAGCGCCGAGCGAAGAATTCCCAATGGTAACAGAAGGTATCCAGGGCCTTTTGATCTTTCCAGAGATTAAAAGGTTCGAGATCGGCTCTGGATATGCAGAATCCGGGGCCCCGATGGAAGTTGAGACTGATATGCATATTATATTTTTGGCCCCATTCAATAACTTTATCGATTCTTGCAAAAGGTTTTTCATCAATCTTGAATACATCCTGCTTGTCGGTCCAGAGACGATAGCTCATGGGTAGGCGGAAAAAGTCGAAACCCCAATCCTGAGCCCAGCGAAAATCGTCCTCGAAAGGTTCGCTATTCATTCCTTCGGTAAACAGGTACTGTAGGTTAAATCCCCGCCAGCGGGGAAAGACTGTCTGGGCGGGTTTGTTATTTTGTTTTGGCTCTGCTGCAACAGCGGATGCTTTATTCAGTAGATTGAAACCATCGGTACCAGCTAAGGTGGTCAGCGCCAGGGTATTTTTTATAAATCTCCTGCGGGAAATCTCAGTCCTTTGCATAGCCTATTTCCTATCTCAGTTTTACTGTACTTACTAAGTGCGCATCGAATCAATTAAGACAAGACTAAAAGGAGGCATCTTTTCCTATAAATCCAGCTTCTCGCGCAGGTAGGTGAGCAGTTGATTGCTGTTGATACGATTTTGTTCCATTGAATCGCGGTCACGGACGGTAACAGTATCATCCTGGGCGGTTTGGCCATCGACGGTTACGCAGAAGGGAGTGCCGGCTTCGTCCTGACGGCGGTAGCGACGGCCGACGGCACTCTTTTCGTCATAGAAACAGGTGAAATATTTGCGCATTTCATTGTAAATATTACGGGCCTTTTCCGGCATGCCGTCGCGCTTAACAAGAGGGAAAACTGCTACCTTGACTGGTGCCAGTGATGGATGGAAACGTAAGACGTTGCGCCGTTCGCCGCGGACTTCTTCCTCGGCGTAGGCGTCCACCAGAAAGGCCAATGTGCCCCGATCGGCGCCCGCGGAGGGCTCGATAACATAAGGTATATAACGCTGTTTTTTTTCATCATCGAAATAGCTTAAGGGGCCCTTGTGCCATTCCTCAGATTCCTGGGCGAGAGTAGCCTTTTCGGTGTTGCGCTTATTTTCGAACCAGCTTGTCAGCGAGCGCATGCCGCGCTGATGCTGACGCAGGTCGTAATCGGTTCGGTTGGCGATTCCTTCCAACTCCTGCCAGTCGCCGCTGCCGAAGGGGAATTTATATTCGATATCCACACAGGCCTTGGCATAATGGGCCAGCTCGTCGTCGGCGTGAGGTCGGAAGCGGAGGTTCTCTGAACGAATACCAAGTTCTTTATACCAACTCATTCGCTGCTCTTTCCAGTGTTCCCACCACTGGTCATCTGTGCCGGGGGCACAGAAGAACTCAATTTCCATCTGTTCGAATTCACGGGTACGAAAGATGAAAGCCTTGGTAGTAACCTCATTGCGGAAACTTTTACCCATCTGGGCTATACCAAAGGGAATTTTCAGCCGGGTGGTATTGAGTACATTGCTAAAGTTGGCAAAGATACCCTGGGCGGTTTCGGGACGCAGGTAAACAGTCATCGAGTCATCCGCGTTCGCTCCCATTTTAGTCTCGAACATGAGTTTGAAGGGCATAGGTTCGGTAAATTGTCCTACGGTCTGGCAACTCGGACAGACTTTATCACTTAAATCAGTCTGTCCCTGAGCCTTGGTGTGACTGTGGTGGGTGGTTTCGTCACCCTCGGCTCCCTGGAGATGGTCCACGCGACTGCGAGTATTACATTTTTTACATTCGGCAATCAGGTCGGCGAATTTGTCCACATGGCCCGAGGATTTCCAGACCATCGGGTGCATCAGAATACTGCAGTCCAGGCCCACCATATCATCCCGCATTTGCACTACGGACTTCCACCAGGCGTTCTTTACGTTCTTTTTGAGCTCCACTCCCAGCGGGCCATAATCGTAACAACTGGCCAAGCCTCCATAAATGTCGCTGCTCTGAAAGATAAATCCCCGCCGTTTGCACAGGGCTACCAACTCATCCAATTTTTTCAATGTTTCTGCCATATCTTTGCCTTTTTTATAAAACTGTAAATCCAAGGGAAAATCCATATTATACGCATGGTTGCCAAGGCAACAAGAACCCTTTTTGGCCTAATTTTAGCGGAGTGGTCATATTTGTTGGGGGGAAATTATTCCAAAAATGAGGTATCGAGTGCTGTTTTACAAAGTTAAGCTAGTAATTTTAGTTGAGATTGGCATATTGACTTGACATTTCTTATTTGGAGATATTAAATAAGTTAAGAAGATTTTGGGGGCCCTTTAAGAGCAGGGAGGCTCTGGTATGTCCTATAATTTGTTCGATTTTTCAGATGACTTTCAAGGGTCTGAATCAGAGTCACTTCGGTTACCCTCCCTGCCCCGCCGTCATCGCGTTGTCGAGAGGCTTATGTCGGAAGCCATTCTCGATCCCCAGATTGCCAAATATCGAGACCGGGCCCAATATACCTTTTTCTGCGGGGAGGAACCCCGCCAATTGGGGGGTTACGAGGGCCAGCTCGAGGTGGTAGGTCGCTGTCTGGAATGGTTTGTATTTGATTGTGAGATCCCGGAATATGGCGAAACACCGGGGCAGCATTGGTTTTCAAATCACGCCGAAGAACTACCCGAAGAGGACCGGATTGTAGCCGATGATTGTCTGAATTTTATCCTGAGCATTTTCGAGATTACGGAAGTTTCACCGGGGGAAGGATTTACAGTGGTCGATCTGCTGCGACCACAGCATAGCTACCGGATCAATGAACAGGTCGTTAGCGAAGAGACACGGGAGGGACAACTTTTGCTTTCGCGGATTTTTCCTCAAGGGGAAGGTTACACCCTCTCGGGGATGGCGGTGCTTATGAATGAAACGGCAACCTCTGAGATTAAACGATTTATTCTGGACGGCAGGTTGAATCCGAAGTTGATTCTGCCTACCCTGGATGGGGTGGAAATGGAAAATCTTTTCGGCCGCTCATTAAAGAACCTCAGCACTAAAGAAGAGCTTACGGTTCTGGAAGGACTGCTGAGAAAATATTTCAATGAAATAAATCCCTGTGAACTTTCCTATAATGAACTTCAGAAACTGCTTTTGACTACCGAAGATCCCATGGACCTGCTGGCCCGGATAGACGAGGAAGTGGGATTTTTTAATCGACATGAGACAGATCTGATATTCACTATGGTGCTGACCGTTTGGGACCAGATGCATTCTACGTGAATGCCTGCCTTTTCAAGCTTCATCTGATGATTAATCACAACAAGGCTGTGCTGAAATAGCGCTCGGCCCGGTCGGGTAGGACGGTGGTAATATTACCTTTATTTTTGGATGCCAACTGTCGAGCGGCCCAGATGTTGGCACCTGAGGATATGCCTACCAGTAAACCGTGATCCCGGCCCAACTGACGGGTGGTTTTGATGGCATCCTCGTCGGTGACTTCAATTACTTCATCCACCAGCGAGACGTCAAGGATATCGGGAACAAAGCCGTCACCAATACCCTGGATCTGATGTAATCCTGGTTCATGGCCCAGTAAGGCGGAGACGTCCTTGGGCTCGACAGCTACAATGGAAATATCCGGTTTATGCTCACGTAAAAATTTGCCGACACCCTGAAGGGTACCGCCGCTGCCCACGCCGGCTACAAAGACGTCGATCTCACCGTTCATTTGCCGCCATAACTCAGGAGCGGTCTGTTCATAATGGATTCGGGGATTATCGGGATTTTCAAATTGCTGAGGTACGAATATGCGCGGATCAGCAGCGGCCATCTCCTTGACGCGCTGTACCGCACCAGGCAAACTATCCTTAGCCGGAGTTAAGATTAATTCGGCCCCCAGGGCCTGGATCAGCTTTTTACGTTCCACGCTCATATTCTCGGGCATTACAATCTGGACCTTATATCCCATCAATCTACCAACCAGGGCCACGCCTATGCCGGTATTTCCGGAGGTGGGCTCGGTAATAATGGAATCCTTTTTTAAGCGGCCGTCGCGCTGGGCACCTTCGAGCATGGCCAGGGCGACACGGTCCTTGATGCTGCCGCCTGGATTAAGAAATTCCGCCTTGGCAAAGACATTTTCTCCCTTCAACTGAATCACAGGTGTATTGCCGATCAAGCTCAGTATGTTGTCTGTAAGCATAAATTCTCCTCAGAGTAAATAATGTATTATACTCAAAAAGGGGGAATTTTACCAGAAGATTAAGTAAAGAACTACCGTCATGATACAAACAAAGACGCCAAACCATACCGCACCTTTGGACCAGTCCAGGGCAATTTTCGTCTGAGTTGGTAGCTTTAGGGACTCGGTGAGAGGTTTGGCTATCGTGACTACGGCCAACACCAGGGCTATCAAACCGACGGTGATCGCCATGCGGTTCAAAAAGGCCATCTCGCCCCAACCAAAATATAATATGCCGTAGATGATTGGACTGAGAATCAATCCCAGTACTCCGCAAAGACGCGGGGTACGACTTACAAAAAATCCAAACAGGAATATCGTCAGGATGCCCGGCGAAACGAAGCCCTGAAACTCCTGAATATAGGCGAAGGCACCGCTGAATTTGGGATTGGCCAACTGGGGTGCGATAAGGCAGCCGATGACCACGCACACGGGTACACACAAACGGCCGACAGTAACGAGGGTCTTCTGAGCGGCGTTTTTGTTGAACCATTCACGGTAGATATCCATAGTGAATATAGTAGAGGCAGCGTTGAGCATCGAGGCCAAAGAACTAATGACCGCGCCCATCAGGGCCGCCAATACAAAGCCGCGCAGACCGGTCGGGGTCAGATAACGGATCAGTAGGGGAAATGCCCCGTCGTAGTCATAACCGATAATTTTTTGTTTTATATCGACATCAAGTTTTTGCTCACGAGCGGATTTGATTAAGACCGCGTTCATTTGGACCGGATTATCGTTAGAGGGCAAATCTTGTCCAACAACCTTGGCGTTAAAGTTCAGTATCTGTCGGGCCAACTCCGGATGCAGGCCGGCAAAATCATCATCAAACGGGAACAACATTTTCGCTTCGGCCGGGGAAGACTTGACCTGCTCGAATGTCTGTAAAACCGGTTTGTTCAATTTGACATCGTTCATCGCGTTTTCGCGCATCTGTGATCCGTAAAGCGTGAAGGCGATAATCCCCGGAACGCAGACGATAAAGGGAACAATCAGCTTTAGAAAAGCGGCAAAGACCACACCTTTTTGCCCCTGGGCCAAGGCGCTGGCACCCAGAGTCCGCTGCATAATATACTGGTTCAGGCCCCAGTAATAGAAGTTGGGGATCCAGATGCCCAGGAGCAGAGCCGTCCAGGGCATGAAGTCGCTGGTACGGGGCAGGACCATGTGCATCTTTTGTTCTTTGAGTACGGCGAGTTTATCTGCCAGTGATGCGTCAGCACCGACCTTTAGGGCGGCGTTTACCTTCTCCGGATCGATACCATAATTACCGGGATTGTCCAGGGCCATAAAGGCCAGGACCATAATGACCGCCCCACCCAAGATAAGGGCCGAACCTTGGATCAGATCGGCCCAGGCACAGGCCTTCAGACCGCCGGCCATGACATACATAGCTGCCAAAATGCCCACGAACCAGGAAAGGTTGGTGATGTTGATGGTGATGCCAAGCACTTCCCTGCCGGCAAATAGGGGCTCCAAAGCCTTGGCGCCAAGGTAGATCACGGTGGCAATTGTGACGCCTGCATATATGATGACCATCAGCAAAGACATGATAAGCCTCGCGGCGTGATTGTAACGGTATTCCAGATATTCCGGAATGGTAAAAATACCACTGCTTAGAAACTTGGGCAGAAAGAAAAAGGCAACCACAACCAGAGTAACTGCGGCGATCCATTCGTAGCTGGCCACCGCCAGGCCGATGCTGTCCTTGGCGGCCTGGCCGGACATGCCCACAAACTGCTCAGCCGAGATGTTAGCGGCAATAAGTGAGAATCCGATCAGCACCCAGTTCAAACCGCGACCAGCTAGGAAATATTCTTCGCTACTTTCTTCCTTGCGACTTTTTAGTATCCCCAGAGTGACCACGGCCACAATAAACAGCACAAACACAGCAACATCGATAGGGCCAAAGGTAAAATCCATATAACTTTCTCCTGCAAATCAGAGGGGCGGCTTTATTTATAAAAAACTTGAATACCGTTAGTTCAAAGATTTATATGAAGGTGGATTTTATGTCAGAGATGGATGGTCAGCAAGGGAAAAACATATCCAACAATCTTATCAGACGGGTAATTGAAGGGGTTAATTTTACGATACGGGGCCGGCTACAATTCCTAAATGTTCTAAAAGGATTTTGATTCCTATAGCTATTAGGATCAGACCTCCGACAAAGGCTATCTTAGTACCAAGTAATTGTCCCAGCCTACGGCCTAAAAACATACCCAGCACTGTCATAAGGCCCGCCACAATACCGATGAGCACACTGGGCAGCCAAACCCGCACACCCAACACACCCATACTCAGACCAACCGCCAGGGCGTCTATACTGGTGGCCAAAGATAGCAAGACCAGGCTCCAACCGCGGGTAGGATCGGCTTTGTGAGTATCTGTTTTCGTATGCAAGGACTCGTAGATCATCTTGCAGCCGATAAAAGACAACAAACCGAAGGCTATCCAGTGGTCATAGGCGGCGATCAAATTTTGGACGGTAAAACCTGCCAGCCAACCTATAATTGGCATGATAAACTGGAACAACCCGAAGTGCCAGGACAGACGAAAAACCGGTCGAAAGGACAAACGAGGTAAAACCATTCCGGCGGTAATCGCCACCGCAAAGGCATCCATGGCCAACCCCAGCGCCAGCACCAGAATAGTAATAATACTCATAAAAAGGTTTCCCTTGGAGAGCAAATCAAATACAAGTTTGAATTTTTAGAGGCGCATTTGTGGTTCTGAGGCAAGCTTTGTATTTTGAGCTGATGTTTCCCGGGCACTTATGATGCGGCCCAAATCGCGGGAAAATTCCAAAGCACCATCCCGATTTAAATGGCTGCCGTCCAGGGACGGATAGCGGAACTGATCAACGGTAAGCCATTTTCCTCCCGCCTGTTCAAAAGCTAAGGCAAACCTCTGCTCGTCAAATTCGCCTTGGTTATTCTCGATAGCAACCATCTCCGGGATGGTCGGCATGCGAAAGGCATAAACATGAATACCCTGACTTTGCCAACGGGCTACCCGATTAGTCAGGTTTTTAACAAGATCCGGTGAGACAGGATTATTATCAAAGATGTTGTGGGCGTCGCGCAGATAGCCGCTGAAATCCTGCAAAGGAGGATCGTCATAAGCGGCGGTCCAGCCGTCGGCATGACTGTGACGATACTGCCGCTGGATGTGCGGATCGACCAGACGTCCGCCTAAAGCATCCTTCATCTTTATGGGAGCGGTGAATTTAAGGAGTTTCTGACAACAAGCGGCTAACCGGGGCGAACGAAAGGCGTAAGTGTTTTGTAAATCCAGGAAAGAGTTATTTTGGGCCATTTTTTCGGTTAAGGATTGAGGGGAAATACCCAATATAATTATCTTTTGTTGGCTGTCGGGGTTGAGTACACCCTCGATCGCGTCGAGATACTCCGGGCCGTATCCTATCCCGGCAAAGGCATAGTTTAAAATCCGCATACCAGGTAAAAATTGCTTCAATTGACCCGGTGAAACTCCCCCACCGGTACGTGAATCTCCCGCCACAACCACATCCGCGCAGGCCTTCCAGCTGAATTTTACCAATTTTGGTCCAGTGTCGTCATTTCTGCGCGTAAGTCCCAGTAGCAAGATTATCGATAGTGTCAGCAACAAAGCCTGAGCGACGCGTTCCCGGGCCACAAACCGGAGGACCTTTGGCAAATTATGTTTTGGCAAATCAGTTGACATAAGTGATCACTTTTTAAAACTGGAAATAGATGAAGGCGCTGCCCGGACCGCGCACGAAAACACAGGCTGCCAACAAGAAAGCCACCGAAGCCGGTTGCGCAATCCGAATAATCCGGGACCTTTCCCAGGGTACCTGATCCAAACCAAAATAGAAGTACATCTCGCAGAGAACCATAAATAACATGCAAGCCAGGCTCTTGACGCCGAGTTGTTCCAAAATCCAGTTTCCTTCACCGGCTGAGAAACTGAACATGGTCTTGATTATAGTTACAGCTTGTCCGAAAGAATCGGCTCGGAAAAACACCCAGCCGACTACCACCAGGGCAAAGACTAAAATTGCACCCAGGTGTCGGCCCAGAGGAAGCCGGACCAGTTTTTTAGGCCATTCTGTCAGTCGTTCCAGGGATAAAATTAACGCATGCCAGCCGCCCCAGATGACAAAAGTCCAGGAGGCCCCATGCCAAAGACCACTGACCAGCATGGTGACCCACATATTGCCTTCAGCTTTGGCGCGACCGCAGCGCGAGCCACCCAGCGAAAAATAGACATAGTCTCTAAACCAGCTTGATAGTGAAATATGCCAGCGGCCCCAGAAATCCCGTAAACTTGTAGCACCATAGGGATGGTTGAAGTTCAGGGGAAACTCGTAACCCATCCAGCGGGCCAGGCCGCGAGCTATATCGCTGTAACCGCTGAAATCACAATATATCTGCAGGGCGAACATTACCATGATGAGCCACCAGAAACCGCTTGCCGTGGAGGGATCGGAGGCGTTAAAGGCGATATTGATAATAGGCGCCAGACTATCGGCGATGACCACCTTTTTGAAATAGCCCCAGGTGATCAACTGCAAAGACTGCCAGCGTTGAGATTCGGTAGTCGGCTGGATCGTCTCCAATTGAGGCAGCAAATCCTTGGCCCGGACAATCGGCCCAGCCACGAGTTGGGGGAACATGGCCAGGTACGCAAAGAAATGCAATATATTCCGGGTAGGCTGCAATTGGCCCCGATAGACATCGATGGTATAGCTCATCGACTGAAAAGTGTAAAAGCTTATACCGATGGGTAATATCAACTCTGTAAGACCTAAGCGATATTCGATACCGAGCATTCCAAAGAGCCAATTGATATTACCGAGGCCAAAATCAATGTATTTGAATAGGGCAAGTGAGCCGATGTTACCGATTATCGATATGATCAGCAGCAGCTTGCGACGGCGGGGAAATTTATTCATGGCCAAGCCGGCCAGAAAATCTATTAAACCGCTGGCAATAATTAAGAATAGAAACCTCCAGTCCCACCAGCCGTAAAAGATAAAAGAAGCAATGACCAGATAGGAAAAACGCAGATTCTTGCGGCCCTTCAGAAACGGCCACAAGGCGAAGAAGAGGGTAATGAATACTATGAAATCCAGCGAATTAAAAAGCATTATATTGTCCCTAAAGCGGTTTCCTATACGTTAATTTATCGGCTGTTTTCGACGGTAATAACAGAAAACCGCTTTCCGGACTGTTTATAGGACTTGACGGGGTAATACAGGAAGCAAGCAGATATGAAATAGATTGCAATTGGGATGATGGGCAAGCGAGCTCTCAATCCAATACAGATAGTTTCAGGATATGTTGCGTTTTTGAAGTGATTTTGACTCGCTCGGCTATCCGCAGGCCGATTACCCAAATTATGCCCCGCCCATCGCAGACCAGACCTGTCTGGTCCCGCCTTGAGGTGGGAACTTTGACATCGGTAAAAAAATTACCCAGGGTCTTTGTGCCACCTGTTCCCAGGGGCTGGAATCTATCTTGTTCCTCGCGGGTACGTAGGTGCAATGGTTCGACAATTTTATCCAGATCAAAAATTTCCTCGAAAGGTCCTTTTTGTTCTCGAAAATTCTCCAGGAACTCACTTGTCCCCTGGAAGATTTCCGCCCTTATGGCGTGAAACGGTTTGCCTTCGTTTGGGCTATCCGGAGTTATTCCATAAAAAGTTTGATAAAGATTGTTGATGCCGGGAAATATTATAGTAACTTTTTCTGGTTTTAATATTGCGACTGATGGGGAAGCCGACAAGTCAGTGGAAATAATTAACTCGTCTGTTTCTGATCGCTCTATCTTTACCCCTAGAGGCAGTTGTAAAATTTTCGAAAGGCAATCTTTCCTATTGATCAAATCGAGGACTGATTTTATCTGCCGGAAGCCGATTCGTTGCTGTGGTACCTGTAGTTCCAGGAAGGCTTCATGGATTATCTGGGCCTGTTTGATCTGGGATTTTGTTTGAAGAGCTGCCGCGTCTAGGACTAATTTATCAGAAGTCCTATTCCGGATAAGGTTTTCAAATTCGGCTCTAGACTCCAATCTGAGGATTTCCTGGAAATCCGAGGCAATTTCACCAAGTTGCAGCAGGGCTGTATCAATCTCCGGATTATATTTATCCCGTAAAAACGGTAGCAGTTCATGACGTGTGCGATTGCGCGTATAGACAGAAGAAAAGTTACTCTGGTCTTGGCGATACGTAATATTAGAGTTTTTTACAAAGGCTTCTATTTCACTACGCGAGGCATTTAACAGAGGTCGTATGAGCAATAATTCTGGGTTACCGTTAGATACAGTTTGTTCCTCAGTTTCTGTTAGCGATCTCACCGCAGGTATCCCGGCCAGGCCCCGGATGCCTGTTCCTCGAATGATACGATGTAAAATAGTCTCCACGTTATCATCAGCATTGTGGGCCAGGGCGATCTTGTTACAACTCCGAGCTCTGGCCGTCTCAGCTAAAAATTGGTAGCGCTGCTGCCGGGCGGCGGTTTCAAGGGATTGATTAGTTTCGTGAGCGATCCGGGCCACATCAATAGAACCCAACGTTACTTCTAACCCCAGCGACTTTGATTGTTGTTGGACAAATTCGGCGTCAGTATCGCTTTCGGTGCCGCGAAGCTGATGATTCAAATGCGCCACCTGTAAATTCGACAATTCAGGCATTTGTGTTTGACGTAGCATACACAGCCCGTGCAGCATAGCCATACTGTCACACCCCCCCGAGACCGCCAACAGCCACCTATCCTGCGGCGCAAACATCCGGTGATCCCGTATCTGCTGGGAAATTTTTTGCAGAAAATTATCCTGGGCAATATCAGTCATCAACTTATTTTCCGATCCAGGACGCTAAGGCCTTCATAGAGTGCCTCCATTTCCGGAAACTCCAATCCGTATTTTCGGCCTCGGCGCAGAGGTTCCCCCACAATCGCTTCCAGTTCCAGGGGCTGATGATTCAGTCGATCCAGGTGCATAGAGGTATGATAGGGGATCATCTTGTGGGTTAAAAATAACATATGCTCCAAAAATCCGTCTTCGATAACCAATTTATGGGCAGCGGCTGCCAACTGCACTTCTTTCATCAATCGCTCAGCTTTTGCCCGCAGGTCGGCATCGTTCATGATCTTATCCACCGTCTTGTCCAGTAAGGTCGATAAACCGCTGAAAGGTACGTTCCAGATCAGTTTTTTCCAGCGGGCCAGTGCCAAATTATCAGTCAATTTGGATTCTACCCCGCATTGATTGAACATTTCGTTGAGTTCTCGGAGCGTTTCATCAGGGGTACGCTGGTAATTACCCATGTTAAGAAAACCATAGTCAAGATGATTAATTACTCCCGGCTCAGTCCGGTTGGAGCATAGGAATGCCAAGGCCCCGGCTACTCTTTCGGCTCCAAACAATTCCGCCAGTAGTTCTTCGTTACCTAATCCATTTTGGGCCGTGACTATTCTGGTATTTGCACCCAGCAGAGGGGGTATAAGCTGCTCATAAGAAGAATTGGCCGTGGTTTTTAAACCGATAAAAACCAACTCCACCGGTCCGATCTGATCCGTCCTGCGATAACAATTAACCTGTTCTAAATGAAAATCTCCGTTACTACTTTGAACCGTTAGCCCTTTTTTGCTGACCGCCTCGAAATCCCGCCGCATAAGAAAGTGAACGTCGTAACTTTTGCGTGCCAACATTGCCCCGTAAAATCCCCCCAGCGCCCCTGCTCCTACGATGGCCACGCGCATAACCGGTTACCTCCCCCGGTCGAACTTTTTTCTGGTGTTCTCAGCACACACAACTCACCACTTCAATTAATGCGCTACCGGTTTACCCAATATGCTTTCCAGTGCACCTAGTTTATCCTGGAGCAAGGTCTGATTGTTAGCTTCTACATTCAACCGCAACAGAGGCTCGGTGTTGCTGGGTCGGCAGTTGAACCACCAGTCTTCGTACTGGATAGTCACGCCATCAAGATGGTCAATTTGAGCGTCGGAATATTTTTGGGCCAACTCGTCCATCATTTTCTGTTTGTCTTCCACTTCGAAATTGGTCTCACCGCTGGCATGATAACGCTGTAAGGGCTTGACGATTTCGCTGAGCGGTTCGGGATGTGTCGATAAAACATTTAGTAAATGAGTCAGGGTTATCATACCACTGTCGGCATAGTAATTGTCCCGATAATAGAAATGACCGCTCAATTCCCCGCCGAAGACCGCTTTGGTATCTTTAAGCGCCTTTTTCATAAAAGCATGTCCTACCCGTTCCCGCCGGGGCGTACCGCCTTGGCGCTCAACCTCCTCTTTAACAACTCTACTGGAGCGCAGATCATAGACAATAGTTGAATCGGGCGATTTCTCCAGGAAATAGCCGGCCAACAAAGCCGTAATCACGTCGCAGCCCACCGTAGTGCCTGTCTCGTCCACCACCATGAGCCTGTCAGCATCGCCGTCAAAGCAAATACCCAGATCAGCCTTTTTCTCTTTGACCATCTTTTTAAGCTCTTCTTTGTTAGCTTCGACCAGCGGATTGGGTTCGTGCTTAAAAGTACCGTCATGTTTGAAATTCAGTTCGGTAATATCCAGGTCTAGATCGTAGAATATGCGGGGCACCCACCGCCCGGCCATGCCATTGGAGGCATCGATCACAATTTTTAACTTCTTTAGGTTACTCTTGAGAAAGCTGAGAACATGCCGTTTGTAGGGATCGGTCAGATCTTTCCGGGATACTTTTCCCTCACCGATACCCTCAGTATGCCGCAGGGCCAGGGCAATATGTTTGATCTCCTGCAAGCCGGTATCGCGGCCGATAGGACGGGCCTGCAGGCCGCTGATCTTGCACCCATTATATTGAGCTGGATTATGACTGGCCGTAACCTGCAGTCCCCCGCAAGCTCCCAGGTGATTAATAGCGAAATAAATCTGCGGAGTATCGATCATACCGATGTCGATTACATTAGCCCCGGAGCGATTCATGCCTTCCCTTACCGCCTGGGCCAAACTTTCACTATGGGTGCGCATGTCGCGCCCCAAAACCACGGACTGGGCGCTCTCCGTCCCCCTGTCATAGCCGCTGAGCAGAGAACGTAAAAACTGCGCCGTCGCGTGGCCGATTTTCCAGGCATCATCCTCGTTGATTTGATCCGGGTAGATTCCGCGGATGTCATACGCCTTAAATATGGATTCATCCATTCTCATTTAACCTTTCAAAATCTGTGATACTATTTTGTTTTTTTGTGCTAGCCGGGCGAGTCCTTGTCCGACGAACCTAGGCTATCTTCATTCTCTTCATCTTCCTCATCAGGATCATATTTCCAGCTTTCAGATTCTTCATAATCTTCCATTTCGCGTTTAACCATATCGAACATCTTTTCCTGCAGAGGGGCCAATTTTTGATACCACCGCAACATGGTTTGATAAGATTGCAGCAGCGCGTCCAGCCGCAGTAATTGCAGTTTCTCCAGGCAGGCAGGTTCTTTTATGGTTTGGAAGGGATCGCATCGTAAGGTGATACGACCGGTATTTTCGTCTCGCTGGAAATATTCGCATTCTTTACATTGCAGCATGATTCATACTCCTCTGGTTAGAAGCTATCTTAACTGAGGGCCAAACAAAAATCAAGCCGGGGCATTGTATATGATTTTAGAGCACTAGCCGGGGTAGGTACTTTTCTTTGATTGGTCCAACCGTCTATGGAGCGGCGCATAAAAAAGGCAGGCCTCAAAACCTGCCTTGGATTAAAAAAGGGATCTACCTAATTTCCCTACACCAAATTTTCTTCTTCTAAGAGCCTTACCAAAGCTGCCGGAAGCTTGCCATCGACGTCATAGCTGCCTTCGGCGAGGGCTTCTTGGATAGCTTCGACCTTTTCCGCCCTTATCTCCGGTAGAGAGGCGATTTTGCTCATATAAAGGGCCATATTGGAGATCTGGACCTTATCCTCTTTTTTGTCTACTTTAGCTGCCTTTTGGCTCTCCTGGGGAGAATTTGGGGCCGACTGCCCTATCGACGACAGCTTATGATGATAACCTTCAATTCGATGAATGTTGTTCATTGAGAACTCCTGCAATGTTTATTCTGACTTTAACATCAAAGGCCTAAAATACCGCAAACGCACGGCTTTACAAATTATAGCCTTGAATTTACCCGCTCGGGCGGGCTTGGGCCGGGGTCATGTTCTGCAATCTCATACCCCAAGCTGTAAGAGCCTTATACCACAATATATTGTATCTTCAACTTATCTTACAGTCTCATGTCTTACACCTGATATATCGACTGAGACACGCAAGAAACTTAAAAAAATATACTTCTTGAATATTTGCATTTTCCAAGTTATCAACATCATTATCGGGGTTTGGATGTCATTATAGGTCTTTAATTTACAATAGGTTATATCGTTTTTAGTTTATAAAAATTGACTATTTTCACCAACACAGCCATCTTAACTGGCAGGTAACGACCCATAAACTATCCTACAATATATAGTAGTTATCAGGAAAATCGTGTTTTTCTCATAATTTCTTCCGAAATGGTCCGATTTCCTGTTTTTGAGGGACAATTATGCATATTATTTCTTATCACAAAGGCAGGCCCTGGCTAAACAATTGCATCAGCCTCGGGGAGTATTATAATTTCATTCTATTATTATTTGATTGTTGATAGTGAGGTAATACTCGAGAGGATATAAAGGTTTTTATGGCAAAAAGGGATTATTACGAGATATTGGGCGTACCTCGGGGGGCCTCGTCTGAGCAGATAAAAAAGGCTTATCGTCGCCTGGCCCGAAAATACCACCCGGACATCGCCGGCAACGATAAAAGTGCGACTGAGCGGTTCAAGGAAACTCAGGAAGCCTATGAAATTCTGAGCGACCCCCAGAAACGTCAGGCTTATGATACCTACGGCCATGCCGCAGCCAATATGGGTTCTGGGCCCTGGGCCGATGGCCCCGGTGATTCTCAGTCTTATACCTGGAGTTCGCAGGGTGGTGGTCCGAGCCAATTCAATTTCGATTTTTCCGATATTTTCGGGGGTTTTAAAGGCTCAAGAGGTGCCGGAGGTACCGGAGGTTTTAGGGATATCTTTGAACAATTACGTTCCCAAGCAGGACGAGGCTCTGCACAGACAGCTCCACCTCCTCAGCGAGGTCGGGATATCACCCACACCGCCCTTGTCAGTTTTACCGATGCCATCAACGGTACCAGTAAAGATGTCGTAATGACCGTTACGCAGTCGGACGGCAAACAGCGCAAGGAGCATCTCTCGGTCAAAATCCCGCCGGGGGTGGATAACGGCAGTAAAATCCGACTCCGCGGCAAGGGCCAGCCCGGACCAAACGGCAGGAATGGTGATTTTATAATAAATATCCAGGTCGAGCCTCACCCCTATTTCAAGCGCGAAGGTGACGAAATATATTTGGAAGTACCGCTTACGTTTTCCGAAGCGACTTTAGGGGCCAAAATTGAAGTGCCTACTCTTACCGGTCCCACGACCGTATCTATTCCGCCCGGCAGCAGTAGCGGCAGAAAGCTGCGCCTGAAAGGTAAAGGGATAAAATCGCAAAAAAGCAAAGACCCCGGTGATATGTTTCTGACCTTAAAAATCGTACCGCCGGCTCAGATAGATGAGACTTCCAAAAAGCTCCTTCATGATTTCGCCGCAAAGAATCCCCAGCCTGACCTGCGCAGCAATTGGCAGCTCAAATGACCCGATTAACCATAATTATAGAATCTCTGATTGTATTATTGTTGATAAGTAATAATTTGTCGTTTGCTCAGAATGCGCAGTCGCCTTCTAAAAATCTTACTACAAACCAGGCAAATACCCACAAAGAAGTTGATAATTCCGAGATAGTCTCATCTCCAGATCGTCCCGTCCCGAATCGGCAGGAATTAAAGCTTCGTCAATATAAACTTATCTTATTGTTTATGATAGCTGGGATAATAATTCTGTTCCTGGCTGTGTTGCTGATTACCATAATCCGTATAGGTCGCTACCGGCGTCGACGGCTGAAACTGGGTCAAAAGGGCGTACCAACCGAATATGTTGATGCCTGGAGCCGCTACCGGATCAAAGAAGAAGAAAAATAAATAACACATTAAATAATGGCAGACATGGCAGAAAAAAATATATCCTCCCGTTCGGGCAGACTATTGCTTCGTTTCGATCAGCGGCATCGGCTGAAAAAGAGCTACGAATTCCAGGCGGTCTTTGAAAAGCATCTCAGCAGCGCAGATAATCGACTGATAGTCTATGCCCGGTCCAATCAATTAAGCCGTTCGCGATTGGGTATCTCCGCAGGTCGTCGCCTGGGCTGTGCTGTGCGTCGGAACCGCTATCGACGTACCCTGCGCGAGGCATTTCGTTTATTGCAGCATGAACTGCCCGCCGGCTATGATTATGTACTGATCCCCCGCCCGGCCCAATCAGTTTCCACCGAGTTGTATCGTAAATCTCTGTTGGAAATATGTCATAGGCTCCACAAACGCAGTCAAAAGATTAAAAAAAATTCCAAAACCGAGGATTGAAAGAAACAGGAGTATATTATGTATACATTCTTAGATCGACGTGGATTTTTAAAAGTAATGTGTGGAGGAACGGCAGCCCTAAACGGATGTGCAGTAAAAGAAAGTGGTAAGATTAAGCCCGAAAACTCGGCGCCACAAAAAGAAGGTAACTCCCAACCGTGGCAAATGCGTTTGTCCACTTCGTCGATCCATTTTATGCAACTGCCGATTGAGCAGGCCTGTGCAGAGATTTCCAAACTTGGTTTCGAAGCCATTGACATCTGGTCTCCACATGAGGGATGTACGCATCTGGACGATGTAGCAGCGCGTTTAGGGCCGGAAGGGCTAAAGAGGCTGTTGGCCCAGTATAAGTTGAAGTTGTTTTCTTTTTCAGTATATCAGGGTGGTTATGCAAAGTACGCAGATCTTTTAGGTAAAGCAGGCGGCGGAGTAGCGATCCAGGGCGCGCCGGCATATAAGCAAGGGGATTTGCAGAAACGAATGAAGGAATTTTTGGAGACACTCAAGCCGCTCATAGAAAAAGCGGAAAAGTATAATTCATATCTGGCTATTGAAAATCATGGGCACACACTTCTTAACACCCTCGATTCATTCAAGGCCTTTGTGGATAATAACAAATCGCAGAGGTTGGGGATCGCCCTGGCACCGTTCCACTTGCAGCGGTTACAGGCCTCGGTGCCGGAGGCCATCCGGATATGCGGCAAACAGCTTCTTTTCTTTTATGCCTGGCAGAATCAGGAAGGTGCCCGGCAGCTCCCGGGCATCGGTCCCACGGACATGACCGGCTGGATCAGGGCACTGGCGGAGATTCGTTATCGCGGTTACGTCAATCCCTTCATGCACGGTCATCCCGAAGTGGAGGTGATGAGAGCCGATCTGGCTAAATCCCGTGCTTATCTATTGTCATG